>Ga0116230_10004364_pt1 | contig 13864 bp, 9 predicted proteins | sample S1TSphfallax_3_FD_88678 | JGI IMG/M metagenome (GOLD analysis project Ga0116230, IMG submission 88678) | Host-associated microbial communities from peat moss isolated from Minnesota, USA - S1T2_Fd - Sphagnum fallax MG | ecosystem: Host-associated > Plants > Peat moss > Unclassified | place: USA...
GGACGTCGATTTTCCCGACCCCGTCGCGCCGACGACGAGGACGAGTCCACGTTTGGTCATGACAATGTCCTTCAAGATCTCGGGCAGCGCCAGCGTCGCGAAGCTCGGGATCTCGGAGGGAATGGTCCTGATGACCATGCCGGTACGCTGCTGCTGCACGAAGACATTGACGCGGAACCGCGCAACGCCCGGCATGGAAATCGCAAAATTGCACTCCAGTTCCTTGGCGAATTCTTCACGCTGCCGCTCGCTCATGAGCGAATGTGCCAGCTGCTTCGACATCTCGGCGGTCAACTTTTGCGATGTCATGGGCTGCATGGTGCCGTGCACTTTCATGCTCGGCGGGAAGTCGGTGGAAATGAACAGGTCGGACCCACCCGCGCGATTCATGGCCGTCAGCAGTTTGACCATGAAGGCTTTCGGCTGTTCTTCGGATGGAGTCGACATGGCATTCCTCGCGGACGATGACTTCGCGACTATATTCGGAGCCCTCGCCAGCGTCCGCGACGGGGTTATCATATGAGGCACGCGGCAATGCGCCCGACCGCCGGTCGCGCGCCCGTCTCCAACCCGCCGACCTCGAGTGCCCACCATGATCGCTGAGCCGCCGGACACCCGATGCTCTGCAGCCGACGTGTGCGCCGTCGTGGTGACCCACCATCCGGACCACGACTTTCTAGGCCGATTGCAGCGTGTCTTACCCCAAGTGGGCAGTACGGTGATCGTCGATAACGGCTCGTCCGCGGATGCCGTGACCATGCTGCGCGCTGCCGAGACCAGCCCGACGGTCACTGTGATACACCAGTCCCATAACCTGGGGTTGGCTCAGGCGCTCAATGCAGGCGTGCGGCACGCCAGGACCGCGGGCCGGCGCTGGGCCCTCTTGCTGGACCAGGATACCCGTGTCGATGCCGACATGGTCGACACGCTGTTGGCCGTACACGCCTCTCTCGGTGGTGCGGACGCGCAGCGGACCGCCATCATCGGCTCGCGTTTCAGAGACACGCACGAGCGGCCGGCCGAGTCGCTGCCCCTGGATGCTCGCGGCGAGCTATGGCAGGAAGTCGAGTCGGCGATCACGTCGGGGACGCTGCTCTCGCTGGACGCGTTCGCCGCGATCGGACCGTTCCGCGAGGAGTTTTTCATCGATTATGTCGATACGGAATATTGTTTGCGGGCCCGAACCGCGGGCTACCGGATCATCGAAACGCGCCGACCGCTGATGTCCCACACCGTCGGTGCGCCGAGCCGCCACCGGTGGTTGTGGTCGAAGAAATGGACCACGAATCATTCGGCCGAGCGGCGCTACTACATTGCCCGGAACAACACGGTGCTGCTACGCGAGTATCGCACCTCGGCGCATGGGTCCTGGCGCTGGAAGAGCGTGGTGCGCAGCTTCAGGCTGTGCAAGCGCATCTTGTTCTTCGAACGCGACAAGCTCGCGAAGATCGTCGCCGTCGCTCAAGGATGGTGGGACGGCATGCGCGGTAACATGGGACCACGCGGCCGCGCGCGAAATCCGTAGGGAACATACGGAAGATGCGAGTATATTTTGAGGTTTTACTAACGACGGTCCGCGAAACTCCCATGAACCACTCCAAGCGCACCCGCCGCGCGATTCTTCTCGTCGTTTCACTGGCCGTCCTCGTCGGCGGCGTGGCAGCGGCTCCTGTACATCCTAAAACCATTGCGCTCGTCGGCGGCACCCTCGTCGCGATCGACGGCGGCGCGCCGCTCGACAACGCGACCGTCCTCATCGAGGGCGAACGCATCTCCCAAGTGGGCCCCGCCGCGTCGGTCGCCATCCCGAGCGGCGCCAAGATCCTGCCCATGAACGGCAAGTGGCTCATACCGGGTCTCATGAACATGCACGTGCATCTAGGTCTGAAATTGCCGGGCGCGGCCGGCGACTCTCTCTTGAACGAAACCGATACTCAAGAGGTGTTGCGCATGGCGGGCAACGCCCGCCTGTCATTGCTCTCGGGCGTGACGACGCTACGGTTGGTGGGTGAAGACCACGGCACCGACTTCGCCCTGCGCAGCGCCATCGACAGCGGTGAGGTCATGGGTCCGCGCATCAAGACCGCGGGCGAGGTCATCGTACCCACGGGGGGGCATGGATCGCTCGAGGCCGACGGACCGTATGCATTGGCCCACGTCGTGCGCGAGCAGATCAAGAACGGGGCCGACTGGATCAAGATCGCCATCTCCGGCGGTATTTCCGACTCCCGCGGCAGCATCTCGGCAGCGCCGATGACGGACGAGGAGATGTCGGTGTTGATCGAGGTTGCCCATCGCAACGGCATCCGGGTTACGGCCCATAACGGCTCGAACGAAGCGGCGCGCCAGGCCTTGCGCTTCGGTATCGATGGCTTCGAGCACGGCTATCACTTGAACGTCGACGTGCTCAAGGAGATGAAGGCCAAGGGCGTGTGGCTCGTGCCCACCATTGTCGTGACACAACCGGGCGCTCTCGAGTTCTATCGGAAAATCGGCTCGCCACCGTGGTATCTAGAACGCGTCAAAATCACCGGTGCCGATCACTGGGCCATGCTCCAGAACGCCATCCGGCTGGGCGTCAACATCGCGCTCGGCACGGATCAGTTTCCGTTCGAGCCGAACGATGGCACGACGGCGACGATCGCGGAGGCCGAACTCTACGTCAAGGCCGGTATGACGCCGCTTCAAGCATTGCAATCGGGTACCATCCGTGCTGCGAACATGCTGGGTATGGAAGCCGACGTGGGCCGCATCGCAGCCGGTAAATACGCTGACATCGATGCGCTGGACGCCGACCCTGTGAAAGACATCCATGCGTTGCGCACCATCGACTTCGTCATGAAGGGCGGCGAAGTGGTGCGGGACGACCGGGTGCAATAGCCGGGCTGCTCGATCGACCGGAAATCAGTATCCTGGCCGCTCAGCGATTCAGATCGTACTTCATGATCCGCCCATGGCGCCCTTGACGATCACGTTCCAGCGAATACAGGTCGCCCTCGGGTCCGCGACCCAACCGCAGCACGGCGTCGATGGCAGCGGCATCGGCCGCATCGAGCTGCAACGTCATGATTTGCCTCTGCGCACGCAGATGCGATGCATTGGTCGCTCCGACGATGATGGCCGACACGCCATCGCGGTCGAGGATGGCTTTCGACGCGACCGACGCAATATCGCATTGGTGCCTGACGGCGATGCGCCCGAGAGTCTGAAGTAGCTGCTGGAACAAATCCCAGCCGCCGAATTCTTCGATGATCAACCGATACTTGATGAGCGAGCGATTGGTCAATTCGCTGCCCGGCTCCGCACGGCGCACCCACCGCTCGGACAGGAATCCGCCCGCCACCGTCCCATAACAGAAGAAGGCGAGATTGCGCGCGCGACACAGATCCAGCATCCCGTTCCTCGGGCGCTGGTCCAACAGTGAATATTGACCCTGGATGGAGATAACCGGCACGCCGGCGTCGAGTATCTCGGTCAGATGGGGCACATCGAAGTTGGTCGTGCCGATATGGGCGATCTTGCCTTTTTCGCGCAGCCGGGCGAGTTGCATCGCTGCCTCGACATAGCCCGGCACCGCATAGTCCCACCAATGGAACTGCACGAGATCGAGCCGCTCCATGCCCAGCCGGGTCAACGATCGGTCGATGGTGCGCTCGATGTCTCGCGGCTCGAGCCGGGCGAGCGCGGCCAGATCCGGGACGCACTTGGTGTGTATCCGCACTTCGCGTGCGAGCGATGGATAACGGGCTCGAAATGCCCCGATGAGTTCTTCTACTCCCGTGTAGATATCGGCGCAATCGAAGGTGTTGATTCCGGCTTCCACGAAGGCCGCCATGTCATGCAGAGCCTGCGCGCGGTCGACGGGCCCATGATCGCCGTCGAGCTGCCATCCCCCCTTGATGATGCGCGAAATATCGTATCCGTCGGCGATCGTGAGGGACATGGTGCTCATGGAGCCGATATGCTGCGCGAAGGCCTTGGCGGGGTTCAATAACCGGCGCGCCCAACTCGATTGCGTTTGCCGCAATCAGTGTGCTCGTCGTGGTTGCGGGCGCCGCACGACTCCAGGTAGGTCATCAGCACCGCCAGCATCTTGAGCGGCGCCGGCGGCAGACGTCTGCCCAAACGGCAGATGAGCTGCACCGAAGCCTCGGCCAGCGCGTTGCTGTCGATCGGCACGGCGACGAATTGGCCATTGTCGACCTCTTTTTTGACGGCGAGCACCGGCAATAACGTGAAGAACTCGCCCGAATGCATGAGATCCCGCAGCAGGGAAATGGAGTTCGACGTGATGCTGGGTGCGAGCGACACGCGCTCGTCGGATTCGGCGGCCCGCAACAGTTGGCGCGTCCGGAACGAAGGCTCCGGCAGGCATAGGCGGTGGGACTTCAAGTCGGCAAGCTTGAGGGTCTTGTGCTGCGCCAGCGCGTGGTCAGCTCTCATGATGGCGCACAACGGCTGACGCACCGAGGCGAGCACACGGATGCGCGGATCATCCGATGGTTGAAACACCAGGCCCAAATGCGCGTCGTCCTCCGCGACCAAGCGTGCCACTTCGTTGGACGATGCGGACATATGGGCATCGATCAGCAGCCCCGGGTGCCTCGCATTGAACCGTATCAACAGCGCCGACAGTGGCGCACCGATGAACCCTTCGCCGATCGCAATCTGGACGCGCCCGGTGCGCAGTCCTTTGATATCCGAGAGGCGCGCGTCGAAAGCTTCGTCCAGACGCAGTTGGTCCGAGTAATGCTCGACCAGCAACACACCGGCTTCGGTCAGCTTGATGTTGCGCCGACCGTGCTCGATCAACGCGATGCCGACGTCGCCCTCGAGTTGCGAGATCTGCCGGCTCACCGATGAGACGGCCACGCCCAAACTGTCCGCCGCCGCGCGCATGGAACCGAGCTTGGCCGCTTCGTAGAGATACCGGAGATTCAATTCTGACACGGGTTCCTCGATGCACGGGGCACCAGGTCAGAGTATGGCCTATCTAGCGAGCGTCGCCGAGATCCAGCCATCGACATCGCGTTCGAGAATGCTGAGCGGCATGCTGCCGCCGAGCAAGATCTCGTCATGGAACGCGCGCAAATCGAATTTTCCGCCCAAGTCCCGCTCGGCGCGCGTCCGTAATTCGCGAATTTTGAGTTCCCCGAGCTTGTACGACAAAGCTTGCCCGGGGTAGGCAACATATCGTTCCACCTCGGCGGTGGCCTGGTCAGCCGTCATGGAGGAATGCTGCATCATCCAATCGACACCTTGGGCGACGCTCCATCCCATGGCATGCAAGCCCGTATCGATGACGAGTCGGTTGGCCCGCAGAATGGCGTAATTCAGGTGCCCGTAGTAACTCCATGGATCATCGAAAACATGGAGTTCCTTGCCCAAGCTCTCCGCATAGAGAGCCCAGCCCTCACCGTAAGCATTGGTGAAATCGAAGCGGCGAAACGACGGCAAATCGGTCCGCTCCTGTGCGATCGACGTCTGAAAATGATGCCCCGGCAAGCCTTCGTGCAGCGTGATCGTCATCACATTGAATTTGTCGCTGATGCCGGGCGCATACGTATTGATCCAGAGTATGCCGGGCCGCGAGCCGTTCGCCCCGGCCGGTGCGTAGTTGCCATTGCCCTGCGAGTGACGCGATGACTCGGGTAGCGCCCGGATCTCGAAACGAGCTGCCGGCATGACGTCGAACAGCGCAGGCAGCGTGCCGCTGATGGCTTGCCGCGCAGCCTCGTAGGCGGGAATGATTTGATCTCTGGAAGTGAATTTCTGCCCGGGATCGCTGCGCACATGGGCATAGAAATCCTGCAGCGAACCCGAGAAGCCGGTCGCCGCCTGCACCTTCGCAAGCTCGCTCTCGATGCGGCTCACCTCCGCAAGCCCCAAGGCGTGAATCCGCGCGGCGGTCAGCGACGTGGTCGTGTGGAAACGCACGTCATGGTCGTAAAGCGCGGCGCCTCCCGGCATCTGCCCCAACCCGACCGTGGCCCGAGCATGCGGCAGATACTCGGCATCGAGGAAATCGTAAAGGCGGCCGTAGGCGGGTTCGATCACCGTCGCGATCTTGATGCGGAATGCGCGCGTGAGCCGCTTGCGGTCGGCCTGCGCAAATGCCTCCGGCATGGTCATGACGGGATGCCAGAATTCCGTCTGGGTCACGGGCTTTCCGGTATGCGCCTGAAGTTGCGGCAGAATCCGCAACACCACTATTTTCGGGAGCACCACGCCGGCTCGCATGCCTTCGCGCAGGCGCATGATCGCCTCGTCCGTCCAGCATGCATAGTGATCCGCACGCAGCAACGCGTTGTCGTAGTCGGCTACCGTCTTGAACGGATAGTCCCCAGCGCCCGCCGCATCGGCCGCGAACACGGTGTGCTCCCCCTGAAATTGATCGATGGGCAGCATGCGCGCGGTATCCCACACGGGGCCTGCGTAATATTCACGAGCCGCCGTGAGTTGCTCGCGCAACATCGAGAGACTCGTTGCATCGTTGCGCGACAGCGCCGCCGGATCGAAGACCGCGAGTTCCCGGAGGTACTTGTCGAGCATGGCCAGTTGCTCCACGCGCCAGGAGTCCTCCAGTGAATCGTCAAATGCCGCCTCATGGCGATAATCACCCTGGGACAGGGCAAGCATGGGGTTCAGACGCAGCGCATCCTGCCAGTAATCCTCCAGCACCCGGTTCAGCACCGCGTTCGGCGCGCTCGCCTCGAGGACGGTAGCCCTTGCGCCGGTGGCCCTTGCGCCGGCGGCCGCCGCGCCGGTGGCCTTGGGGCTGGCGGGCTGCGGAGCACGGGCGGTGGCCTCGATCCACGCAGTGACATTCTGCTCGAGCGCCCAGAGCGGCACGTAGCCGCTGCCGAGCGCCACCCGGTGGTACTCGCGGATGTCGAAACGATCTCCGAGTGCTTGGCGTGCACGCTCTCGTTCAGCGACGAATTTGCGCATGCCCACCATGAACGACGTGGCCTGACCGGGGACCGCCAGATAACGGTCGACGGCACGCACGTTGGTCGCATGCGGACTCGGCGTATTCTCGTCCAAATACCGTATCGCCTCCTCCCGGGTCCAGCGCTTATAGTGCAGTCCGCTGTCGACGACCAGGCGGCTCGCGCGCCACAGCTCGCCGGCGAGCAGACCGAACTCCGAATAGGGGTCCTGATAGCCCCCCAAGTCCTTGGCGAGTCTCTCCGCATACAGTCCCCAGCCCTCCACGAAGGCACTGTCCTGCCACCATTCGTTGACCTTGCGCAGTTGGGGAATGGAACGATCGACCAAGATCGTCGATATCTGCATGTGGTGCCCTGGAATACCCTCGTGATAAAGAAGATCATCCAATTCATAGAGCGGCATCACATGCATGTTCGAGAGATTCAAATAGACCCGCCCCGGACGCGACCCGTCGGCGGATCCCGCCTCATAGAAGCCGGGTGGCGACGAGGCTTCTTTGTAGGCATCGGTTCTGACGACCTCCAGCGGCAACGGCGCCGGCGCCGCAAAGGCATCCGTGATCTTTGCTTGCATGGCCGCCACGATCTCGCGGGCATGCGCGAGATATTGCGCGCGGCCGGCATCGTCGTCGGTCACGTAGTGCCGGGGATCGGCTTTGGTCTGCGCCATGAACTCGGACACGGTGCCGGTAAACCCCACCTTGCGCATCAGAGCGGCGATTTCGGCCTTGGCCACCTCCATCTCGCGAAGACCCATCTCGTGAATCTGTTCGGGGGTCATGTCGGTGGTCGTGAACTGGCGGATCAGGAATCGATAGAATTCATCGCCGCCCTTCAGTTGCCAGACGCCCCCGCTGATCGGGCTCACTTGCTGCTGCGCCTTCAGCAACGCGATGAGACTTTCATACGCGGGTTGCAAATCCTCGCGCAAAGCAGAGGCGGCACTCGCGATCAAGCGCTGCTGCGTCGCCGCGGGCAGGCCGAGCAACGCGACGCGCCGCTTGAAATCGCCGTAAATCGGGCTATCCGGCCCGGCATCATGCGGCGCGCCGGTGATCACGTTCTGCGCGCCCTCGATCAACAGCGGATAGATGGATTGCGGAATGTAGATTCCCGCGGCGGCCTGCCGGCGCATGTGCGCCACGAGCTCGCGCATGGCGGGTCGAACTGCACGAATGCGGCGAATATAGGCCTCGGCGTCCGCTTCGTCGTCGAGCGGCTGTTGTCCCGTGAGCGTGCCCGGCACATCGATGTGCAGTCCGACGATCTGATTCAACGCATAAAAATGGTCCCGCCAGCGATACCGGTCGAGCAGCAGCTGTTGTTCGTCCAAGAACACCCGGTACTGCAGCTGGCTGCCCGGATCGAGCTTGGCGTAGTCGAATGTGGTTTTCGCCGTGTGGACGTCCCGGCGCACCCGCGCGGCACCGGCGGCGAGCGCGGCTTCCGACGTATCGTCCCAGCGATCGTCCCCGGCCTTGGAACCGAACTCCGTCGCCAGTTGCGGGCTGTCCTTCAAATTACGCTGGTATACGTTCTCCAAAAACGCCGCGAAACGCTGTGACTCGGCGGCCTGGGGCTTGGGGTCGCCCGGCGCCGCCACCGCTATCGCGGTCGCGAGCGCCCATGCGCCGCAGAGGAACGAGACCATCCATCCACGGCGAATCGGCATCGACTAATTCGTCTTGACGGTGAGCCTGACCCCGAAACTACGGTAGGACGGTTCCAAGAACATACCCGTCACGAATGCCTTTTCGTACGCGTTGGTGTAGTACTTCTTGTCGAACAGGTTCTCGGCGAACGCCGTGACGGTCCAGTTGCCGCGCGTCACGCCGGAGCGCAGGTTCCAGACGCTGTAGCTCGGCACGTCCCAAGGGAACCCGGTGTGAAATTCCGAGTTCTGATCGGGCACGATGCTGCTCCTGTAAAACCACTCGAGCCGCGCGAAACCGGACATCTCGTTGCCCAGGTTGTGCGTGTACTGGCTGTCGGCATGCAAAGTCCATTTTGGCGCATTCGGCACCGTCACGCCGCTCAAGGATTGTGAGAGGCCCACACCCGTCTGCGCATCGGGATAGGAGGTGTAGTACGCGCGGTCGTAGCCCGCACCGGCTTCCACGATCAAGCCCGTCGCGACGACCGCGGCCCCCTCGGCCTCGAAGCCGTAGCTGTGGGCGCCGGCGGCGTTGGCGATGCCGGTGATGAAGTCCACGCCGCCGTTGGCCTGCTGGCCGATGGAATAGTCGGCCTGGATGTTGGTCCAATTCATGAAGAACAAGTCGGCATCGAGCCTGAGGCGCTTGTCCGCGGATTCGGATTTCACGCCGAACTCGTAGTTGGTCAAGACCTCGGGTTTGTAGACCTGGTTGTCGGTGCCCGTCCCCGCCGCGTTCAGCTGTGCCTCCACGCCGCCGGCCTTGAAGCCGCGCGAGATGGTGCCGTACAGGTTCACCTGATCGGACGCGACGTAGAGGAGCGACACTCGCGGAGAGAAATTGTTGAACGATGCGCCGCCGTTGACGTAATTCTCGGTAAGGCCGGAGGAGGTGTTGTAGCCGTCGTTGTAGACCGTCTCGTGCGTGAACCGCGCGCCCAGCGTCAACGACAGAGCCCGATCGACGTGCCAGACACCCTCGCCGAACACGGCGTAGCTCAGGTCCGAGGAATCGCTCAGCGATGAGGTGACTTCGAAACCATTGGGCAGACCGAACGGATTGTCGGCGCCGGTATAGGTGTACTGGGTGGAGTGACCGATGTCGTGCCCATAGTAGAGGCCGCCGGTCCAATCGATCGCATGGCCCGGGGTGGACTGCACGCGCAGTTCCTCGCTCAGGGAACTACGCTTGATCGACTCTTCTTCGTAGAACAAGTCCAGGCTCGAGCCGTCGATGTCGCCGCCCTCGAACTCATTGGAATAGAGATATCCGAGGACATTCGTGAGGATGAACGCATCCGCCGTATATTTGATCCGGTTGGACACATAGTCGAGGGACGTGCCGTCGTCCTGCGTGCGATTGAAGTTAACCTCGCTGGTGTTGTTCGGATAAAAACCGACGCCGTCGGGTATGGCCACGCCGTTATAGGGCGGTCCGCTGTACAGCACGCTCGCCGAGAAGTCGCCCAAGACGCCCGAGGGCACGCCGTTGCGCATGCCGACGCGTTCCTTGGTCGCGGTGGCGGTCGTATCGATGGTCAGCTGGTCGGTGGGCGTGTACCGGACGATGATCTTCCCATACGTGTACTTGCTATTGTTACCGCCGCCGATAGGGTTGATGTTTTTGATGTTGCCGTCGCTGGTTTCGTCCTGGCCGACGATGCGCACGGCGAGAAGGTTGTCGATGAGCGGCAGGTTCAAGATGACGTGCGAATCGACGGTGTTGAAACTCGAATATTGCGAACTCGCCTCGGCGAAGAACTCGTTGGTCGGCTGTTTGGTCGTGATGTTGATGGCACCGCCGACGGCATTGCGGCCGAAATAGGTACCTTGCGGGCCGCGCAAGATCTCGATCCGGTCGATGTCGACGATTTCCGGGTTGGAGGTGCCCTGGGCCACGTTGAACTCGTCGATGTAGAAGCCGAAGCTGCCCTCCTTGATGTTGTTGTCGGGCGAGAGCTGATCGCTGATGCCGCGCAGGGATAGCTCCTTGCGGTCGCGCGTGCCCTCCGACGTGAAGCTGACATTCGGCGTCTGGGCGAAATAGCTCTCGACGCCCTGGAAATTCTGCTGTGTGATGGCGTCGGCATCGAACACGGTGAGGCTGATCGGTACCTCCCGAATGTTCTCGGTGCGCCGTTCGGCCGTCACGACGACTTCCTCGAGAGAGTCACGATCGGCGTCGGCCGCGGTTGTGTCGGCCGCAATCGCATGGCCGCCGAAGGAGGCGACCAGCAGCACCGGCGCGCCGCGCAGTATCGTCCGCACGCAATCGCGCAGGCTACCGAGTTCGCCCAAGGCGCGTGGCAATAAATCCATCATCGAGGTCTCCCATTGTGTTCAGCGGGCTCAACCGGGTCAGGCACGCTCACGAAGTTGATCAAGGAAATCTTGCCGTCTTTGATGGTGGCGTAACCCATCACCCGCTCGCGGCTGTCTTTGCCGTGCTCGCGGGCCACCACGAAGTGATGCGTGAATATCTGATCGCCCGAGGCCGACGTAAATTCGTCGATGAACGGCAAGACGATCGCCACGTATTCGGTCTTCGCCTGGATGTCGCGAAAATGCTGCGCCAGGTCGGCGACGCCTTTGCTGCGGTCTTTGCCGTTGATGCGCATGACCGCATCGGCCGTGAAATACTGTGAAAAAGCTTCCGCCGTAAATCCGTCCTGTTGTTTGTAGGCCGCATTCCACCAAATGAACATGGCCACCAGCGGATCGGGAGCTTGCGCTGCCGCCGGCTGGTTGGCCGCAGGAGCACCGACGGCCGCCCCCCCACTCAAGGTCAAGCACGCGGCAAAGAGCGCTGCGCGCGCGAAAAACAGCGAACATCCCATGGCTTTTTCTTTCCTTTTCGGAGGTTCAGATAATCCGATTCACCCCACGTCGTTGCAATGACATGACGCGGGCGGATCGTTGCACTATGCGCAACGATTGTCGACATTTAGCAACAGACAGCGAAGGTAGCAGATCCCTGCCGGCATTTTTCCGGGGCAAGCCCCTAGCGAACATGCTGTAATGCAGGCGCTGCGAGGAGACATGGCGAAGCTGACCACACACGTGTTGGACATTGCGAGCGGCACGCCGGCGGCCGGGATGCGCGTCGAGTTGAGTACGCTGTGGGGCGAGTCGGCGCCGGCACCGGTCTCGGTGATCACCAATGCCGACGGGCGCTCCCAGACCCCGCTGTTGGAAGGCGCCGAGTTTGCCGCCGGGCGCTATGTCCTGACGTTTCACGTCGCCGCCTACTTTCGCGCGCTCGGGATCAACCTACCCGACCCGCCTTTTCTAGACGAAGTCACCATTGCTTTCGGCGTCGCGGAGCCCGTGCGAAACTACCATGTGCCCTTGCTCGTGTCGCCATGGAGCTATTCGACTTACCGCGGTAGTTGATGGGTAGCGAAGCACCGCGCCCGATGCGTGATCGGCACTCCTAATGAATGCCTACCTCATGGATTGGCTCGGTCTGCTCGGCCGCTGGGTGCATCTCATCACCGGCATCGCCTGGATCGGCGCGTCGTTTTATTTCGTCTGGCTCGATAATCACCTGACCGTCCCCACCGACGAATCCCTCGTGAGAAAAGGCGTCGGCGGAGAGCTGTGGGCCGTCCATGGCGGTGGCTTCTACAATGCCCAAAAGTACCGGCTCGCGCCGTCGGCGCTGCCGCAGTCGCTGCACTGGTTCTACTGGGAGGCCTATTCGACCTTCTTGTCGGGATTCTTCCTGCTGTCCTTGCTGTATTACGGCCAGGCGGAGATTTACCTGATCGACCCCCATGTGGCGGCTTTGAGCAAGCCGCTGGCCATCGTGATCGGGATCGGGGCCATCGTTGCCGGCTGGCTCGTGTATGACGGCCTGTGCCGCAGCCCACTGTCGCGCAACGATACCTGGCTCGGCGCCGCGATTGCCGTCCTGCTGTGCGGCGCTGCCTTTGCCTTGTGCCATGTGTTCAGCGGCCGTGGCGCCTTTATCGAGTTCGGCGCCATGTTGGGATCCATCATGGTCGCCAACGTCTTCTTCGTCATCATTCCCGGCCAGCGGGCCATGGTGCAGGCCAAACGCGATGGACGCGAACCGGACGCGCTCGCCGGCCAGCGCGGCAAACAGCGTTCCGTTCACAATACCTATTTCACGTTGCCTGTCTTGTTCACCATGTTGAGCAATCACTACGCGCTGACGTTCGGCGCGCGCTACAACTGGTTGGTGCTGATCGCGATGTGCGCGGCCGGCGCACTGATCCGGGTGTACTTCGTTGCGCGTCACAAGCGCGATGAGCACGCCGGGAAGACGGCTCCCTGGCCGGCGCTGCTCGGCATCGCCTTGATCGCCTTGACGGCTGCCGCCATGACACCGCGGCGCACGCCCGTGGTTGCGACGGGCACCGCGACCGCGGCGGGGGCCAGCCGGGCTGCCGAGTTCGGCGCCATCCAGCACATCGTCGCAATGCGCTGCGCGCCATGCCACGCCGCGACTCCGACGCAGCCGGGATTCGCGACGGCGCCCCAGGGTGTGCTGCTCGATACACCGGACGCCATCCTGACGCGGGTGGACATCATTGAGCCGCAGGTGGCAACGCGGGCGATGCCGATCGGCAACTTGACGCAGATGACGGACGACGAGCGCGCGCAGTTACTCGACTGGATTCATCGTGGCGCACCGCACTGACGCACCCTACCCGGTCGTGCACCGCGGTCAGGTCTTGAGTTTCACCGCCGATCCCGGCGATGGCACCGACCCGGGTAGCCACCGCTATTTTCCCGACGGCGCCGTGCTCGTGGCGAACGGGAAAATTGCGGCACTCGGGCCGGCCCCCGCCATCCTCGCCGCTGCAGCCGGCGCGCCGGTGATCGAGCACGGCCGCAATCTGCTCCTGCCCGGATTCATCGACAACCACATCCATTATGCCCAGACCGATGTCATCGCTGCCGGGGGCCGCCAATTGCTCGACTGGCTCGAGGACTACACGTTCGTCGAGGAAAAGCGCTTCGCGCAGGCGACGCACGCGTCGCAGGTCGCGGAGTTCTTCCTCGACGAACTCGCGCGTAACGGCACCACGACCGCCATGGTGTTCTGCACCGTGCATGCGACGTCGGTGGATGCCTTCTTCGCTGCCGCCGCACGCCGCGGCCTGTGCATGATTGCCGGCAAGGTACTGATGGATCGCCATGCGCCCGCGAACCTGTGCGATTCGCCGGCGAGCGCGGACAGCGAATCCCGTGAATTACTGGAGCGCTGGCATCGCAAGGATCGCTTGCA
>Ga0116230_10004365_pt1 | contig 13859 bp, 9 predicted proteins | sample S1TSphfallax_3_FD_88678 | JGI IMG/M metagenome (GOLD analysis project Ga0116230, IMG submission 88678) | Host-associated microbial communities from peat moss isolated from Minnesota, USA - S1T2_Fd - Sphagnum fallax MG | ecosystem: Host-associated > Plants > Peat moss > Unclassified | place: USA...
CCGGATCGTCCCAAAGGCCGCGGAAACCAGTTGGCGGAATCGCCCGTGAAAGCGGCCGCGCGCGAACTCGGCATTGCGGTGCATCAGCCGGAACGCGTGCGCCGGCCCGACAGTTTTGAACTGCTGAAATCGCTGGCTGCCGAGATCATGATTGTCGTCGGCTACGGGCAGATTATTCCGCAAGCGATTATTGATCTGCCAAAGCATGGCATTCTGAACGTGCATGCCTCGCTGCTGCCGAAGTATCGCGGTGCCGCGCCCATTCAATGGGCCATCGCAAAAGGCGAAACCGAAACCGGCGTCACCATTATGCAGATTGACGCAGGTCTTGACACCGGCGACATGCTGCGAAAAGGATCGCTGAGCATCGGTCCGGATGAAACCGCGCCGGAATTAAGCGCGCGGCTGGCGCCGCTGGGCGCGCAACTGCTGCTGGAAACCATCGGCAGCGGTGTGGTTCGCGAAAAGCAAAATAACGCGGAAGCAACGCTCGCCCCTATTCTCAAAAAAGAAGACGCGCTCATCGATTGGACACGCACTTCGGCTGAAATCTACAATCGCTTTCGCGGCTTCAATCCGTGGCCCGGCGCATACACTGGCTTTCGCGGCCAGCAACTCTTAATTACCGCCATGAAGTCTTTTAACGAAGCTGATCTGCCGCCGGGCCAGTGCGCGGTTCAAAATAAAAAATGGATTGTCGGCTGCGGCGCGCAGACAGCGCTGGAACTGAAAGAAGTGCAGCTTGCCGGCAAGAAGCGCATGAGCGGCGAGGCGTTTCTGAATGGCTATAAACTCGCGCCGCAAGAAATGCTTGGAGTAACGGTTTGAAAATTCCCCTTGGCTTTCGCTTTGCCTCCGCCTACGCGGGCATCCGAAAAATTGAAAAGGATGATGTCGCGCTGATTGTGCCGGATCAGCCGGCGAATGCGGCAGCCGTCTTCACCACCAACATGGTGCAGGCCGCGCCCGTGCGTCTGGCGCGCCGGAATTTAAAAGCGACCAAAGGGCAGGTGGGCGCGGTTCTGATCAACGCAGGCAACGCCAACTGCGCCACGCGCACCGGCGACAAAGTGGCGGAAACATCCTGCCGCGCCGTCGCCAAAGCGCTAAAGCTCAGCGCGCCTCTGGTGTTTCCCGCCTCCACCGGCGTCATCGGCGTGGAACTGAATCCTACGCTGCTGACCAAAGCCGTGCCGAAGCTGGTTCAGGAATTGGCGCCGGAGAAATTTGAAGCCGTCGCCGCCGCCATCATGACGACGGATACGCGCATGAAAACGGCGTCGGAAGAAGTGCAGTTCAAAGACGGCACCGTGCGAATCGCAGGCATGACCAAAGGCTCCGGCATGATTCATCCGAACATGGCCACCACCTTGGCATTCGTGATGACCGACGCGCTGGTGACTCCCAAAACTCTGCGCGAGATTTTAAAAACCGGGACTGAGCGTTCCTTCAATTCGCTCACCGTCGATGGCGACATGTCGACCAACGACACGCTCCTGCTGCTGGCCAGCGGCGCTTCGCAGGTCAAGCCGCTCGCCAAAGAGAAGCAGGTTCTGGGCGAAGTCATAGCGTGGGTGCTGGAAAGCCTGGCCGAGCAAATTGCAGCCGATGGCGAGGGCGCGCGCAAGCTGATCGTTGTGCGCGCCGTCGGGTTCAAGAACAGTGAAGACGCGCGCCGCATTGCGCGCTCGGTGGCCAATTCCCCGCTGGTCAAAACTGCCATCGCCGGGAACGATCCAAATTGGGGCCGCATCTTAACGGCGGCGGGCTATGCCGGCGTCCAGTTTGATCCCTCCGATATTGATGTCGAATTACAGAAAGTCATGGTCTGCACGTCGGGCCTGGCGGCCGAGTATGATGAGCCGGACCTGAAAAAGAAACTGGATGAAAGTGAAGTGCGCATCCGCATCATCAACAAGAAAAGCGGCAAAGGCGAAGCGCGCTTCTTCACCTGCGATCTGACGGAAGGCTACATTCAAATCAATGGCAGCTACCGGACGTAGAGTTTTTCTTCTGGCCCTCATCTGCACCATCGCCCACGCCGACGATTCCGCCGATATCCACCGCGTCATCGGCGACATGGCGAACGCAATCTCCGCCGGTGAAGTGTCGCAAGCCATGTCGGGCTTCAGCAAAAAATACGCGAACTACGACAAGCTAAGCGATGACTTCGACGCGCTAACCAGCGCCTATTTCGTGGAAAACACCGTCGCCTTTACCGACGAAGAAGTTTCAGCCACCGAAGCCAGCGTGTCTGTGCACTGGGATCTTGCCCTGACCACCAAACAGAGCGGCTTCACCAAGAACCGCTCTGCGGATGTGACAGTGAAGCTGGTCCGCGAAGGAAAGCATTGGCGCATCATGGAATTGTCTCCCATTGCCCTCTTTGACCCTTCCTAAGCCACCGCCACGCCCGCATGTCCCGATTGCGAGGTGCTTCCGCCCGAAGTCAAAATAGGCTTGCCGCCCTTGGCCACCCATTTGCCAACCCATTTCTTCTGCGATACCTGAAGCGTCAGCAGCACCGCCGCCGCTAATATCGCATAAAGAATAAACCCAGTGGCGAAAGACCCGGTATAAGTCTTCGAAAGGCCCATGGCATTCGGCAGAATCGCACCGCCCAGCGCGCCAATCTCGCCGATCATGCTGCCGGCCACCGCCGTATTCAGCGGCCAGCGCAGCGGAACAAGCTGGAACAGCGCGCCGTTGCCCGCTCCGAAGGCCGAGAAACACAGCATAAACAGAATAGTGGTCAAAACCAGCGACGGCTCGGCGCTCGAAGCCAGCAGCGCCGCGATCGCAAACAGGAACACCACCGACAGCGTAACAATCCCGCCCAGCCGGTCGGCCAGGTAGCCGCCCAGAATGCGCACGCCGCTGCCCATCAGCGCGGCCAGTGTCGTCAACTGTCCCGCCTGAATTTTGGTGACGTGGAACTGAGCATAAAAGAAGCTGGGCAGAAAGGTGCTCAGCCCGATAAATCCGCCGAAGGTAATGATGTAGATCAGGTTGAAGATCCAGCCGTCCTTTTCAAACAGGCAACTGATGTGTTCTTTGAAGCTCTGGTGTTCAATGTCGGGCGGTTCTTTCGCAAAAAAGATCATGGTGCAGAGCGGCAGCAGCATCATCAGTCCGGCGAAGCCATAAACTTCGTGCCAGCCATATTTTGTCGCCAGAATAGGAGCGAAGAGCGTGGCCAAAACCGTTCCGCTGTTGCCCGCGCCGGCAATCCCCATCGCCAGCCCCTTGTACTCTTTCGGGAACCAGCCGGAGCCAAGCGACAGCGCCACGCCGAAACTTGCGCCCGCAATGCCCAGCAGGACGCCCATGGCCAGTACATCGTTAAAACTCCGCACAAAAAAGAAGCCGTAAGCCATGGCCATCAGAATCATGGACATCTCGACAATAGCCGCATTCTTGCGTCCAATGTATTGCGAAAGAACGCCCAGCGGGAAGCGCATGAACGCTCCGGCCAATGTCGGAACCGACACCATCAAACCCGTTTGCGCGGCGCTTAATTTGAAGCTGTCTGAGATGAACGGGCCCATGGCGCCATTCAAAACCCACACCGCAAACGAAAAATCAAAATACAGAAACGCGGCCAATAATGTGGGAGGATGGCCCGATTTCAGAAACAGCTTCGCACTTGCCATGTGGTCAAATCAATCCCTTCTGGACTTCAAAACAGAGACAGTAAGCGACAGGGCTATTTGTGCGACGGGGGGCTTAAGCAGCCAGAGGATTGTAGTCTAACTGGAAAGCTAGGTTTTAATCAAGAGCCTAAGGTCACGGACAAGCAAAAGTCGGGATGGACAGTTCAGTCCTGCTAATCTCCGGTTCGTCCTGTTAACAACCTGAATTGTCAGCGCAAACTGTTGATTTAGCAAGCAGGGTCAGATACGCTAAGACTCGGAAGTGCGGCGCAGCGCTTCCGCCTTTCGCCCTGTTTGCGAAGCCAGCAACCCTTGAGGCGCAAAGTGTTGTCACCTTCTCAAAATTCGGCGAAGCCGCGGTGATGCTGACGTTGCCGACTCTTGGTGCGCAAACCGCCGCCCATGCCGCGTCCACCACGGCCACGCATTGCCCGTATTGCTCGCTGCAGTGCGGCATGAATGTTGTGGTTGCCGGCGACCAGGCGCACGTCGAGACGCGCGATTTTCCCACCAATAAAGGCGGTCTTTGCCAGAAAGGCTGGACCTCCACTGATTTGCTGAGCCATCCGGAGCGCCTCACTTCACCGCTGATGCGCGCCGCCAAAGACCAGCCGCTGCGGCCGGTCACCTGGGATCAGGCGCTGGAACGAATTCTGAAGAGCATTGCCGACGCGCAGCAAAACCATGGCCGTAATTCAGTGGGTGTGTTCGGCGGCGGAGGCCTGACAAACGAAAAAGCCTACATCCTCGGCAAGTTCGCGCGCGTGGCGCTGAAGACTTCCGAGATTGATTACAACGGCCGCTTCTGCATGGCGTCATCAGCCGTCGCCAACGTGAAGGCCCTTGGTCTCGACCGCGGCCTTCCCTTCCCGCTGTCCGACATTCCCGGCGCAAAAACCATTCTGCTGGTGGGCAGCAACGTCGCCGAAACCATGCCGCCCGTCATGCAATACTTCGATCTCCAGCGCAAGAACGGCGGCTGTCTGATTGTGGCCGACCCGCGCCGCACGCCCACCGCCGCCGCCGCGTCTATCCATCTGCAATTGACACCCGGCACCGACAGCGCCCTGGCCAACGGCCTGCTCTATCTGGCCATCCACAATAAGGATCTGGACGAAAAATTCATCGCCGCCCGCACCTCCGGCTTCGAGCGCGCGCGCAAGGTGGCCGAATCGTACTGGCCTGACCGCGTGGAGCGCATCACCGGCGTGCCGGAAAAGTTATTGCGCATGGCCGCGCGTGAACTGGGCACGGCCGCAACCGCGCTGATTCTGACGGCGCGCGGCCCGGAACAGCAAAGCCAGGGCGTCGAAAACGCGCTCGCCTTCATCAATCTCACGCTGGCGCTGGGCAAGATAGGCAAGCCCAGTTGCGGCTTCGGCACCATCACCGGCCAGGGCAACGGGCAAGGCGGCCGCGAACATGGCTTGAAGTCAGACCAGTTGCCCGGCTATCGAAAAATAGATAATGCCGATCACCGCCGGCATATTGCGGATATCTGGAATATTGCCGTGGACGATTTGCCGGGAACCGGAAAGTCCGCCTATGAAATGCTCTCCCAGTGCGGAATGCCCAATGGCCTGCGCGCCCTGCTCGTCTTTGGTTCCAACCCCGTAAACTCAGCGCCGCGTGCCAGTTTTGTGCAGGATCGGCTGCGCGCGCTAGATCTTCTAGTCGTGGCCGATATGTTTCTGTCCGAAACCGCCGCCATCGCCGATGTGGTTCTTCCCACCACCCAATGGGCCGAAGAAGAAGGCACCATGACCAACGTGGAAGGCCGCATCATCCTGCGCCGCCGCGCCCTTGATCCTCCCGCCGGCGTCCGAACCGACCTTGAGATTGTGTCCGCCCTGGCAAAAGGTTTGAAGTCCGCGGGAAACTTCCCGTCCCAGGCCTCTGAAGTTTTTGAGGAACTACGCCGTGCCTCCGCCGGCGGCATCTCCGATTATTCCGGCGTCACTTACGAAAAAATCACCAGCGAAAATGGCGTCTTCTGGCCCTGCCCGGCGGGCAACACAACGGGCACCCCGCGCCTGTTCGCCGAAAATTTTCCCACCGCCGATGGCCGCGCCCGTTTTCATCCGGTGGAATTCCGCCAGTTCTCCGAACAGCCCGATTCCGAATATCCGCTCTTCCTCACCACCGGCCGCGTCATGGCCCAGTATCAGTCCGGCACGCAAACCCGCCGCGTGAAAAAGCTGAACGACGCGGTTCCCGAAGCTTTTGTCGAAATCCACCCGGCCATGGCCGCCACCATGAAAATCGGCGAAGGCGAGGGCGTGGCGCTCACCACGCGCCGCGGCACCCTCACCGCCAAGGCCGTGCTCACGCAAACCATTCGAATGGATACCGTCTTTGTTCCATTCCACTTCGCGGGTGAATCCCGCGCCAACCTCCTCACCAATCCCAAGCTCGATCCGTTTTCCCGCATGCCCGATTTCAAGGTCTGCGCGGTTCGGGTGGAAAAGGCTCCCATATGTTAGAAAAACCATCATTCCTCCAGGGCAGTTACCCATTTTCCGGCAGCGGGCTCGACTCGCCAAAGCCGCTGCACCCCACCCTTGTCTACACCGTTCCTTTCGATAAGCGCTCCCAGCTTGTGTATTTTCGCGCTGGCAACTCATCGCCGGAACTGATTTACGCAATCATTGCGGCCGATGGCGTGGCCCAGCGCTACTTCCCCATCGGCGCGAAATCCACCGTGCATATTCCGCTCGCTGTCGTGGAGGATCTTCAGCCGGAAACCAAAATTGAAATCCTGCTGGCCGCACCCGCCGGCGTCAGCGGATTTTGTGTCATTGATATCGGAATGATGGAGTTTTAGAACGCATGCCTAAACAGAATCTGGTTGTCGTCGGTAACGGAATGGCGGGTGCCCGCACCGTCGAAGAAATCCTGAGCCGCGGAGGCGCCGAACAGTTTAAAATCACCATGTTCGGCGACGAGCCCTACGGCAATTACAACAGGATTCTTCTGTCCAATGTTTTGAACGGCACCCAGGATGAAAGCGAAATTTTTCTGAACCCCATGTCCTGGTATCAGGAAAACAACATCACCCTGCATGCGGGCAAGCGCGTGGAATCCGTTTTCCGCAAATCGAAAGTGGTGGTATCGGGCGACATCGCCGAGCCTTACGACAAGCTGATCATCGCCACCGGCAGCAAATCCTACGTTCCGCCCATCAAGGGCTTGAACGGGCCGGATGGCCAATACAAGAAGGGGATTTTTGTTTTCCGCAGCCTGGATGACTGCCGCGCCATTGCCGCGTATGCCGAAGGCAAGAGCACGGCGCTGGTGATTGGCGGCGGCCTTCTTGGACTCGAAGCGGCGCATGGCCTTCAGAATTTCGGGCTCAAGGTGGGCGTAGTGCATCGCAGCGGCCACCTCATGAACCAGCAACTGGATCCCGTGGGCGGAAGCATTTTGCAGAGCACCATCGAAAACATGAACATCGATGTGCATCTGCGCAAAAACACCACCGAGATTCTGGGCGACGAGTTCGTCACCGGCTTGGCATTTTCCGACGGAACGCGAATGGCCGCGGATCTGATCGTCATTGCCACCGGCATAAGCCCCAACGCGGAAGTGGGCGTGCGCAGCGGCCTGACCGTGGAGCGCGCCATTGTGGTGGACAACCAGATGCGTTCGCCCGACGATCCCGACATCTACATTGTGGGCGAATGCGCCCAGCATCGCGGCAACGTCTACGGCCTGGTAGCGCCTTTGTGGGAGCAGGCCAAGGTCCTGGCCGACCACATCACCGGCTTCAATCCCGACGCCGCTTATCACGGCTCGAAAGTGGCCACCAAGCTCAAAGTAATGGGCGTCGAACTGGCCTCCATGGGCCTGGTGGAAGCCGAGCATAAGCAGGACGAAGTGGTGCAATTCACCGAGCCGCGCAAAGGCACATATAAAAAGCTCATTGTTCGCGAGGGCCGTCTGATTGGCGCCATTTTGCTGGGCGATATCAGCAAGGCCGCTTACCTTCAGCAGACCTTCGACCGCAACACTCCGCTGCCCGAAGACCGGCTGACGCTGATCTTTGACCTCGGTGCGCCGTCGAAAAAAGTCACGCTCGATGAAATGCCCGTGGACACGCAGGTCTGCAACTGCAATGGCGTCAGCAAGGGCGCGCTGGTGGCTTGCGTGAAAAGCGGCAAGCGCACGGCGAAATCCGTGATGGAAGCCACGCGCGCCGGCATGGGCTGCGGCGCCTGCAAGACCATGGTCAACGAAGTAATTGACTGGGCCTGCGGCGGCCAGGTGGATGAAGATCCTTCCGTTCATTACTATGTGCCCGGCGTGCCGCTGAGCAAACCGGACTTAATAAAGGCCTGCAAAGAGCAGGGCCTGAAATCCGTGTCGGCGGTCTTCCAGGCGCTCGCCGTGGACGGCAAGGAAGACGCGGTCAGCAAACCGGGCCTGGCTTCCCTGCTGAACACCATTTGGGCGGATGAATATGTGGCTGAGCCGGATGCGCGCTTCATCAATGAACGCCTCCACGCCAATATTCAGAAGGACGCGACTTTCTCCGTTGTGCCCCCAATGGCGGGCGGAGTCACTTCGGTCGCGCAACTGCGCCGCATCGCCGATGTCGCCGAGAAATATAACGTCCCGCTGGTGAAGCTGACCGGCGGCCAGCGCATTGATCTGCTGGGCATCAAGAAGGACGATCTGCCAGGAGTCTGGCGCGATCTCGACATGCCCAGCGGTCACGCCTATGGCAAGAGCTACCGCACCTGCAAAAGCTGCGTTGGCACCGATTTCTGCCGCTTTGGACTCGGCGACAGCACCGCGCTGGCCATCCGGATTGAAAGTTACCTGAAAGGCATCGATGCGCCCGCCAAGCTGAAAATGGCGACCGCCGGCTGTCCGCGCAATTGTTCGGAAGCGATGGTCAAGGATGTCGGCGCGGTGGCGGTGGAAGGCGGCCGCTGGGAAATCTACATCGGCGGCGCGGCCGGCGCGCATATTCGCAAAGGCGACCTCTTATGCACGGTGGGCAGCCACGATGAGGTGATGAAGTACACCTCGCGCTTCGTGCAATATTACCGCGAGAACGCCAAGTATCTGGAACGGACCTACGGCTTCGTGGAGCGCATCGGAATAGAACGCCTGCGCGCCATTGTGGTCGATGACAGCGAAGGCATCTGCGCCCAGTTAGAAGAAAACCTGCACAAGAGCACGCTGGCGTACACGGACCCATGGAAGGCCCTGTTGGAGAAGCCGGAGACCCAGTTCGTTTCGGCAATGACCGCCGAGGCGGGCGTGGGAGCGCAGGGAAGTTAGGAGCGGACCATCCGTTCATTCACGAAATGGTCCGCTCACAGTTCAAATCAGTCCGCACACAGGTAAAATAACCAGCCATCCCGCTTAAGGGCACTATACTGCCGCCTTGAGCCTATTGCGCGTCCTGATAGTCGACGACGAACCCATTGCCCGCCGCGTGCTGCGGCAGGAGCTTGAGGGCCTGAACGGTATTGAAGGGGTCGGCGAAGCCGAAAGCGGTCCCGCCGCGCTGGTCGAAATCGCCGCGCTGCGGCCGCATCTGGTCTTCCTGGACATTCAGATGCCCCTCATGAGCGGCCTTGAAATGCTGAACCAGCTCGACGGCGGCCACCTGCCCGTCATCGTCATGGTCACCGCCTTTGACCAGCACGCCATCCGCGCGTTTGAAGCCGGCGCTATCGATTACCTCCTCAAACCCGTCGGCCCGGAACGCCTGCGTCAGGCGCTTGATCGTGCGTCCCAAATTTGCGGTCATCCGAAGCAGATCGCCGAAAACATCGCCCACTTGCAGCAACTGGCTCCCGTCTCACAGAAGAAAATTGTCGGCCGCGCCGGTCACGAATACTTCCTGCTGAATCCGGACGAAGTTCTCGCCTTCCACGCCTCCGGCGACACCGTCACCATCGTCACCGAAAAGCAGCGTTACCGCGCCACCCAAACCCTGCGCGCACTGGAAGAGCGTTTAACCCGCTCATCATTTCGCCGCATCCACCGCAATGCCCTGGTGAATATCAATCAGATTCGCAAGATCAGCATGATCACCAGCCAGCGCTGGCTGGTGACGCTGAACAACGGCCATGAATTCATCGTGAGCAAGCGCCAGGCCCGGCAGGTGCGGAACGCGCTTCACTGGTAAAGCCAGTAAAATAAAGAACAGATATGGCGACAGCGACCACAAAACTTACTTTTGAACAGTTTCAGGCCCTGTATCCAGACGACGGCGACGGCGACTACGGCGGCTACGAGTACTGGTATGGAGAAGCACTTTTTAGAGGAATGCCAACTTGGGTTCACGCGCTATTGCAAAAGATTATCATCAGATTTCTTGATGATCTAGGTTATATTTCGGCTCCTGAATTGGAGTTGCGTATTGATCCCGATGCTTTTCCCCGGCCGGATGTCGTTGCCACGAGGACTAAGCCGCGTGGCCGTTATCCCACGGCCGCGATGGAAGTCGCAGTCGAAATTGTCTCTGACGAGAAGAACCTCTCCGATATCAAGCGCAAAAGCCACAAGTATCAGGAGTGGGGCTTCGAAAGGGTTTACATTGTCGATCCGCGCGACCGGTCAGTATCGCTGTGGCGCGACGGCCAGATGACTCCGTCAGATGAACTGGCTGCTATTCCCGCCTGCAAAATATGGGCCGAATTGGACCGGCAATACGAAGTATAGAATCCGTCCGCCGCGAAACCAGTTCATTCACGGAATGATTCAGTTCGCTGGTCTTATTTGAATGGGCAATAGGCAAAAACTGCCTTACATCTAGGAGCATGCTCAAAAGTTATTCCGGCAAGCTCCTGTGTGTTCTATTCGCCGCCGCCAATCTGGCCCTCGCCCAGTCATCCAGCAACTCGGGAACCATCCGCGGCGTGGTTCAAGATCCTTCCGGAGCGGTTGTCGCCAACGCCACCGTGGAAGTGCGCAACCCAGTCTCGCAATACACCCAAACGGTCCGAACCGACAGACAGGGCGCATTCCAGCTCTCGAATCTGCCTTACAACAACTATCATCTGGTCACCTCCATCAGCGGTTTCCAGCCCGCCGTGGAGGACGTGGATGTCCGTTCCCCGGTGCCCCTGGCTCTCAAAATCAGCCTGAAACTCGGCAAATCAGCCACCACCGTCGACGTGGTCTCCAACGGCGCCGATCTGGTGGAAACAGACCCGACCGCGCACACCGACGTCGACCGCGGCTTGTTCGACCGGCTGCCGCTCGAAAGCAGCACGTCTTCGCTCAGTTCGCTCGTCACCATGGCCACGCCCGGCGTCTCGGCTGACTCAAACGGCCTCTTTCACGGACTGGGCGATCACGCCTCCAACTCGTTCTCGCTCGACGGCCAGCCCATCACCGACCAGCAAAGCAAAGTCTTCTCCAACCAGATTCCAGTCGATTCCGTTCAATCGCTGGAAGTGATTGAAGGTGCGCCGCCCGCTGAATACGGCGGAAAAACCAGCCTCGTCATTGTCGCCACCACGCGCTCCGGAATGGGCGTCACCACTCCTCACGGCGACATTACCGCCTCTTATGGCACCTTCGGGAGCTCCAACGGCGGCGTCAATCTCGCCTATGGCGGCCAAGCGTGGGGAAACTTCATCTCCGCGAATGGTCTCGACACTGGCCGCTTTCTGGACGGCCCCGAATTCCAGGTCTTTCACGATCATGGCAATGAAGAAAACGTGTTTGACCATCTAGACTTCAAACTCTCCGACGCCGACACCATCAATCTAAATCTGGGCTTCACCCGCTCCTGGTTCCAGACGCCGAATTCCTATGACGCGCAGAACGCCACCGCCTGGAATGGCCTGGTCGTCGACAATGGCGGTCTTGGCCCCAATGGTTTGCCGGTGGGTTCGGAAGACCAGAAATCGCAGATTCGCACCTATAACATCGCGCCCGTCTGGACGCGCATTCTGAATCCTTCCACCGTCTTCACCTTCGGCGGCTTCTTCCGCCAGGATCAATACAACTACTATCCCAGCGCCGACCCATTCGCCGACTTCACGCCTGACCTGCAATCCGCCACCGTCGGCCAGAATCGCCGCTTGACCAACGCCGGCGCGCGCACCAGTGTGTCGTATGTCAAAGGCATTCATAACCTGAAGATCGGCTCCACTTACGAACACACGTTTATTACCGAGCGCGACGCCTTCGGATTGGTGGACCCCACCGCCAATGCGCCGTGCTTAAATGCGGACGGAACTGCGGACACCAATCCGCTGCTGACCAATCCCGCCAACTGCGGCAACGGCTTGCAGGCCAACGTCGGCCAAGGCTCGGTACCGGCGTTCATTCCCATTCTTGCCTGTTACGATCTCACCCGAACCGCGCCCCTGCCTGCATCGGATGGCTGCCCCAACAGCACCAGCACGTCTTACGGATTCTTCGGCCACGCCGACATCAAGGAATTTGCCTTCTACGTGCAGGACGCCATCAGCATCCGCAACTGGACCTTCAATCTGGGACTTAGGTTTGATAGATACAACGGCATTACGAAGGCCGCGCAAGGTGAACCGCGCCTGGGAATCGCGTACAACTTCAAGCCGACGAACACGGTTCTGCGCGTGTCCTATGCGCGCACCATGGAGAGCCCTTTCAACGAGAATCTGGTGCTGGCCAGCCTGGGCTGCAATGATGCGGTGATTGTCGCGTTCCAGACGCTGGTTCCCGGCGGCGCGTGCGTCACCACAACGCCGCTGAGCCCCGGCCATCGCAACGAATTCCACGCGGGCCTGCAGCAGGCTTTCGGCAAATACCTTGTCATCGACGGCGAGTACATCTGGAAGTACACGCACAAGGCTTTCGATTTCAGCGTGCTGGGCAACACGCCCATCACCTACCCGATTGAATGGCAAAGCTCCAAGATTCCCGGATACGCCATCCGCGCCACCGTGCCGAACTATCACGGCCTGACGGCGTTTGTCGTCATGTCGAGCGTGGCGGCGCGCTTCTTTGGCCCGCAAGTGGCAGGCGTTGGCGCGGCACCCGGCGGCGACGCCGTCTTCCGCATCGACCACGACGAACTGTTCAACCAGACCACCCATCTGCAATACCAGCCGAAGAAAAATTCGCCCTGGTTCAGCTTCAACTGGCGCTATGACAGCGGTCTGGTCGCCGGCCCGGTGCCCTGCGCCGGCGGCAACTGCGCCAACGGCCCGAACGGCACCGATAGCGTGGTGGATTTTTCAGGCTTAACACCCGATCAGCAATATGAAGGCGGCATCGCCTGCGCCGGTGTCAAGGCGACACCAACCACCCCCGCCAGCCCGACTGGACTCTGCCCGGCGAATCTCTACACCTCATCGCTGGTCAGCATCCCCGCCGCCGGCACCGAAAACGACGACCACAACCCGCCCCGCATCGCCTCGCGCAATTTGTTCGACATTGGCGTCGGCCAGGACAACCTATTCCAGGGCGACCGCTACAAATGGAGCGCGCGCCTTACGGTGGTGAATCTGATGAACAAGGAAGCGCTGTATAACTTCTTGTCGACATTTAGCGGAACCCACTACGTGACACCCAGAACCATCACGGCCACCATCGGCTTCCACTTCTAACACGTAACACGCAAAAAGGCGAGGCCGAAGCCTCGCCTTTCTTATTTGCTCAAATCAAGCAAGTCTAATCGAACATATAAAGCGCAGTCCCCGGTGCCGGACCCGCTTCAATCGCGCCAGCCGCCACCGGCTGGCCTTCCAAATCGCCCACCTGGCGGCAGTACAGCCCATTGTCGCCAAGATAAACTTCCAAATCCGCCGGACGCGGCAGCGTTCCCTGAATGAGCGCTTCCGAAAGCGGATCCTCAATATACTTCTGCAGCGCGCGCCGCAGCGGTCTGGCTCCGTAATTCCGGTCGGTGCAAGTCTTATCCAGAATGTACTTCGCCGCTTCCGGCAGCAGCCGGATCTTGATCTGCTTGGCCATCAGGTTCACGTTCACCTGATCCACCAGCAGTTCCATGATCTTCAGCAGCTCTTCATCCAGCAGCGAAGTAAACAGAATCACTTCGTCCAGACGGTTCAGGAATTCAGGATTAAAGGCGCGCTTCACTTCGCCCATCACCTGCTCCTCAATCTTCTGCGGAATGCCCAGATCGCTGTGCGCTGAAAACCCGATATGCCCGCGCTTGTCCAGGAAGCGCGCGCCCAGGTTCGACGTCATGATGATAATCGTGTTCTTGAAATCGACCGTGTTGCCGAG
>Ga0116230_10004366_pt1 | contig 13858 bp, 13 predicted proteins | sample S1TSphfallax_3_FD_88678 | JGI IMG/M metagenome (GOLD analysis project Ga0116230, IMG submission 88678) | Host-associated microbial communities from peat moss isolated from Minnesota, USA - S1T2_Fd - Sphagnum fallax MG | ecosystem: Host-associated > Plants > Peat moss > Unclassified | place...
GAAACCTGACTGGCTGAGAACCTCTAATTTGGTCTGTTGCATTGAAGATTAGTCCCACTCGCTATTGGAGCTGATTGCAAGATCATGGCATTTCCTTGATAATAGAAACAGGTAAGTGACCCCAAGAGGATGCACCAATTCACTAGTACTTTTTATGAATGTGTCTAGCAATATCTATAAGAGCGACTTTCAGCTTTTCAGCTGGCAGCAGATGGGGAGGTTAACAACTCAAGTGCTTTCTGCAGATAGGAAATAGCAGTAGGAATGTCATCAAATGCCAGTGCACTCACAGCAAACCTTGAAATCTTGTGGGCTTCTGCTATTTGGGCAGGAGTAGGCTCATAGTTACTGTCATATGTTCCATTCGCATTGTATCCACCTGATAACTCAGGTGCACCTGGGGCACTTGTGGTCCGAGTATGACTGGGCCTCACTCCAGCAAATCCAGAGTTATCTTGTGGTTCATGGGTGGTGGATGGATATTGCGGAGTTGCTGGATGATACCCTGATGCTCCTGGAGGGAAAAAAGAGGGATATGAGGGTTGGGGGGGTTCATTGAAGGGGGAATTTGACCAATTTTGCTGAGGATTGTAACTAGGTTGACTCACTTGTGGCGGTCCTCCAGCTGCATCATGATATGATGGGTATGAAGCAAAACTTGGGGGTGCAGAAGTTGGGCCTGATTGGTCTGATGCATAAGAGTAATTCCCAGCAGTAGAATAAGGTGGGGCCTGAGAATATAAGTTTGACTGATCTGATGGTGAGGAATTTGAGGGAAATACTGAGCTTCCTGGAGGTGCATAAGAATCATGTCCATGGGTTGGGTAGGCTGGTGGGGATGGGACAGGGGGTAAATTGATCTCATCATAGGAGGCACTGCTGCTTTGGTGAGACAGATGTTCTAAGGATGGGGATGTAGAGGATGGCCCCAAGGCTTGTGAAGGTTGTTCCACAGATACAGAACCTTGGGGTTTCCAGTTTCCATCCAGATGTGAACTAGGAATGTCTGGTGCCACATTTGTGCTCACTGTCTTCGAATCCTGCCCAAGAAATGAAATCCAGTGAGTTCCTCTACAACAGCCCATATCATGGAAAAGAAAGCTCTCCTTCATAATGAAGAACAGAAAGGAACTCTTCCACTCTGCTGAAATCAACCCAACATTGCTCAAACAAACAATTCGCAATTCAGCAAATGCTAGATAAGGCAATGTCCCATGGGCAAAGAACAACATAACAATGCAAATGTAGATATTTGCCTTCACACCAACCTCAGGATTCCATGTCATGCTTTCACCAGTGTCACCAGGGGGACCAGGCACTGGCTTACGGCCCTCACTTAATGCTTTACGAATGTCAACAGCTTTCCAGCTTGCATACTTCTGTTTCTCCAAAATCTGTCCCCCAGTCACAAATCAAAATCACAATCAGTTCAGAAACTGCATTCCATTGTCCATGTGCACAGTAATGTCAAGTCTCAGATACTAATTTTCAGAACATGTGATGCTAATACCAGGCTAAACATACTGAAGCTGAGAAACTGAACCACAGCCATGGCCTTATATGTAGTTTATGTTGAAGCACAAATATTGGCAATAAGATTTGCAACTCTCCCAGCTGAAGGATCCAAAAACAGGCACACAAACTGCATAGGTCATGCAAAACTTCTGATCCATGCAAGACAGATATTAGACCACTTACATCTGGCTGCAATTCACCAAACTGGAGCAAAACCTCAAAAAAAATACTGGCCGCATAGAAAGTTTTTGCTGTGTTCCTGACAAGCAAACAGAAACATCTGAGGGAAGATGACATGAACAAGGTATCAATCCTATTTCAAGCAAGCTCTAGCAGCTAGTGGACCTGGCTAAGAACCTTCCAAAAAGATTACCAAGTGTGGTGAAGTAGATCCATTGTGCCCCTAGCACGAAACAGAATGTCACTACTGATTCTCCCAGCAAGTAGTTTCCACCAAAAATTAACTTTGGGAAGAATTGCAAACTCATTGGAAAAGACAAATTGCAGTATAAATAGGAGATATAAGTCTATACACATCTGCACGGCCAGCTCGATCCTGTTTGTCAGCTTTTGCAAATACACTCAGTGCAAAGCCCTCCATGTGCATGTTGTCATCTGGACTCAGCTTCACCACCTTTTTATCCTGCCACATCCATGACACCAATGATGAGAAACAGCACAAACCACTACCTCTACATAGCAAATTTAAAACCTAGTTGTTTACTGCATGGTTATGGCATATTCTAGGTCCATAACAATCATCAGGATTCATATTTTGTCACAAGGAGGCTTCCAAGTCAGCAAAACTCTTGAGCCTAACATTTCCACAATATGGCTACTCTTGAGCACAAAAAAGGTGTCTCTACATGGCTGTTGAATTAATTAGTATACAAACATGCTGCAAAAAAACATAACTTTCAGACTGGTTGTATTTGCTCACAAGGACTATGCCCTACAGCATTATCCACCGATAAGGACAACTGTTCAAAGACTGCCAACAGAGTTCAGTATAAGAAAAATGTCACCAACACTGTGTCAAATAAAGGACTGCAACTGCATATTGGTGAACTGGTTGCAGCATGAAATAAAAGGGGAAGAAGAATGAATCAAAGTCCAAAAACCACAGATCACTGAGGATCACAATGTAAGAGATTGAACCTCAAGCAGAAAACTTCACCACAACACCTTGAAGCTTACCATTCTCTCAGTTGCAACAAAACCAAAACCTGACAATCAAACAGCTTGATTGTCAAACCAAGGATTGAAGTGACAGAAGAAGTATAAGCATATGTAAAGAGATTGAGGAGAAAAACTCACTTCACAACAACACCATTTCTCTCAGTTCCAGCAAACAGAAAACCTTTCACCAGCTTGATCATCAAACCAAGGGGACTGAGACACCATAGGTGAGGATTGAAGTCACAGACAGAAGAAGCATAAACAAACAATGTTCAGAGAAAGAAACAATGGAGATTTGACCTGGCAACAGATAGACCCCTGGACCATCACAAAGCTTGCATAAAAACATAGATTGTCAGATTGAGAAGCCATTCTACTCCAGCAATCGGAGCAACAACAATGAGCACCATGCAAAGCCTAATCGCACTGAGGCACACAGCAGCACGAGTTGAGAGATGCACCTTTTCAAGCTGATTCATGAGAGAAGTAAGCAAGGCGTTCGTCTCTTTCGTCCGCTCCTTGACAGGAATCTTCAAGCCCTTCTCCATTGCATACAAGCGACCTGCCCCGCAGTTGCCACAAACAAACAACAAGAAGGTGTGATGCACCACCTCGTCCCAGCAATTCTCGACACCGCCATATCTCCATACGACACCCAAGCAAAATCGTGACGAGAGATTGCTAGACCGAATGCAAAATCCTTGATCTAATCAGCCCCCGCACGCCCGTAATAGGATACAGAAAAATCCAATTCGAAGTTGTAGGACTAGCGCGCGAGAGATACACAGAGACAAAGACAGAGACAGAGACAGAGACAGAGACAAAGAGAAGACAGAGAGGAGCAACAGACTTACAGTAGTATGCCACAAGATGGTCGTGCTTTTGTAGCTCGTCGGCTCTTTGCAAATACGGCAGAAGAATCCTGGCGGGCTCGCCATCTCCCGTCATCGTTCCGATTAATTGCAACAAAGATAAATGAATCACTCCTATTCTATTAGGATTGTTGAATCCCGAGACCCTCTTCCGGGCTAAACAATCACTGCACACAAATCCCGTTTCTTCTCAATCCTTCTGGTCAACCCGCACGACCTCAGAGCACAAACTTCCCGCAGACCACACCTCTACACACCCTCTCTCTGGCAATAACAACAATAATTTAAGTCCGTCCTTCTGTCTCTCTTTTGTGGCTCTCGATCTCTCTCCCTGGCGCGCGCTCTGTGTGTGTGTCTCTTTCTATTGCTCTGTGTCTTCGACAGTTTTGTTCTAAGATTGCAACCCTAAAGCACCGCGTGAGAACACGATTGCAACGCTCCTTGCGTGGTCGAGACGTTCGGACATCGGATGAACGGATAAACAGTAGTGCCATGTTCGCGGAGCGAAGAAGAAGAGAAGAAGAAGGGTTCGGTGCGAGGAAGAAGGGTTTTTAGGGTTTGGTGCTCGCCTACTGCAATTAGCTTTGCGCTTCTTGGACATCGACAAATGAACTTCTGGAATAAGCGCGAAAATGTGGGGTTAGCTTGAAGAGAATAACGTCAGCGATGGCAAGAAGATCTACTTAGGGTTGTAATCACAGAACAACTTTTCTTCTCTCCGGAGTTGGAAAGGTGTTGTGGTGGTGGAGGAAGAAGGAAGGAAGGAAGTGCAAAGAAGAGGAGCGGCTGCTGCTGCAAGGATGAGTGCAACATGGCAATCGTTGCTTGTGAGAATCGGTGAGAGATGTGCAGAATACGGGGGACATGCTGATGCGGAAGATCATATAGAGACTTGCTACACTTACCTGCTGCGAGAGGTGCAACAGCAGCATGGGAATGAGATTGTTACGCTCTTGATGCAGTGCGTCGAAGAGCTGCCGCATAAGGATCCCTTGTATGGCACGCTTGTAGGTCTGCTGAACCTTGAGGACACGGAGTTCGTTGCCAAAATCGTGAGGCAGACACATGCAGGAATACAGACGGCATTGGATACAGATAACCGCAACAAGCTCCGTGTGCTCATCAGGTTTCTCACTGTCCTCATGTGCAGTAGTGTGATTGCTCCTGGTTCTCTCATAGAGGTTTATGAGTCTTTGCTTTCTTCGGCTGCCACCACCATCGATGAAGATGGCGGCGGCAATCCTGCATGGCAACCTCGGGCGGATTTCTATGTCTTTTGCATTCTGGCATCCTTGCCATGGGGTGGGATGGAGCTAGCAGAGCGTGTACCTGAGGAACTGGAACGAGTGTTGAATGCAGTGGAAGCTTACCTAAATCTCAGAAGACGAACAAGCTATACATCTCTTGCTGTGTTTAGGTCTGAGGACGAAGGTGGCGGTGGCAACAACATGAAGACAGCAGAGCAAGAAGATAATCTTGAAGATTTGTGGTCACGGATTCAGGCTCTCTTACAGAATGGTTGGAAGCTGGACAGTATTCCAAAACCCCATCTTGTATTTGAAGCAAGGCTTGCAACAAACCAGAGCCATGAGTTTGCTCCACTCTCCACCCCTGAGACTCCCAAACCTCTAACTCCCAAACCGACAGAGATTGAACTGGGACGGCAGCGGCAAGAAGCTGAACAGAGATTTCCTCCTCGGATCATACGCCTTCGAATCTTCCCATCATCAAAGACTGATGATAAGATTGCACCCATTGACCGATTTGTGGTGGAAGAGTATCTGCTAGATGTGCTTTTCTACCTCAATGGCTGTCGCAAAGAATGTGCTGCTTACATGGTTGGTCTTCCTGTGCCATTTCGGTATGAGTACTTGATGGCTGAAACTGTGTTTTCACAGCTGCTTTTGCTCCCAAAGCCTCCCTTTCAACCCATCTATTACACAGTTGTGATGGTAGATCTCTGCAAGGCTCTTCCTGGAGCATTTCCTGCAGTAGTAGCTGGGGCAGTGCGAGCTCTCTTCAGCCGAGTGGTGCTCATGGATGTGGAGTGTCGCACACGCCTCGTGCAGTGGCTCTCACACCATCTCTCAAACTTTCAGTTTGTTTGGCCATGGGAGGAATGGGCATTTGTCCTAGACCTACCCAAGTGGTCACCACAGCGCTTGTTTGCAAAGGAGGTGCTGGAGACAGAAGTTCGACTTGCTTACTGGGACAAAATCAAAGAGAGCATGGCAGCTACACCCAGGCTTGTGGAGCTTCTTCCTCCAAAGAACACGCCCTCATTCAAATACACTGCAGAGAACAAAGGGGTTGTTTCTGAGGCAGAGTTAGCTCTTTCGGTTGAGCTCACTGGGATGGTCAGGGCCAAGAAGACAGTGCGTGAGATTCAAGTTTGGATTGATGAGCGCATTCTATCTTCACAAGGCCAACTTACGGCGATTGATGTGATTGTTCAAACTCTACTCTATATTGGATCCAAGAGCTTCACCCATACTGTAACTGTGCTAGAGAAATATGGTCAAATCTTCAGGAAGATTGCACCGGACCAGTCCTTGCAGATTGCTATGATAGAAGCAGTGGTAAGGCTTTGGAGGAACTCAGCACAGATGAGTGCTATAGTCATTGATCGAATGATGGGGTACCGCATGGTTTCCAACCTGGCAATTGTAGCTTGGGTTTTTAGGGCAGAAAATGTTTGTCAGTTTCATACTTCAGGTCGTGTTTGGGAGATTCTTAGAAATGCCATCAACAAGACAAACAACCGAACAGTTGATTTGAGGAAAGACAAGGCATCTGCTGAGAACTTGCTCAAGATTGCGAGTGCTGCTACAGCAAAAGCACAGGCCAAGTGGGAAGAAGCTGTTGCATTAGCAGAGGACGCAGAAGAGTCTGCTGCTGCTCCAGCTCGTGCTAAAGCTGATTGGGCAAGAACAGTAGCTGACAAAGCTAAAGATGAGGAGAGCTCAGCACAGGAGACTGTGGAAGCAAAAGAAGCCTTGCTTTCTAGGGCATTGCTCGAACAGGAGGCATTATTTTTGGCTCTATATCAGAGCTTTGCAGATTTGTTGAATGAACGGCTCTCCAAACCTCTTCCAGATGTAGTAGACTCAACTATAGGTGATGGTGTGCAAGGGGGTGCTGAAGAAGCACATGATGATTTGGGTCCTGCAGCCATGGAACTTGACATCAACAATGGAGACGGAGATAATAGACGAAGAAATGCACGCAAAACATCTGTCAGAGCTCAAGAGGAGGAAGAATGGCGCCGGTGTACTTTAGGATACCTTAGAGCAATCTCCAGGGAGTATTGTAATGAGGTGTGGTTGCTGATAGAAAAACTAGATGCTGCTATCTTCACTGACACAATCCATCCCCTTGTTTTGGAAGCAACCTACTCTGGTTTACGTCGCATAACATAGTTGTGATTGAGGTTTTAATGGTATGGGCGGACTCATCTTGCAATACCTTAGTTGGTAAGAAAAAAAGAGACTGAGAAAGATACAAAGAGCAGACAAAAAGATGAAAGAGACTCCTTTGGCAGATGAGTGGCAAGTGGCTGATGCAACGAGCTTCAGATCTTGGAGGATACAGCTTTTCCATCTACCTGAACTATGGGATGACTGGTGCTGTTCAAAGATGTGGAAATTACTCATGAAGACCAGCTGTGGTGTCCAAATCTGCCTCTATCTGGGATATCTGGTTCAATGAACAGTCAGAGAGGCAAAGTTGACATATCCTGTGACCTCTGTCACTGTTCACCCAGTGGACTTTCTTATGGCGCTAAGAGACAGATGACACAGGAAGCCTACAAGGTGTTGAGTCTTAACAGTATTTTCCATTTTCCACATCACTTGAGTCCAATACTTCACTTGAACACAACATTACACTCTCTTGTAGCTGACATTGTGAGCATTTCATGCATGTGAAACCACAAGATTTTGCAGTGAAAACTTATTTCCTGGGTTTTTGATCTGTTGGATCTATTATTGTTTTTCCTGGGCACACAAGGGTTGAAAAAAACATGAAGGTTTGGAACAAAACCATTTTGAGAATAATTTTCTGTTCTTTAGGGTGGGAATTTTTCCTCTTTTGCCTGTTCATGGAATTATTGTTAGATCTGAGATCTCTCCAACCTTTGTCATTGGGTCATCTCTCATTTTCTATTCAGGTTGATTGGAATTGTACTCATGTAGAAGTTCTGAGGAGCTTCAGTGTTCAGGAAAAAACCTTTGATTTTTTTAGTTGTGTACCTGACAGAGACAAAGATCAATTGCAAATGTAAAATCTAGCTTGTTGAAGTTGGACTTCTTGAAGGGTGGGGTAAAATTCTTGGCCACAGGGTTGAAAAACAGAAAACATGAGATGGACTCTCCTGTAGCATACTAGTCCTCGATTGAAATACAATGGAGTTGCAGAAAAAGACAATTCATCTGAATTGTTCAGCTTCACCTGCAATGCTTTCACATATCTGGAAGCACAAAGTTTGGATGTTTTGATCATGCAACAGTTTTCATATGTGTTTCAACTGCCTTCTCCTCATTATTCTGTTATGATCCAACCTGACCATTTTCATGTCTTCTTTATTATGCTCTCATGGTATTAGAGATCAGGGGGACTTGACCTAATTGAAATGATTGTTCATGAGTGAGCTTCCATGATTTCTTTGACCTCATGGAATCTTTGACCTCATGGAATGTGAGTTCATGAGCAAGCTTCTTAATTTCTTTTCATGTGTTGTTGCATTTGTGACACATCACTCCAGTGATGAGAGCTCAGCTGCTGGACCGCATTGATAGAAAAGTGGAAAAAAGTAGTGAGTGCATTCTTTTCCAATTTGCTTTGGATACAAAATCAAATTATGCCTTTTATTGGGTTTGTGAGTCAAGGGTTGTGTTTTGCTCTTTGTATTGTTATTTCCTTCACTTCTTTGTCCAACTCAGCATATCCTTCCCCAATCTGACAAGTCAAGGATCCAATCTCTGAGACCAACAGGCTCACTCTGTCATTTAACCAAATTCCATTTAGAAGTTCTAGTTCCAAATTGTTGTCTTTCAACAGGTTCCTTGGACATTGTTGGTAACCCTATTCTATCCAAAGCCATAGATCCAAATATAATTTAGAGCAACTGGAGACTATGCAAGTTGAAGGAAGCAACTCGCTATCAAAAGCATCACAGAAGACACCATTGTTGAGTAAAAGATGATCTTAAACATGGATGAAAAAAACATGAGATTGAGTTCCCAACTTTCTTTACATTTAGGTATTTTCCATTGGAAACCTTTTTGCCAAATGTTCCATCAATATGGGCTAAATCAAGGACTTATCCCAAAGGAAAATAATTTTTCTTTTGGAGAAAACCCAAAGCTTGGAAGGTTCATGTTTGTAATTATGTGGGACACTTCTCATCATTGTTACTGACCAAAGGCAGAGGTTCTATTTGTGCCTTACCATTCCATGTGTCCAATTGAAACACTCTCGGGCAATCCTATTGTTGGTAATTGAGGAATATTTCATTCCTTCTTTCTTCCTATGTTGTAGCACATCACATCCAATCTTCTAAATCATCATAATTAAATAGTTCTCCAAACACAATGTTATCAACTTGGTTTTTAATCAATAAGTTGATGATTTGAGTTGAGCCCTCATGTTTAACCATTGCTTCCATTACATCATCATCCATTTCTTCCGCATAAGTAATCACTTCATGTTGAGTCATATATGTTGTCGGAGTGAACATAGAAAGGTTCCATAGATGTTCATCATCATCAAATGCATCCTTGTTATTCTCAAAACTACTTTGACTTTCATCACGATTAGAGAATGATACCTTATCATTGATTGTTGTATGCCGAAGTCCTTTTTACAAACTTTATGTAAAATCATGCTATGTTTGATTCTTAACAACCTATAACATATTGACCATGTTCAATGGTAGAATTTGGATATTATTTCTAGGTTTGTGTCTCACTTGGATGGTGCCCTTCTCCACATCCACTACAACTCCAATCTTAATCAAGAAATCCAATCCAAACAATGGGTCATAGTAATTGGTATCCACAATCGTACAAGTCATCAAGTAGTGGATGTCTCCAACTTTTACTACAACCTCATTTATCCTACCAAGTGCCTAAATTACAACTCCTGATGTAGTCTTGTAGGATTTTGATTCAGTAACTATATGCATTATACCTAGTTCACAAACCACTTTTGTTGCCATGGCTAACATTGATCTTATAATATCAACCGATCTTTCAACCAAATGATTGTTGACCTTTATTAACAAATGTAGTGTTTGGTTTCAATGATTCTTGTTAATGCATACTTTGTGAATTGTGGGTATCTTTTCTAACTTTATCAATGATTTCAGACTATCATCCCTCTTCTTCCAAGCTAACTTCACAAGACTTTTTCAATATTCCAACTCCCTTGGTATTGACAGAATAGTCTCCATCAGACCTAAAATAATTTTGTCGTTTATGAAGTGTGTTAGAAAAAACATGATGGTCTTTCCTTCACGACATCCATGGGTCTAAATCCTATAGTTTTGACATTTGCTTCATTGATCTTTAATGTGTACATTTCCACTAGCAACCATTTTCTAGCTTTGAAAAAAATGTCATGTTTGATCCCACATAACCTATTTAATTATTATGATGTTGTTATTTCATCATCCACAAGTATTTCCACATAATTATTTATAGCTGAATGTGACTTGGTCTCCTTCCCTTTCTTCCAACATCTATTTTCAGTATGACCCATACCTGTATAGTAACCACATCCGACACCACAATTTACTATCCTATGTGGAAGACCCCATTTACCACATTTAGGTTTAAGGACTAATTTTCAAACATACAGTAGCAACATGATCAACTAAATTGTATATTTGACACACTAAGAAAATGTTGGCATTAAGTGATTTAACTTCATGACTTGATGAAGTCCCTTGTCTAAAAGCATTTATGAGTGAGTCATTTAATGCATTGATTTGTTTTTCAACAACAACATTGGTCATAATTTTTTTTTTTCGCTATTATTTCAACAATTCAAATGGAGTCTCCCCCAATTTTGCCAAAACATGTTCAACTTCCAAAGTTGTAATGAACATAAATTTTCATCACACGTCATTTTCTAATCTTAAGACATATATTTTTTAAAATCCCTCCCTCTCTTCAGCATCTTCCAATTTACCTCTTGTAAAAAGTTTTTCCATTCTATCATGGTATGCTTGAACTATCTATTTTAGCTCTTGTTTTATTTGGTCTAACTTAGCCCAAACCTCCTCCTTATCCATTGTGCTATATTTTAAAAGCATAACAACTTTCATGGTTGGCTAGTCTATTGGAGCAATGGCTAACTTCTTGTACAACTCCTTAGATTTTCCCCTTAAGTTTAGCTTGCCAATCTTGAACAATTCTTGTTCATCAATCCCCATCACTTTAGCTACCATTTCAGCAGCTCAATTTAATCATGGACATCTTCAAATTTTTTACCCCAAAATAGTTCATCCATGCCTTTAGGGCTCATCATTATTGATGCTAGATGATCTTCATATAAAATTATCTATTCAAATAAAAATCTACATGGTCTTCATTTTTTACTTTTTAAACAATCCCCCCTATAGCTTCTTAGTTTGAAAATCGACTTAACAACCAAAAAGTTATTCTTGCATGCTTAACCCTCACAATCCAATTTCTTTTTTTAAACAATTTCTCCATATTTGGCAATAATTTAAAAAAAAATATGTCTCCTACAAGTAATTTTAATATCTAGACATCCCTTACAAAAGGCAAATGTTTTTGTTGTTCATCATTTCTAATGGTGAATTCATAGGAAGATGGGTCAAAGAGTTTATTTGGAATGGGAGTTTTTCTAATTACTATTGGTTGTTTGTTTAGCTTCCACCAATTTCCTCATGGCAATCTCATCATGTTATGATATATTTAATTTCATCAACTGTGGATTAATTTTTTCCTCCTTCAAACACATCACCAAAGTCCATAGGTATCAAAGCAAAAGTGACCATTTCAAACACTTCATAATTCCATTGCAGTTCTTTGTAGTGATCATATCCAACTTTCCTATTCATCATTTTAGAAAAACATCTCATATGTTCTACTTTGATAATTTTATCTCCCAAAGTAAATAATTCTTTTAATCTAGGAACAAAGAAACAAATTTTGTGACTTTCAATTATTGTAGCATTTGGTATCCAAATATCCCCATTATGTGACAATGAATTTCTACCTTCATAAATGGGGGTTAGGAACAGAATAAAACAAGTGGGAGAAACATGTTCTTTTCTGAAATTGAACAATGCTTCCATGCTTTATTGCCATCATGCACTTTCATCCACACTTGGGCCTTAATATCAAATCCATTATGTGTTATTTCGACAACTATGTTCCCAATCCTTATTTTGGAGATCTAAACCAATAATTTTGATTACTCCAAATCCTATGATGTGAAGAATTATAGATCTTAATTCAAGTGCAAAAATCCTTATATCCTTGTCAAATAACTGCTTCAATTATTACTCATGTGAAATTTGAAAATCCCAACACATAATTTTTTTCATTAAAATTTGATTTGTTAAAGACATTTTACAAATATTAATATTAAAAACATCTATACATACAAGTGTTTTAAGATTTAACAACTATGATACCAAAAAGTAAGGCACATAAAGTGACACACCCCCAAGCTCTTTGATGGACTCAATGCAAATTCAAAGGTGAAGACAATAGAAGGAGGAGTTGGGGTGTGTTCCTTGGCTCATAACACTTTGGGGGTAGAAGGGCGTGCTAGAGCTCTGGGATGGGGACTAAGAAGATTGACAAGCAAATCAATTATTCACACGGACCTGCATAAACCAAACAACATGTTGGGTAGTGCGTAGTTGGAGCATTTTGGTGCACGGACGAGTCATGAACAAACACGGATTTACAAGATTCACCACAACCCGGACTTGCGGGAAGCCACCACCTTCCCCCTTATAATATATTCTATACTTGACCACGGGACTAGCACCCAAATGTCATTTTGAAATTCTCAAAGTTGGGACTCTCGTGTTTTTGGAGGCCCATAACTTTGTGTGTAGACCTGTGATTGAGATGAGGTTTGAAGAAAAGTTGTAGCCCTTGTTGAGAGCTTTCCAACGGTATGTTGCACACCACTTACATGCAAGGAAATTCGGGCGATTCTTGACTTTTAGTGATCAAGAGTCAAATTGCCAATTTCACTTTTGGCCCTTCTTTTGACCATAACTTGTGTTTTAAGTGTTCAAATGGGTTATGCAAGCTTATTTTAGACATCTACGTTCTAAGATCTTTCTAATGATATAAAAAACTTTTTGATTCAATGGGTTTTGACCTTTGAAATCGATGTCTGAAAATTTGGGAGTCCATTGGGACTCCAACTCCCAAAGTGGGAGCTCACTTGAGAATGTGGGGTTTATTCCCTCACATTCTCCCACACTCCTAGGAACATGAAATGTGACTCTTGGCTTTCACATTTGGCTCGCACCTTCACAAGCCCTTGCCTTGGTTGTGAGCCCAAGGCTAGGGTTGCGACATAAAATTTTGTAAACATTATGACTATAGACAATAACTTAAAGAAATGTTATCCTCGTTTCAAACATATTTCTTAATAAAGAAGCAACAATAACACCAAATTTGAGAATTTGTTACCTTGCCACATTTAATAATAATTTGTGGACAAATGATGGATCAACACATTATGGTTTCCCTTTCATTAGCTATCATGGTCATCTGGTTGTGGAATTTTACCAATTAATTCAAAGACATGTAAATCCTTTGCCATAACGTAATCAATATCATCATTTCATTTGTATAATCTATGTGCAGCTTCAATTAACCTCAGTTCTTCCATGAAATAGATGAATGCTTAGAGTTCTTAGAAACAAAAATATTCAATCCTCCCCAATGATAATTATGGTCTAACTCAAATATACCAAATTTGAATAGTGAATCCCACAATTGACCATCTATTAAACACAAAATTAACTTGGCTTAACAACTTACTCTGGGCCTAAACCCCCCAAACCCCTTGGAGGACATCCAAGAGGGGTCATAGTTAGGTAATGAACTCTTTCTCTTTTGATGTGTTTTACTCCATCTTGCTTTGTCTAATCCAGATAACAACTACCCTCCCTATTCACAACCATGTCCTTTTACTCATGTTGTAACTAATTGTAACCCTAAACTAGTGAATTACAACCAAGAACACACACACAACATGCAATAATTGGAACAAAATTTCCTCAAATCAAA
>Ga0116230_10004367_pt1 | contig 13858 bp, 12 predicted proteins | sample S1TSphfallax_3_FD_88678 | JGI IMG/M metagenome (GOLD analysis project Ga0116230, IMG submission 88678) | Host-associated microbial communities from peat moss isolated from Minnesota, USA - S1T2_Fd - Sphagnum fallax MG | ecosystem: Host-associated > Plants > Peat moss > Unclassified | place...
CCGGAGGCATCGCGCTCAGCAACCGTCAGCGCGCCGAAAAAGTGGCTCTGGTCTGAAAGTTAAGAAGGCACCCGAAAAATACGCGCCAACGAGATTGCTTTGCCGCCAAGCACCTTCGGCAAAACAAGCTTCGCGCTTTTGCCCGTCGCCAAGTGCAGCGGCTTGGGCTCTGGCGACACAATGATCCTACCGCAGACCAGTTCGTCCCGAAAGCCCATCGGTGACTCAAATTTCAGATACTGTCTGATCGTAGTGGAGCCCGCGTCCATACTGTCCAGATTAACTCGAATATACTTTCAATCGGACCATCCATGAATCACACACGCCGAGAACTCAGCATCCTTCTGCCAGCCCTCTTCGCGCAAGCCCAGCAACCAAAATCCCAGCTCCCCTCCAAATCCTACGACTTCAAAGATCTCCCAGTAAACGTCAACCCAAAAACCCACAACGAAACCCGCCAGGTCTTCGATGGCACTACCCACGAAGGCTACCCCATCGACCTCCACATAACCCAGCTCGCCCCGGGCCAAATGCCCCACCCGCCGCATCACCATGAATGGGAAGAAATGATTTTCATCCAAACCGGCAAGCTCGAAGTCAACATCAAAGGCACCATCACCAACGTGGGCCCCGGCTCCGTGGTCTATGTCGCCTCCAACGAAGAGCATGGCTGGAAAAACATAGGCGACGTCCCCTCCCAATACTTCGTCCTGGCCACCGGCCGCCGCGGCGCGGCCTAAGAATCGTTTTCAAGTACGTTTTATCGGAGCAGGTAAGATGGCCCTTGTGGTCTCTCAATTATGGCGTATCTTGCCAGGGCTGCCACCCTACGGTTCCGTCGCGACGAACTTCAGTCCAAATGAGCGAGGCTGTCATTCGGAAGGCTTCGTTGTCGAGATCTCACCATCACCTTTGCAGTCCTGGGTCGCGAATTTTCAACGTGGGGGCGGTAGTCTGGATAGGGTTATCGAACATCCTGATGATCGGCATTTGATCGTCGTCGCGGGAGGCCAGGGCTATGTGATCGACCCCAGCTCTTGCGAACTCACATGCCTGTTGGGATGGAGGGTATCCTCGCTGCTGATCATATCGGATCGGAGGCAGGTAGTCATAAGCGACGATATCCGACTGCAGCTTGTCGGGTCGCAGGGCCTCGTTTGGAGCACCCGACGAATTGGGTGGGATGGTATTCAGGAGTTGAGCCACGACGGAGACTGCATCCGGGGACAAGCCTGGAAAGTTATCGACGATTGCTGGGTCGACTTCACTGTCGATCTAGAAACGGGTCGCGCAGCCGGCGGCGCTTACGCTGAGGATTTGCCAGACTAGTTCATCCGTGTGGCCGCACCCTCGCGTTAGCCTCTACTCGCTGCCCCTACCGCAAAATCTCCCGCGCCACTCTCTCCCCCGACCCAATCGCCCCATGAACCGTAGCCGAATGCCCATTCTGATCCGTCGCCTCACCCGCAAAATAAAGTGTATCCATCACCGGCACCGCCAGTTTCTTCCGAGCATCCAGAGCCCCCGCCGGAACATAACTATACGCGCCCAAGGCATAAGGGTCCTGTTGCCAGTCATGAAAATAAAAATTCTCTAACTCCGATGCAACCGGCATTCCAATAATCCGAGACAGCGAACCCAACGCCTCCCGCAACACCTCCAACCGGCTCATCCCTTTCATCCCCTCCGCCCGGGCGCCCGCATTCCACCCAACCAGCAATCTCGACCGCATGGAAAGCGTGCTCCACCAGGTGGGAAACACCGCTTCTCGCGACAGAATAAACCCCGCGTCCGCTAACTCCTCTTTTCCCTCCCAGAAAGCCTCCCGGAATCGGAGGACCACGCGAAACACTTGTCCAAATCGCAATCTCCGAGCAGCCTCCAGAATCTCCTTTGGCTCTGGAGAAAACACAATCGACCCTGCTTGCAATACCCCCAGTGGAACCGTAACAACGGCCCGGGAAGCCTCCCACAAGCGCACCTCGCCCGTCAGCGCATTCCGCGAATGAACGGTAACTCGTCCCGCTGCCCACTCCATACTCTCCACAACCGTATTCAAACGAATCTTCGCGCCAAAATCCGCAACACTTCTCAGCAAATGCAAAGGCACCGCATCGTATCCGCCGGAAATCCGAAACACCCGCTCCCCGTCAATCTCATCCGCCGCCGCCGTCTCTTCCGCCAGCGCCTGAATGCTGATCTCGCGCGCTGAAGCCGCATTAAACCCTTCCACATACCCGCGCGCAGCCGACTTAGTCTCCGCATCATAAGAACGCGAATCTAGAAACTCCTCGAACGATTGGTCCGCGCCCTTCGCCGCCTCGCGCATATCGTTCAGCACCGAACCAACCAAATCCCACGAATCCGCATCCCGTTCCACCGCGCCTTGATTCATATACCGGGACGCATCCGTGCCCTCATAAACACTCAGCCCCGCATCCCGAACTACATCCCAAACTTCGGCGGGACGCCCGTGAATAAACTCCGCGCCTAACTCCAGGGGCAGGGAAGACAGCGGATCATGCACCGTATAAATCCGTCCGCCCACCCGGTCCCGCGCCTCCAGCACCATCACCCGCAACCCGGCCCGGTCCAAAACGCGCAGCGCCGCCAGCCCCGCCGCGCCCGCGCCAATCACAATTACGTCCCAGTTAGAGTTAGGGTTAAAGTTCTTCAAAACTTCCAGTCTTCTTATTCTTGATAACGTTGCCGGCCGCGAAGCACCGCCCATTCATCGCCACATACACGCCCGGCTCCAGCACCTGCACAAATGCCAGCGCGCTCCCTAAATTGAACAGTCCGTCGGAACTCCCAAACTTATAGGGAATCATCGCGCCCGTCAGCACAATCGTCTTGCCGCTAACTCTGCCCTCCAAAAACCGAGCCGTCTCCGGCATCGTGTCCGTCCCATGAGTAATCACAATGCGGCTGCCCGGCGTCGCCGCGCACTGTTCCGCGATAATCGCGCGGTCCGCGTCCGTCATCTCCAGGCTGTCAATCATCATCAGCGTCCGCACCTCCACATCCAGCCGCGAACGCCCCAAATTGAGCATCTCCGGCAAATGCGAGTCCTTGAAAAACAACCGCCCATTAATCTCGTCGTACGTCTTATCAAACGTGCCGCCCGTAATCAAAATGCGAATCTTAGACAGTTTGTTGTTCATAATGCGGTAACAGCACTTGGATCACCAGCAGCGCAAATAAATACATCGACCCCGCCACCACGAATAAAAGTGAGTAACTCTTGTCAGTATGGTCCAGCCACCAGCCCACCGCCGGCTGCACCAGCAGCCCTCCCAGCGCGCCTCCGAACCCGCCCAAGCCCACCACCGAACCAATCGCCGGCCGCGGAAAACAATCCGTCGCAATTGTGTACATATTCGCCGACCATCCCTGGTGCGCGCTCGCCGCAATCGCCACCAGCGCCACCGTCAGCCATAAATTTCCGCCCGCCAGCGGCACAAACATCACTGCAACCACCGCCAGCGCGCACACCAGCAGCGCCGTCTTGCGCGCCCTTCCTACCTTCCAGCCAATCTTCAAAAGGAACGACGACAACCACCCGCCGCCAATCGACCCCACATCGGCCGCCAAATAAATAGCCACCAGCGGCGGTCCTAAATGCACAAGGTCCACATGATATTTCTCATTCAAAAATCCCGGCAGCCAGAACAGATAAAACCACCAAACCGGATCAGTCAAAAACTTGCCCAGCAAAAACGCCCACGCCGCGCGCTTCCGCAGCAGTTGCCAATAAGGCACCTTCACAACCGCCGCCGCCGGGTCTGAATCCGACCTGATATACGCCAGTTCCTCGGCCGACAAAAAACGCTGCTTCTCCGGCTCGCGATAAACCAGCGCCCAAACCAGCGCGAACAGCAGGCTCATCGCCCCGGTAAAAACAAACGCCGCATGCCAGCCAAACTTCAGCACCACCAGCGGCACCGTCAGCGGAGCAACCACCGCGCCAATGTTCGATCCGCTGTTAAAAATCCCCGTCGCCAGTGCCCGCTCTCTTCGCGGAAACCAGTCGGCCACCGCTTTGATAGCCGACGGAAAATTCGCCGCCTCACCCAGCCCCAGCCCCAGCCGCGCCGCGCTGAACTGAAAAACATTCCCCGCAAACGCATGCGCAATGGAAGAAAAACTCCACAGCGCAGCCGCCAGCGGATAACCCACGCGCAATCCCAGCCAGTCAATCAGCCTCCCGGCAAGCGGCATCATCACCGCATAACCAAGCTGAAAAAACGTCGTCACCCGCGCATAATCGCTTTCATTCCAATTCAGGTCGTGCGTAATGGTGGGCTTCAAAATCCCCAGCACCATGCGGTCCATGTAGTTCACCGTGGTCGCATAAAACAGCAGGCCGCAGATGTACCAACGGAAATTCGCGATAGTGCTCCGCCCCTGAATCATACGGCTATCCTACTGCATGACTCGTGTTACCATCGCCCGATGGCAACTGAAGACCGCAACGTATCCATTCACCCCTACTTCAAAGTCGCGGAAGGCAAGCTGGAAGCATTCAAAGAATTATGCCATCGGTTCATAACCGCCACCGCGTCGGAACCCAATTGCCTCTACTACGGCTTCAGCTTTAACGGCGACGAAGTCTACTGCCGCGAAGGATATATAGGCGCTGAAGGCCTGCTCGCTCACCTCGATAATGTGGGCCCTATCCTGAATGAAGCACTAAAAATCTCCGTTCTCGCACGGCTTGAAATCCACGGCATCGAGGACGAACTCGCCAAACTTCGCGAACCGCTTGCCCATTTGAACGCCGCCTACTTCACCCTCGAGTACGGCTTCCGCAACTAGCTCCCGTGCCTCATTGGTCATGACGAACGCTAACTGGCAGAATTTTTACGTCATAGTGGGCGCGGCCGCCGGTTCCCTCACCGGCCTCCAGTTCGTGGTCGTCACTCTTTTGGCCCAAGCCAGGGCCATGTCCAGCCTGCGCGAGATACGCGCCTTTGGCACTCCCACCCTGGTCCACTTTTGCACCGCCCTTCTGGTCTCCGCACTCATGTCCGCGCCCTGGCAGTCTTTGACATACTTTGGAATCACTCTCGGGAGCGGCGGCGCGCTCGGCGTCATTTATTCCATCGGCATCATCTGGCACGCCCGCAAATCCTCCTACCAGCCAGACCTCAGCGACTGGATTTGGTACACCGCGCTTCCTCTGCTGGCCCATCTCGCCCTCGCCGCAGCCGCCGTCTTCCTCTGGACGCATCCCGGCTTCTCCTTCGGCGTCATCGCAGCCGACAGCCTCGCCTTCCTCCTTCTTGGCATCCATAACTCCTGGGACACCGTCACCTATGTGGCCCTGAACCACAGCAAGTCGGAACCCAGATATACTGACAATATGTCGTAGGCACAAATATGCTCAAGCAAAGTATGTCGTTTCTCTTTGTCCTATACACCTCTTCGGCATGTGCCCAAACCTGTCTCGATAAAAACTGGGCGGCCAACGGCGAGCCCTACTCCGTCGCCGTCTGCCGGGGCTCAGATCCCCTCAGGTTTTTTGAACAAGCCAACTCCGGATTGCTCCAGGCCGCCACCGACTACCACTTCGATCCGCAACGTTCGCTGAAACTCGAACAGCTGGCAAAAACTGCCAAGGCCGCTCTCGAAGCTGGCCTGAAAGCCAAGGCCAGGTCTTACGCCGAACAGGCGCTGACCCTTGCCAATCAGGATCGCTGTATCGACTTTCCCTGCCGGCCTCAGCCAGAAAACACCGCGGATCAGGCCGCCCGCGACTTTTGCGCCGTTCCCATACGGCAGGTCTCTGTCTTCACGTCCGAAGGAGACGCCGTCGCCACCAGCAGCATCGTTCTCGGCCGCCTCGCTCTATTGCAAGGCGACGTGAAACACGCCGAATTCTATCTGGCGCAAGCCGGAAAAATCGGGCCAGGCTTTCATTCTTCTCTCGTTGGTCCCAACATGACTCTGGCTTTGGAACTGCTGAAACACCAGCGCCAACAAGCGGTCCTCCGCTTTCTGGATGACTGGTCCAAGCTCTGGAAAGGTGACGGCAAAAGCACTCTTCGCCGCTGGAAAGCCGCCATCCGCGGCGGTGCGATACCCGATTTCGGCGCCAACCTCCTCCTCTAAGCATTCCGGTGTTTGTTCCTAATCAACTTATACGATTGACTTGCGCAAACTCCAGACTCTAATCTCGAAAAAGGCTTTTCCCCGTACTCCATCTAGCCAATTGAGGCTCCGCTGCCTGAAGTGCGCCCCGTTCGGCGTAATCACACATAAGGACAGCCCATGCCACGCACACCTAAGTCATACCTTGCCTTGCTAATTGCTCTCTCGGCAGCCCCATCCCTCCTGTCGCAAGCCGTCGGCTCCATATCCGGAACCGTCACCGACGAAACAGGCGCTGTCCTGCCGAACGCCAAAGTAACCGCTGAAAGAACCGAGACGGGAATCTCGCAATCCACCATATCCAGCGGCACCGGAAGCTTTACGCTGGCTAATTTGCCGGTTGGCACGTACAACATCACGGTCGCCGCCGCTGGTTTCAAGTCGGGTTCCGCTCAAGATATCAAGCTGGACGTCAGCCAGTTACGCACCATCGATTTCAAACTCACCCTTTCGGGCACAACCTCCGAAGTGCAAGTCAGCGCCGCCCCGCCTCTCTTGAACACCTCGGATTCAACCCTCGCCGGCCTCGTGTCGGAGGAGCAGGTTGAAACCCTTCCCCTTAACGGTCGCAGCATCCAGAATCTCGTAATGCTCCAGCCCGGCATGGCGCAAGACACCGGCAGCATGGGCTGGATGGCGCCCCAATGGATCAGTAATGGCAATCGGGGAGAAACCGAGGTCGCCACTCTTGATAACTCCGACGTCAGTGACTCCGAGATGGGAACCATTCAATTCTGGAACTTCAACCTCGATGCCATTGCCGAGTTCAAAGTCCTGCAGCTCAACTACTCAGCCGAATTCGGCCAGGGCGGCGGCACCGTCACCCAAATGGTCAGCAAGTCCGGCACTAACGACTGGCACGGCAGCGCCTTCGAATTCATCCGCAACAGCGCCTTCGACGCCCGCAACTTCTTCGCCACCTCCGTCCCGCCTTTTCAGCGCAACGAATTCGGCACCACTTTCGGCGGTCCCATCGTCAAAAACAAAACCTTCTTCTTTGTCGAATACGCCGGTTATCGCCAGCGTCTCGGTGAGCCTACCGTCATGTCCGTACCCACCGCCGCCGAACGTCAGGGCATTGTCTCGCTTACCAGTTCAAACGGCGCAACCAACACCTACCAGGTGCCCTTGAATCCGGTGGCCCAGCAGATTCTGAACGCTTATCCGCTGCCCAACCAGCCCAACGGCATCTATGGCGCCAACACCCTGAACCTGCTCTATAAGCAGCCCTCCAACACCGACCAGGGCTCCGCGCGCCTCGACCAGCATTTCTCCGACAAAGATTCCTTCTTCTTCCGCGCCTCCATCATGGATAACGGCCAGAACCAGACGGACGCCGTCGCGGCCATTGAAAACCCGGCATTTTCGGCCAACAACATCAATAACTCGCGCAACTTCGTCGCCAGCGAAACCCACATCTTCTCGCCCACATTCCTGAACGTCTTCACTTTCACTCTGAACCGCCAGATTGAAGGCTCCGCGCCCGGCATCCAGACCTCCCCCCAGACAACTTTCACCGATGGCAGCCTTTCCAACTACGGCCCCGACACCTTCATTACCCAATACAACGAAACTTACTTCATTCCCCAGGACACCATCACCTGGACCAAGGGCCGCCACACCTTAACCATGGGTGGCGTCTTCCGCCGCGGTCGCGACAACGGCTTCGGCGTCACATCGGCCGGTCCCAATGGCGTCTATGCCTTTTCACCCGGCACGCCGCTTACCTCCGCTATCTATTCCACTGACGGCGGCGCGGCTTTGAACATTGGCGATCCCAGTCCCAACGGGCTCGTCAGCATGATGGAAGGCGTCGACAACTATTACAAACGCGCCACCACCATTCCCGGCTTCGGACCCGCGGGCGGCGGCGGCGCCTGGTGGGGCCTGCGCATCTGGCATGCGGCCGGCTTCATTCAGGACGATTTTCAGATCAGCAAGAAACTCACCCTGAACCTCGGCCTCCGTTACGAATACAGTTCCGTTCCCACCGAAGTCGACAACCGCTTCGGAGAAGTGGTCGATTACGGCAGCCAGTATGGCGATTTCATCATCAATCCCAAACAGCTCTACCCACCCGACTATCGCGGTTTCGCGCCGCGCTTCGGTTTCGCCTATAAACTGACTGACAAAACCGTCGTGCGCGGCGGATTCGCCACCTTCACTAACTCCATCCCCACCGTCTATCCCGATCAGGCCTTGGTCAACTTTCCGCTTGCCGCACTCAGCTTCCTCCAGAATGCGCCCTACTCGAATGCCCCGCTGCCCGTCACCTTGCCGCAGTTGACCAGCCTTTCCGGCGCGGTTATGCCGCCCAATAACAACACCAAGCTGATTCCCGTCAACACCGCCGTCAACCTCTCACCCATCGCCGCGCAAGTCGGCTCCATCGGAGGCGATTACCCCTCCGACACCCTCTTCAACGGCTACACCATGAGCGCGAACGTCACCCTCGAACAGCAGTTACCCGGAGCCATCAACCTCCAGGTCTCTTATGTCATGAACGATGGCATCCACTTATACAATCAAGCCTATCCAAACGCCTACAGCGGTGCCGAGCCGCAATACGCGCCCTTCACCCAGGTAACTCCCGGCCTCGGCGAACTCCAGGTCTTCTACAACGGAGCACGCTCCGACTACAACGCCATGCAGGTGCAGATGAGACGCGCCACTCCCATCCGAGGTCTCAGCTTCCAGGCCAATTACACCTTCAGCAAAGACCTGACCGACGCCGACGCCGTCTGGAGCGCCCCCGGCGCCAGCGGCGGAATCACTCTGAACAACCCGCAATGCCTCAAGTGCGAATATGCGCCCGCCTCTTACAATGTGCCCCAGCGCTTCTCCGCCAACTTTGAATACGCCGTGCCCTCCAGTTGGGGATTCGTTCCCAAGCGTCTCTCCAGCGGCTGGAAAGCCCTCGGAATCTACAGTGCGCAGAGTGGCTTCCCGTTCACCGTTGTCGGAGGTTACGGCACCCTCCAATACGGTTACGATTCCTTTGATGGAGTAGGCGCGCGGCCGTTCCTCATTCAAACTCCCACCTACACCAACAACGGTCCGCAAATCTTTTCAAGCACCGTCAACGCCAACAACGGAGTGAACGATGGCTACTTCTCGACGCCGACAGTCATCTCCAACGGCAACGCCGTCCAGACCGCCCCCGGCAACCTCGGCCGCAACACCTTCAACGGCCCCGGCTGGTGGAACATGGACTTCTCGCTCGTGAAAGATACCGCCATCAAGGAACGCATGTCTCTCCAGTTCCGTGCCGAGTTCTTCAACATCTTCAACAAAGCCACCTTCTCCACCCCTGGCGGCGGAGGCTCCTCCGGCAGTGTGCTGGAAATCCCCGGCTTCGGCTACTCTTCCTCGACGGCCACCGCCGAGCGCCAAATCCAATTCGGACTGCGCGTGATCTTCTAACCGCGCAGGGCCGGCTGACCCTCAACCAGCGTTGCCGAACCAGAGGCAGGCACCCACCTAGAAAATCCGGTCCTGCTTCTGCATACTCCCAAACGTTCCCAAGTTCGCCAGCGTAAACGAAAACAAATACTGAGTCTCATCCCTGGGCGCGAAGTCAAATCGCCGCAACTGGAAACTGAAACCGCAGCAATCGGTGTTATAGGTCACCTGCCCGAACTCATATAGCTTCTTATCCAGCAGCAGATCATAAGTAACGTTCCCGCCCACATTCCATCCGCGCCGCACGCTGGTGCCATAGGAACCGCCCACCGTCATCTGGTTCGCTTGCGGCACCAGCAGCGGAATGGTGGTCACGGCGGTATCGGAGATATTCGCCGAATATTTTCCATGCCGGAAGTTGCTGGAAATAGCATGGTCGATAAACTTGTGCAGCAGGGGATCGTAGGCCGACCGGTACTCAAACGTAATACCGGGCAACGGATTGATCGCGATGGCGGATTCAATAGGAGAATAGTTGCGCGGGCCGCTGACGAACGCATAAGTGGACAACTCCAGCGCTGTCAGCAGAACGTTGCGCTCACCGGCGATGACCGCGCCCCCGAACGTCGGATCAAAATACCGCGCCTGCGAAAGGTGCCAGTTCAGAAATTCAGTCACCTTGCCATTCTTGTCCTTCATATAAAGCCGATTGGTGAAGTCGATGGTCACCTGGTTCGTGTCGGAAAGCGTGTCGCTGGCGTCGAAATGAATGATGCGGTTGAACTGGCTAATTCCTGAGACTGCTTCATACGTTGCGTTGAGTTCAATCACATGTTTGAGCTTTTTGCCCATGTGCAGCCAGGCGGGCGGCGTAAATATCCGTTCAATGGACGGTGCCGAGACTTTCATGACAAAGTCGGCGTGGTGTTCCAGCAGGTTTTGCGATTGGACCGCGACGCTGTAACCGGTGGCCGTTGGCGAACAAACCGGGTAGCCGCCGCACTGGCTGCTGGGAAGCGTGATAAAGCTTGTGCTGTTGGTTGAATAGTCTTTCCCGTAATCGGTGATGCCCAGGCTGACGCTCGGATTGAACGTAAAATCGCCAATCTTGAAATAGCTGGAGAGCCTCGGATCTATTTCCTCGCGCGCCATGGCGCCGGTATTCAGCGTGAAGAACTTGGACTGCCCGTAAACTTCATCGGATTCCTGCCGGCTTAATAATCCGGCGCTGGCGGAAAAAGAAAAGAATAGCGGCAGCTCATCGGAAGTATTGATTTGCTGTTCGCGCCCAACGAATTCAGCCGTCGGCAGTTTCTGAATGATGACATCATTCTGGGGAGAATTGACGGGCTGGGCCGATTCATATAACTGATTGCGCTGGAAGACAAAGTTCACCGAGTCCAGATCGTCGTTAAAATGACGCTGCATGAAACCGATGGAATCCACTTCAGAAGAGAGGGCGGTGTTATAGGAGTTGGCGAACGCCTGGCGGAAGATAAAAGTGCTGAGATAGTTGTAATCTATTTTCGCGGTGAAGCCCAGGATTTGAGTCTTGCCCGTGAATTCAAACTCGGTGCCGCCTTGTTTGACCTTCTCCAACTGTCCGTCCGGCGAAAGCTGAAACTGGCCCGGAACGCCCTTGTCCTGAACTGAGTACAAAGAGAAGTTGAAGTCCGTTACATCATTCGGCTTGCCGCGAAAATTAAACGTGCTCGCCGGACCGCGCAGTGTGAAGTATTGCAGGATGTAATCGAGATCGTAGCTGCGGCTGATCGCCCAATAGTAGCCGCCGCCAATCATATAACCGCGCAGCGAACTGTTGCCGATATTGGGCGTGAGAAAACCGCTCTCGCGCGGGTTGCGTCCCAGCGGACGGTAATAATACGGCAGGTAAAGCACTGGCACATGATGCACAAACAGGAACCCGTTGCGCGCAATGGCCTTTTCGCCCGGCACCACGTCGAACTTCGGTGAATTGAACTTCCACCACGGCTTGGGCATCTTGCAATCCGTGATAAAGCCCTTGTGCAGGACGTAGCGATTCTTGATGCGGTCGGCCCACAGCGCCTGAAAATAAAACGGGTTCGTCGTCGTCAGAACACCCGGGCTCGTCAGGATTTTCGAAGGCGATGTGCCATAGATGGCATAGAACTTTCCTTCCTCCGTGCGGATGTTGTACTCGGCGTGGTCCGCGTTTAGAATGTCGCCCGTGGCGTAATGTTCCAGCTTGACGTGGCCGCGCGCGTAAGCCCAGTTGGTGTCTGAATTGAAATCGATTTCATCCGCGCTGATCGCCATTTCGGTGGTGTGAACGTAAGCGCCGCCCTTCAGATATTTCCACTCCGAATCGTCGCTTTCCGTCACCGCGCCCAGATCGATCTCATCCTCGGCGGGCATGACGGATTTGGCCGGACGAATAACCGTCTGGCCGAGGGCGGCGTGCAGAAACAGCAAATGTAAAAGCACAAAGGGCGCGCAAGTTCGCCGCCACAGGCAAAACAAGTTTCGCGAAGCATCGCGCGGCGACCCTGGCACCGTCACCGTCTTGCGTGTATTCCTTAGAAAAAACAACAGTTTAAGAGAGAAATGTTCTAGACAAAGATCACCATTTCTGTTAAAACCGAAAAAAGCCTTTATTCTTTGATTGATTTTAGCGATCAATGGAGAACCGTAATATGCCCGGCGGAATGTGGCCGGGTTTGCATAAAAGCGTCTTGAAGAGAAGCCCGAGTATAAAAAAGACCGATGACCTGTCCACATTGCCAAACCTGGATTTTAGACGGTGAGCACCGCTGCCGCCGTTGCGGAAGACGTTTGCGAAGCACTCCCCAGGCATCCTCCCCAGCCGCATTTTCCAATGCGCGGGCAGCCATGTCATTTCCAGTTACAAGCGAAGCCACAGCACGAGAATACCAATATGATGCGGCATCATTTCCGCCGGCTTCAGCCCGGCAATCGCCGGTAGCGGAATCCGCATCCGAGTTCGGCGCGCAGCGGGCTCTCTTCTCAAATCCCAATCCATCACGCCTGGTGTCGTTTGAGACATTCGCCTCACCCGCGGAGCGCGAATCCATCCGTGCGCGTGCGGCGGAAGCGGCGCGGCCCGACCCCTTGAAACAGGGCAAGATGGAGCTGAACCATGCCAAGCCGCGCAAGAAGGTCTCCTCCGGTCAGCAGGTTCTTGATTTCTTCGGATCCGAAGAGGTGGTCAGTCCGCCTCAGTCGCATATCATTTGCGATGCGCCGGTCGCGCCGAATTCACTGCGCATCCAGGCATCTATCATCGACGGCCTGATCATACTGGCGGGCATGGCTCTCATCTTCAGCGGATTCGTTTATATGGGTGGTCCCAGCACTCTCGACAAGCGCACGCTCCCGTTCCTGATTGTGGCGCTGGTGACGGTGCCGCTCTTTTATAAAGGCATGTGGGCATTTGTAGGCCGTGACAGCTACGGCACCACCGCAGCCGGACTGCGGATCGTCGATTTCGACGGCAATCCGCCCTCCCAGGCCCGCCGTTATCAGCGCCTCGCCGGCAGCTTCGTCAGTCTGCTCGCCGCCGGTGTCGGTCTCATCTGGGCGCTGGTCGACGAAGATTCCCTGACGTGGCACGATCATATTTCCGGCACCTTTCCCACCTTCGGCGACGAATAACGGCGTAGACTAGAGCAAGTACGGTGGCCTCGAGGTGGTCCGTCACGAGAGTTTCTTCTGGGTGGCGGCATCATGGGCGAACTCATTCGCTCCAAGGCTGGTGCCGTGCCCGATGTCTTGCCGCCGTTACCATAAGAGGCGTTCAGATTTTGCTTCTCGGCTTAACTATGCCGGAATCTCGCGCCGAGTCTCAGTTGCTGATCGTAGGCTGGATTGCAGGAACCAGTTCCCCATTCCGAATGTAGTAATTTCCGCCACGCCAGCGTATCGTATTGCGGAGGAAGCTGGCGGACCATAGGCCGAAGGCGAAGGCATCCCAGGCGAGGACGAGCGGGAATTTGGTCCATAACTGCTTCTGCTTCAGACCGCTGATTCCGATTTTCCAGAGCATGGCGAAGCGGAAGAAGAGATACAGCCCGCCGAAGGTGGCGATGGTGCGCCAGGTGGGGTGCAAGGCGATGGCGGCCAGCACCCAGGCCAGACCGTGGGTGAAGATCAAGCCGAAATGGCCGCCGGGGCGCATGTGGCGCATAACCACCAGCCAGCGCATGCGTTTTTGCAGCAGGTCGTGCATGGAGGCGTAGTCGGAGACGGTTTCGACGACGTAGGAGGAGAGGTCGATAGTGTAGCCTTGCTCGGCGATGAGGCG
>Ga0116230_10004370_pt1 | contig 13854 bp, 7 predicted proteins | sample S1TSphfallax_3_FD_88678 | JGI IMG/M metagenome (GOLD analysis project Ga0116230, IMG submission 88678) | Host-associated microbial communities from peat moss isolated from Minnesota, USA - S1T2_Fd - Sphagnum fallax MG | ecosystem: Host-associated > Plants > Peat moss > Unclassified | place: USA...
TCTGGGTCGGTATAATCACAATTATATCATAATCCCTAAGTCTTTAACCCTTGTTGTGAAACATTTCATATTGTAACTTATTTGCATAGAAAGTTACCAGTGAAAGTTATAATTCCCATTTTTAAGAAGCGTTCTTTTTTCATATTTTTGGAAGTTGCTTGACTGGCTCCGCTCAGCTGTGCAAAATGCATAGTATTGGTTATTTGTTGAATTTGGAATTGAACAATTAGCTAAATTATGAGATTCTTTCATGGTCATGTGATTGCCTATCATAGTTAATGAAGAGTAAGCTAGTAAGCTTTTGGTTGCAAACAAAATGCAAGCTACAATTTGTAGTTTGGCTATCCTGATAAATCTCAAAAAAAGCATTTGATGACTCTTACAAATGCAAAGTGCATAGAATTATATGATGCATCATAAAATATGAAAAAAAAGAGCTACAAAACCAAGTTTTGAAACATTATAATCTCACAGAAAAAAACCCAAGTGCCCAATTGCAAAAACATATTACAAAAACACATTGCAAACATATTGGGGTGAAAGCACATTAAGCCCTCCAAAAATTGTAACCACAAAGAACAATATTTTTATATAATATATATTTTTTCTGTAACATATGGACATCACATTTTGTATTATTTTTGTTTGGAAATTTGCATATGTATTTCAAAATTAAGGTTGTGGATGGAAATTTTTGGTGAATTTCTTGATGGTGAATCACATTGGTATACATGAACTAAATTTAAGACCATTAAATTATTATTTTAAATGGATGAAATTCAATTAAAAAAATGTGTTTTTTTAATATTTTAAACAATAAATGGATAATAATTTATTTTTTAAAGAAACCCATCGCCAAATGAAGGAAGAGGAGATTTTATAGATGGGCATTGCATTAATTTTTTAATTTTCTTTTGTTTGGTAATGTTTCATGAAACATCAAACATTATGGTTGTTGAAAAAATGTAACTTATATGTACTCCATGTAGATTGATTAGATCTAATTTCTCTTCATTTAACCATTAGATCAAGATTAATTTTGACTCAAAATGAACTTCGAATTTCAAATTGTTTTCATGCAAATTCTAAAGTTTTCTTATGTTTAGGATAGCCAAAGGATACCATTGTGTCCAATTTTTTTAAAGTGTATCAAAATCTTGTCACAACATCATTTTTTTCTATTTTTTTACTTTTTCATTACACATCATTTTTTTGTGATAAAAAGTGGTTCATCCTTAATGTGTTTTGACATGCGAGGGAATTGAACCCCAATCTCAAAAGAGACTTTGCCCATAAGTTGGTTACTAGTTCTTATTTTTAGGTTTAAGGTGTGTAATGAGTGCTTCAAGATAAAAAGAGAAAAAAACCATACCTATAATTATCCATGTGCATTTTGTAATTCACAACAAATTTACTTGGTACAAAAAAATATATAGCCCCATCCAAAAAAAGACATACTAAGGAAAAGTTAAATGTCTTTTTCAAATTTCAACAAACCATTTGCCTTAACTCATCAAAGCAATATCATGCCTTTGTGTTTTTCCATCAAGTGATGACATCTTCAAAAGGAAAATGATCAATTATGTAGAATTGTTGTGCATAAGATTGAGTGCACATATCCAAATGGCACACAAGGTTGTTCCTCAACTTCTTTTTCATGAATGTGCCACCATAGAAAAGTAGAATTCATCTTCCACAAACCCAAGTACTTGAACACATGCAATTTTTACAAGTTTTATGAATTTCAAGCATTTATGTTTGAAGATGGAAACAAAGTTGAACTCAGCCCACAATCAAATGATAGGATTTATAAAAAGAAAGATTTTCATGATTGCTTCATTATTTGAAACCATGGTCAATATCTTAAAATAGGAGCATTGTATATCCAATTCATGGTCATCAAGCAAACCTTTCATCAAGAGCCCATCCTTTCTAACTTTACAAGGCACACATTAAACAACCTTGATGATAATCAAATGTTGACAAAATCTTCACAACATTGTTTCACATGAGCCAACACCTTGGGGAAATCTAACTTCAACATAGGTTTGACCTTACCTATCACAAGGCAATGCAAGTTCACAAAATATTTAAAACTGAAAACTCATCAACAAATTTTTACTAGTGACAATTTCAAGAACATCCTACTCATCAAAAGTAAGGTCATCAAATTGGCTCTGTGAGTCATTGTAAAGTTGGTAAAACTCCAATTGGCAGATTTTCACAATATTTATGAAATCACACATGAACACATCACAAGATTAGGCAAATTTGATCAAAGTATGCACATTATCCAAAAGAAGAAAAAGGGCATGCAAACTTAAAATTAACTCCAACCAACAAAGGAAACTCCAATTTTCACTAACAATGTTATTCTTTAACACACCATCATGAGTGTTTCCATGGTATGGTTTAAACACTTTGTGTCAAAACTGGAAGTACATATAATATCAAAAATAGCAACACATAAAATTTCACTCACTTTGAATTTTTCGAGAAATCGCATTAAATTGATTTAGGCTTAAAAAATAAGACCAAGTATATAAAACATGAATATGACACTGATTCATAATTGTGTCTTTATGTAAATGTATAACAATACTTTTATAAATGTTATTTAAAACACCCTATTTAACATCAAAAAACCATTTTTCATTATTTTTTAATTTCTATTTTATTTTTGTGGAATGATAAAGAGAATCATCAACCCAACTACATCTTTAATGGAAGAACATTTTACAACTTAAAAAGATCATATCACCAACATTATAATAACATAATGTACTACCAAATATTTCCATATCATTTAATGTACACATTTTGATTTTGTATGACAAAATGAAACTTTTGATGTGGAAGATTATTCATTATGGTGGTTTCTCTGTATGTGCAAAGTTTCATGGACAAATTCTCATTAAAATTAATATTTCTTAGTCATTTTCTTACATTACAGTGTTTGTAACACATTGTTGCAAATTAAAAAGGTATTCCAAATGATAATTGAATTGTTGATATGTGCACCAATTTCATAACATTATGACAATTTAGGATGTTATCCACCTTTAATTTCACATTTCCATAAAAAAAACCTTCTCCAAACATTTATATAGGCACATTAAAAATGTTTTGTAGTGAAAAATGTCAAACTATGATTCCTTTTTGTTTGCACCCTACCATGGAAACACCTTCATGCATCATTGCAATCATAGGTTAGTGTTGTTCCATAACATGTTTCACAAGAAACAACATGTTAATCCATCTTATTTTCACATATCTTCACAATTTGCTTCTTTTTTCTATGAACACATTACACAACCTCTATAATTCAAGAAACTTGTTTGGTGTGTGTGTGAGAAAAACCCATAAAAGGCTTAATTAAGGGCCTCCAAGCAAACAACCAAGCTCAACTTTGATCAAACCAACATAGCTAGGTTAGTTTTATGTGCAAAACAATGCACTTTAATCATAAATGAACCATATTGTCTTTCATTTGTGTGGTGACACTAAAGCTCTTCCACCTTGAAACGCTATTGCCATTACAACCCATGGTATGAATTTTTCACCCAAATCCTTGACATTTAATTTGCTAAAAGTGACCATGGCAATCAACATCAAATGGAAAATGTTTTTTGTTGTCCCCTACACACCAATCTAGTCCACAAAACTGGTACTAGAATCCATTTTCAACCTTGAACAACATACAAATGTTCATAGATATCCAAGATGTATTATTTATTGTAGTGATTTGTTTAGCATTAATAGATAAGAAACTTGCAAAATTGATAGCTTTTCAAACAAACTCCAATAAGTCATTCATAATTTGAGTTATACGCCACCCTATAGAGTCACCCCAATGTTTTTTAGGATTGTGTTTAACCTTTAGGACAATGAAAAGGTCCTTCAAGCCTTCAAAACTTGTCATTGCCCTACCTTGAAACACTAATAGTAAATGAAGATAAATAAGACAAATTTTTGCCTTTTATCATGTGGAATTCTAGAAACAATTAAGTCAATAATAGAATGACACTTAGAGGTTGTGTAGATTCCTTCATTACAAGCATGTTGCTAGTTATTCTTGAATACAAAAAACCTACATTGACCCCGCAAGGACCTAAAATCGTCATTTTGTGATGACCAACATGTTTCAACATGTTATCAAGTTCTAGAACCAAAAGCTTTTCCTTGCTTTCCACTTTTTAATAGATCATGCAATGTACTTACACATGACCTGTAACATTTATTATAAACTTTGCCCATGGAAGATGCATGATGTCCCATTTATAATCTTGGAAATGCTTCACACCTTCATGATCGTGTTTCTTTCTCTACATTACATGGATTGGACTTAGAATCTCTTATAGATCCTTTAAAGGTGTAATGCAAGCCTCAAAAGTAGGCGCAAATTTAAGATTGACATTAGGGATGGGAAAGGTGGGCTTAAACCTAAAGTTCTTTTGGATCAATAATGTGGAAGAGACATGGTAAAGAAACAAAAAGCAAAAAGTGCATAATGCACACACATAAAATTCAAATCCAACAAAAATGAAAAATGAATGTGGGGCTTGACTTTTGAAATGAAAGTTCAAAGAGTTTGAAACTCAAATTAGGTTGAATTTGTAGAAACATGAAGCACAATGCACACTTTTGTCAAACAATGTTCTCCAAGCTACAACACAAGCTCTTGGAATCAATGGAATGACCAAAAATTTGAATAACAATCTTTTCACCAAATGTCAATGCAATGACTTTCAACATTAAAGTTTGACTTATTCATGCAAAAACATAAAATCTTAAACCCTTCATAATAACATATTGTGATTTGTAAAAATAGCAATGTGATTGGGTCGATGCATGGTTGAATGGACCAATTTGCCACACATATTTATATTTTTAAAAGCCTAAAATTGGGTCATTTTTCCTTTTTTAGTTTAAGATTGTAAATAAGCGAGATGTATTTTTTCCATGTCATCATTGGCACCCATAAAGTTTCTCTTCCTTTAACCATGTATACAAAAATCACCTAAAACACATCTTCTTTCAATATGATATGAACTTTTTAGAAAACCTTATTTTTTAGCCTATTCAAAAGTCCATAAATATAACCCTACCATTGTCATCATGAATGTTTTTCCCCCTTTAGTTTCTTTAATATGATATTTAACTAATTCCAAATCCCTAATGGGTGTTTGCAAACTATGGTGACTTTATACGGATGTCACAATGGTAAGTTTTATTTTATTTCTTGGATACAAAAATAAATAAACTGAATTCATTGAAATAATAAAAAAAGGACTCACTTATCAAAAGTTATCATAATCAACCTTCCAAGAATGAAAAAATCAAATCAAAATTGTGGATAGCCAATAAGTAATGGACTTTTGAATTTTTTCCACATGTTTTGTCACACTTGCAATACTCATGGATATGGAATTTTATTTTACAATATGTTAGTCTTATGTGTTTGAAACTTTGGGATATTGGATAAATTATGTTTTAAAAAACTAAAGCTCCATTGAATGAATGGAATGTGATTTTAATTTATTATGTTGTGGACTTTTCAAAATCTCAAAAATTATAATTATTTTAAAATTCCTTTTGAGCATTCAAAATGAATATGCAAAAAATATATCTTTTGTGATTTTTTAATATGATTTATAACATCATGATTTGAAATTGGAAATGGAAAAAAATGTTATTTTCAATATCATCTAAAAATTCATATTTTAAGTGAGTTTTCAACTACATTAGGAAAGGACTTTGAAAAGGGATTTTAATCCGCAAAAATTGAGACACCCTAGTGTGCTTTTGTCCTAACCCACACAACATTAATCAATGGACCATGTCAAAGTCCATAAGAAAATGAAATCCAAAAGTATAGTCAACAAGTTGCGACTTTGAAAGTCCATGGCATTTACAAGTTTAAAATTTTTACAAAATGATTTCTTACATCACATAGGATATTCAAGTTAAAATTCTCAAACCAAGTCCCTTTAAGTACAATTCAATATCTATTTAAGGAAATGGGCATTGTAAAGACAACCACCTCGCAAAATTACCTTATGTGATATCCAAATGGGTCCACTCAACCATGCATAATGTTGTATGTAAGTTAGTTATAGAAAAAAATGGAATTGTAATATTGGCAATTTCATTACAAGAGAAAAAACTAGGGACGTAAAAATCTCATGTCAACGATGTGAGCAAAAGTGGTGATGGAAATAATGACAAGAGAAATGACACCATTACATTGATGTTTGAAGCCTGTTTTTGGCAAAAAAAAAATCTAATTAATTCTTTTTTGTAAGCTTATGGGTCACAAGGTCGAATCATAGGTTGTTTTTGGCAATTTTTAACCACAAAAAAAAAGTTATTTCTAAACCATTATAAGAATTTTCCATGGAAGATGTTCACTTTTGGAATTGAATTGAGTAGGTTTCAAAGAATTGACAGGTAATTAATGACATTGATGTTACTGCATGGTGTTGTAAGCCATTTCTTTCAAAATTTCTAGATTTTGAAATCTTTCTATGACTTAATTTTTCATCAAGTTCATTCAATGCACATGTACTTTCATAGAAGAGGGCATGTTTTTGTTATATAAAAAGTTCAAAATCAATTGTATGATTTTATGCATTCCTTTTGATTCCTTTTTAAAAAAATGCAATTTAAACACTAATCTTGATATAGTTAGTTTGTAGGATTCAAAATGAAATTTAAATAATATCCAAATTATTTCAAAATATATTTTTAATTTAATAAAAAATCATTTTATTTATGAACATACAACTATCCACTACAACTATAATAATGTAACATAAACAAAAAACAAATTTGAATTTCTAGCAATGCATGGAAAGGGTAGGAAGGTAGTTACCTTCTAGTCTAAGTCTTTGTACCTTTGAAAGCTATTAGTTCAGTAGACTAGTACCTTCCGAACCTTACTAACTTGCCTTAGTTCAAGTTGTTATTTTCCACGAAATGACCCATAGATTGTTCCTACTATCCTATAACCAACTACCCTCAAGAGAGCAAGTTCTAAATGTAGCACAAAGAGGTCAAATAAACTAATATGAAAACTATAGTATTTTATAATAAAATACTAACATTCCAAAAGGAAACTAAAGCCAAAAAAGAAAAGAAAAAAGACAACACAAGTCTCAAAACCTTCACACATTCTCCTCCATTATTTTGTCTATTGAAAATACTTAAAAAAATTTGTATTGATCAAATTCATGAATTAGTCATATCATTCTTAAAAATAAGATTTAAAGAGGATTAACCTTCTATTCAACACGATGTGAGTTTTTGAATTCAAATATGTTGCCCTCACTTGAGGGTGAAAGACATACAATTTTCACATATGGCAATTAGAAAGTGATGATATAAAAAGACAAAATATGAAAGGGCTTGCCACGGCATTGTCAACTTGAAGACCAAATCATAGATTATGCAAAAATCCACTATACTAGCTCCGATAATGGTCATTGGAACTATAAAAAATACTCACTTTGGTAGGAAGTGAAAGATCATATAGGGAAATTTATGTTTAATATTTTTTTAACCAAGTCATCCTGTACTAACCACACAAAAATACAACAAGCTAATCAATGAAATTCTCCAAGGGCATGAAATATATATTTTGTCTTAGTAAGTTGATGTGGAAGAGTAAACCCTAAAGACTTTGAAAGGGTTTGAAGCTTCTAGGGTACTATGGTGGGCGTCAGTCATTTGTTTTTGGTGAAAATTTGTCAAAGGGCCACTAATAAAAAGAAATAAAATAGGTGTTTTGTCAAAACTTCCCTATTGAAATAAATGTTTTTGCCAAATTTTGTCAACTTAAAAAAATAAATTGATGAGGATTGTTGACACAGTTCTCTCTACTAGCTACAGCTTTATTTTTCTAGAACTATAAATGTGTTGCCAATTAAGGCAAATTCTGTTTTGGGATGTTTGCCAAATTTGTGGTTGCATCATGAAATTGAAAAAAAAGAAAAAGAAAAAGAATTAGATAGATTGTTGGGTCTGATGTTGTCTCATGCAAGACTCTACCCAGCAACATCTTTCCTTTTTTGGGTTTATTTTGGAGAATTATGGTTTTTAGTGGAAATTCGATTAATTTTTCAAAAAAATTGGAAACTGTCGCCATAATTTTGAAACCCACAATATTCAACAGAAAATATAAAAATAAAAATAAAAAGCACTGCATAGGAAGCTAGGACATTGCCTCTTTAATTGTGAAAGAGATTGTGTGAACAAGGTACTGGTCATTGAAAAAACTATTTCCTTTGGTGTGTTGCATTAGTATTGTCTAATTAGGGTGGATACCAGCCTTTTCTTTCGCCTACGTATAACCAGATGATTGCACCACAAATTTCCCTTAGGTGACACACATACATTCCAAGGCACCAAAGATAAAAAGCATGAGGTTGAAATTTCACCAGCCATATTTTTATTTCTGGCAAATTGGTGCAAAATTTTGCCCTTTGCTGGGGAGCTGCAGCCTGCAACCATCACAGCAGGAGTATAATACCTCCAATTGGCAACTTATGCTCTTGGATGAGGTGTAGGGTGCCAGGTTGAGTCCCATCACAAAGCAAGTTTCTCCAGATTTCTAGTGTATAGGGTAGGCCAGTTTTTCTCCTAGTTTTCCATTGTTTTTTGACAATTTTCTCAAAACTTGCTGCCATTAAAGCTAATTATTTTATTAGTTAGATAGGAAAATTTTAAATTCACACCTGTTTTGGTTAAATTCACACCCTTTCTTCGTGTCGTGGTCAAGAAACTTGGCAGACCTGCAAGCTCTAAGAACAAGACAAGCACGACCTCAGTGTGAATTTAACCAAAAAAGGTGTGAATTAAAATTTTTCCAGTTAGATATTATTATGTATTAAGTGTAGATTTTATTTTTGTATGTGTTAAGTTAAAATTTGATAGACATTAACTAATTAATTAATAATTAATATAAAAATAATTTTTGTTTTGTAAGTAACTATTTTAGTTATTAGTTAGAACCATCTAAACTATTTAAGGAGGTGAGTTTGAATCTTTTTTTATTTTTAAAATTTATAATAATATTCATAAAATTATTTTATTATTTTTTAAATTTGATTTTATACATTATGTTTAGTTTGAACATGCATACATAAGAATAATAAAATTCTTATATACATATTTTTTAAACATACATATTTTGTCCATTAACAAGCTTGAGTGATTTAGCTCATGAGTAAGAATTGCAAAACATACACAACAATGTCAACAAAATTCATGAATCAACATTGCACAATGCACATATAACAATAGTGGGCATTGCACAATGCACACATAACAACATTGATGAAATTCATGAATTGACACTTCACAATGCACGCACAACAATCACAAGTGAAAATGAGTTTCAAGAGGAAAGTTTAAAAGTCCAAGAATGGTTTAACAAAAATGGGTTTTGAGAGGAAGGTACAAAGGTCCAAAGAAAGTTTAACGAAAATGGATTTGAGGCAGGGACTTAGGGTTACAAAATCAATAGCTTTTAGGATGATGATGGTGAAAATAATAATTGGATTGTGCGATGATTTCCTTTTGGTGACAAGGACACCAAAACCCTATCTCTATTGTTCATATATCTGCAACATTGAAACTTTAAAACTTTTTATGAGATATTTGCAAAAAAAATTATTTAAATTTAAAAAAAATAAATTCCTGATCCAATAGCCCAATATGTAGGTTGGAAAAAAAATATTCACTCAAAAAACACTATTAAACATAGTTTGAAAATTTGGTTTGGTTCTATGTACACTCCCAAGATAGCATATTGTATAAGTATGAAGTTTTCCAACAAATTAATATTAAGGATTGCATTGCACAGAGTTCTACAAATGGAGAGTTCAACCTACTTAGAAATAAAAAAGTTCAGTAGACCATTTATGCACAGAACCTCAATCTGTGCTGAAGATTGTTTTTCAAGGTTGGGGTTGCAGTTCTGTTTCTAGCCAAAGGCTAGTTTCACAATTCCATTCTTTTGACTATTCTATCAAAAGGATGCTGATTTTGTGCTGCTTCAAACCAGAGAACTTGCCAACACTGGGCCAAACATCTCTCATGTGGCACGGATTCACACAATGTGATGTTCATATCTTGAAACATAATAGATGAATTTTGCAAATGTATTGATCAGAGTTGTCATCATATTGTTGTCTACAAGTTGCAACTTTTGTTATCATCCTCCTTACACACAACTTGCATTTAGCATTTGCTACAGCTTACATTTGATTTTGTTTCTACATGCTTGTGGGGTTGTGTTTGATGTTTGTGAGATTTGACTCAATGTGAGGCATGATGATTCAATATTTTGGTAGATGAAAAGCATTTCTATTGAATAAATTGTGTTTTTGAAATTTGTCTAGAACACAAGTTCTGTTTGTGCATAACATATAATATGTATGCTTGTTTTTGAGTGAGAGTGTTTTCCCTCCTCATGAATTTTTTACCAGTCCATATCTATAAAATCCTGGAACCGGCCAATAAAAAAAAACACATCAGTGTACCCAAATATCAGTTTAGGTAACCCTAATGATTTTTTAAAAATAGTAATAGTAACCCAAACTTATGGCCATGGCATTCCAAATCAGAACACACTTTGATAAAAATGAAAACCAGCATGTAAGTACAAATTATTACATCTGAACTAGTTACAAACTATTTGGATCCGGTGGTTTGTTTTTTTTTGGACATATTTTGTTGTTTTTTCAACCAAACAATTTTGACTACTTTTTCTAAAATTTGGGAAATTCACAAAAAAATTCAATATCAAAAATTGAGAAGAAGAAACTCCTGTTGGGTCTGAGCAAAACTGGAAAACTCCAGAGCTAGGATTTTCTTTTGAACTTCAACCAAATCAAAGCGCAGCAGCGAACATAATATTAATATGCAAGTGAATAGTTAACAATCAAGGGGCACTTGATGAGTTTGCAAGAACACCTTGAACAGCTCAAATTCTGGAAATTCCTGGGTCTCAAATTTTGGAATGACTCAATAATAGCTCTAAGTAATTAATTTCAAGGTGTGCTAGTTTACTTGATACAACAAAACAAAATAGTGGGGGGGATGTCATGAACTCATGTGGAGAGAGTTAGCTCCTTGGCCCAGTTGATAGAGTTGATAATATATGCACAACAAACTAATTAGTTCTGAACCCTAGTCTGGCTCTCTCTTTCTCTCTCTCCAATTCAACTCTATGAAAAAACTTATGCAATCTCAGGCATCCATAGGCAACCAAATGTGATCTCTCAACCATCCGCGAGTGACCAGACTGGATCTAGCAAGTGCTCTACTTAGAAGTAGAAAAGAGGAGAATTTGCATTGAAATGAGTAAACCTTATAGATCACATTATTATGTGACTAAATTTTTGTTGTCTAAAGTGTTTTTCTCTTTTGTTTTTTTGTTTGTTTTTTTCAACCAATATGTACCCACACAGCAGCACTAGGAGTTTCAGCATTCTTCATGTTGAAGAGGTAGTAACCGGCGGGGGCCAAATTGGAGCTGGGAGGAGCCGTGACGAGGGAGGAGTACTGGCCCGCTTTTTTGCCGCCATGAAAACGTCCAGATGCCAGCACAAGCATCCGCTGGTTCTGTGAGAAAGTGTGCGTAGTGAAAGGTGGGGCGTACACTTGGAACGCAACCCCAAGTGGGTTCGAAGGAACCGTGAACGTGACCGTGAACTTGTCACCGTAACCGGGTGTGTAGTTGTCGAGACCCACGATGGTGGGACGCGTGGGATTGTAAGCCGCGTTGAGGTAGTAAGGATTGTACGCTTCGATCCGAAGCTCGGTCGGGTACTGGACTCCTGTGAACACGTAACGTTCGTTAGGGTTGCTTCCGGCAACGAGGATTTGCCCAGAAGGTAGTACATTGGCGGAGGAGTGGTACAGTCTGGGGATGGTGGTGGGACTCTGTGTGTAGAAGGAGTTGTCTCTCGGTTTGTAGAGTACCGGATTGAATGCCGGGTCACGAGCATTACCCCATCCGGCTGATCCTGCTTGCGCACCGTTGATGATCAGGATCTCGGCAGTGGGTAGGATCAACATGTCGCCCAAAACCCGAGGAAATGGCATGTTGAACATGGCCCACTTGGGTTCCGCCGTACCTGTGATTTCGATGCGGCCACAGGACTGTAAAGCGGGTACGTAAATACGGTTTCCTGCTTTGGTAAACGAGCCTGCGGGTGCTCCACCGCAGATCACCACTTCTGAAACCGTGAACCCGGTTACGGCTTGGATGGGTAGCATCACCGAGGAACCGGATGACGGGTAGTTTCGTGGACCTCCGGGGAGAGTGGGGTAGTTCTGGATCACCTTTCCTGATTTCCAGTCCAGAAGGATCGAGTCCTGGTTGGCGAAGATGAAGAGGTTTCCGTCCGCGGCGAGATGGGTGAAAGGGTATAGATTGTTCTCACAACACCGGTCATCTGTTTGCTGCAAGAAAGGGAGATTTGTGACCCCGTGTGAGTTAGGCAAGAACTCGTAGTTGAATTCTGCCCTGCCTCCGACCACGATGGTGGTTCCGTCCGGTAGCAACTGATCCGACGCGTACCAACGGGGAGCAGAAAGGCCGAACTCTGTCTCTTGCCAATTATCGGTACCCAAAGGTCCCAAGTGGCGGACCGCCAAAGCGCCGTCGTTAAACCCTCCGGTCTGGAGCAGTGAGCCATCGTCTTGGAGTGCACCCGACGAGCACCAGGTATCGGTAAGAATCTCCAGTGGTCGGATCGTGTTTGTTGCTAGATCCAGCTCGATTGAATGCGCCCAGCAATCCACTTTGAGAGTCAAATCTTTGGGGTCGTCTCGGCAAACGCCATTGGGTAGCTTGATCGCCGAAGGCCCCACATCCGTCCTGTCGAACATGACCACCTTGTTGGTGTGGAACAGCGCCATGTGCATTGCTGATACGCCTGCATTCTTTATTAGAAGCTGCCACGAGTCTTGACCCGCTTGGACGCTAGAGAAAACAGAGCTACTTACTAGTAGTAGCACTAGCAGAGTGATCGTGGCCAGCTTACAATCGATCCCTAACGCCTTCGCCATGTGAGCCAAGTTCAATCCAACCCCACTGCAGAAAAGCGATTCTTAGGAACTAGGGGCTTATACACTTATCAGGTGAAGAGTAGTAGCCGTGTATGAGCGGGATTGCTGTAATGCACTATTTCGTGTAATGCGAGCTCAGGAGCTCCTGCTTTACACGCTTCTAGCTTCTAGACAAACGTTTTCTCTCGCATGAGAAGTCTGTATTCAAGTCTTGTAATCGTGCCTCTCAAACTTTAGAACAAGAAATGCAAACCACCCAGAAACTAGGAATGAATGATATTTACGTCCACAGGCCGGTACTGATGATCACTTGACCACATCCCGGTAGAAGAGAATACCAAAAGGCAGAAAGAAGCTCAAAGATCAGCAGAGCTATGAAGACAGCTCCAGGGATGCGACGATTACACTAACTAGTAGGCAGAGTACTCGTGACACCCAAGTGACGCAGAACTCCAACAGATTGAGGTAATATCTATAAATCGGCAAAATGGCTCAGTTCCTGCTGCAAGGAATCTGGCGGACCTCCAAATATTTAGCTCCCAAAATTCAGTAAGCTCAGTAGTTACGAATTACAAAACTCTAATATACTCGACCACAACTCGAAACTTGTAATGTTCAAACGCTAATATAAATCTACTCCAACTTTGAGACGAACAAATTTTCTCAATCTTATTGAATACCCAAATGTACATACCCAAATGTTTTCTGCGCTAAATAATTCAGTGTCCTCGGCTGTTCAAAATTTTGATCAATCCCAGGGACACCCAAAAAAAA
>Ga0116230_10004371_pt1 | contig 13851 bp, 9 predicted proteins | sample S1TSphfallax_3_FD_88678 | JGI IMG/M metagenome (GOLD analysis project Ga0116230, IMG submission 88678) | Host-associated microbial communities from peat moss isolated from Minnesota, USA - S1T2_Fd - Sphagnum fallax MG | ecosystem: Host-associated > Plants > Peat moss > Unclassified | place: USA...
CATACATAAATGTTGGTTTGCACTTTTGTTGGGTTCATGTTGACTTCAAACAAGATTCCAAAATTCATGCAAGTAAGCAAAAGAACCAAAGTTTCCAAGAGGACAAAGACACAAGACCTAGCAAAATATCCATTTTTAGGTGTAAAACATTTGTGTCCCCCAAGTCAAACAAAGTTAAATGCCACACTCAAATTTGGTGTAGGTTTGCAAGACATGGTAAAAGAATGTCATTATGCTAGGATAATATTAATGAACACCATTATAATATCCAAGGTTGATAGGAAAACACTTTGGGGACTCCAAAAAATTTGGATTGTAATTGATCTTGCAAGTTAAATTATTGGAAAAATATTTAAGCATATTCTTTAGAAATTGACAACATCTTTGGGCACAAATGACCCACACATTGTCATGGTTTAATTGGGAGGTTCTTTTTCTTAATATTTTTAATCATTATATCAATGCATGCCACACTAATCTCCAACTCTATTCATTTGCATCCATTAAGGTTTTGACTTTTGTGTGTTTACTTTCAAAGTCATGTGAAATTTGGCTAATGCATTTCAAATTAGAGAGTTGAAAGATGTTTTGATTTCTAAATGATGAAATAGCTTTTATTTGCATATATGACATTTACAATTCCTTGGTGGTCAAAAAACAATTGACTTCATGGCTTCATGTTAAAAGATGAAAAACATTTAAATTTTTGAATTTTTATGCCTTTGTAGCTATTTGTCTCTAGAATTGGTAAATTTTTAGAAAATTTTACTTAACATGGTATAGATTGTAGGATGGTAACCTTTGGAAAAGTCACCAACATGTTCCACATGGGGGATCAACCATTCCCTTGGTTGGCATTACTTGTACTAAACTCTTTTAATAGTTTTTCAAAAAGTTATGTGCCACCCTTCAAGAGGTATAAGTTTAGGCAATGATGAGCTTTGTAACTTTCTCTTCTAGATTTTTTTTCCTTATACTTAGATTTACTAGTGATAATGATGATTTTGTTGAAAAAGGACATTATATTTCCATTATATTTTTGGCAATACTATTTTTGGTTGTTGAAGATGATTATTTTATGTAGATTAGTTTGTCCTTTGATATTTATGTTGTTTGGACATTATGGACAGAACTTAAATTTGTAATTCATATATGAAATAATATAAACATTAAATTTTGTAAAAGTCTGAAGTTGTAAATAATTATTTTGAGTTTTTTTTTTTCCTCGTTCAAGAAATTTGCGTGGACCTTCCATGTTTTGAAAGGAATTCCTTCCCATATGGCTCAACACCAAACCAAATTGGATACCTTCATTACACCAACTCATGAAACAAAATATTGAATGAATTCGAACTATGAAACTTTGTAGTAAAGTATGACATAAATAAGCATTTACTTGCAAGATTCATCAATCCAATAGATTAAGCTATTTGGCTATCTCCAATTATAGTTGTAAGAAAGAAAAATGGGGAGTTGAAAATTTGCATTGATTTTCAAAAACTTGATTTGACAACTAAGAGGGATCCTTATCTTCTTTTGTTTACTATGGAAGTTTTGGATGTGATAAGAAGTCATGAAATTTATTCATTTCTAGATGGAGTTTTAAGTTACCACCAAGTATGATAGCCCTTGAAGACAAGTACAAAACAATTTTTTATCACTAATTGGGAACTTTCATTTGGATAATCATGCATTTCAATTTGAAAAATGTTCCACCAATCTACTAGAAGGTTGTCAATTTGGCATTCAAAAGATTACCTTGGTAATTTCATGAAATTATTCTTGGATGACTTCAACATTTTCAATGTCATTACCACCCACTAAAATTATAGTTTTGTTTTGACAAATGTTAACATTTTTCATTTTTTGGTTTATTTGGGGCTTTTTTTTGCTACATTGTTTCCATTAAGAAGGAAAAACTCCCATACCTTAAGAATTATTTTGTGATCATTGATATGTCATAGTTATTAAAATCCATTAGTATTCAACATTGTGGTGCATTTTTACAAATGTTTCATCAATAATTTTGCAATAATCATGGCACCAATCATAAAGTTAATGCACATATTTGAAGCTTTCAAATGGACTATCAAATGTTGGACATCATAACAAACAATCAAGAATTGGTAAATGGACACACCCATTTTGATCACCCCTCATTGGGATCTTAAGTTCCATGTTGACACCAATGCATCAAACATTGATGTGGGAGCCATGTTGGCATAAAACATTATCAACAAATGTAATCAACCATTTAGTTACACCTCTCGAATTTTCAAATATGCCAAATGAAATTATACAACTAGTGAACATGAAACATTGGTGATGGTGTAACCTTACACAAATTTGAAAATTATTTATTGTGCAACAATTTTGTTTTCTATGTGGACCATATGGCATTGGTGTACTTGATTCGTAAACTACAAATCTTGGGTCAAATTGCTTCATGGTTTCTATTATTCTTAGAGCAAAACTTTTTGGTAATATGCAAGTTTAGACGATCATATTTAATAACCAATGCTCTAATTATTTAGTTATTGAATTCCACAAAAGACCCAAGGCACCAAATCAACAATTAACACCACATTTTTCACTTTGCAACCCATTTGGTTAAAAGAAGTATATGAATATTTCCAATCTTGATATTTTCATGTGCATTTTACTAACGAACAAAACAAAATCATCCGAAAGACTATGCTTTTGACTATTGTTCAAGACAACTTTACCGAATGGGGCACAATCAAATCTTGAAGATATGCCTCCAACTAGAAAAAAACTCAACTATCTTACAAAGATGCATAAATGAACAAATGGAGGACATTGTTTTCGCAAACATAACCTACCAAATTGTTAAATACTAGCTAGTGGCCTACATTGTACAAGGATATTCACATTTACTATCAAAGTTATGGTGATTGCCAAAAGATTAGCAACCTTATCACATGTAGCATAACAAAATTGATTCTTTTGCTACTTGTAAAATTGTTCATGAAATGGGACCTAGATTTCTATGACCCATTAAACCAATTGGCAAGTATATAATAGGGAACAAATATATCTTGGTAGTTATTAACTATGGTACCAAATGGGTGGAAGCAAAGGCCTTAAAGACCAACAAAATAGTTGTTACAATCAAATTCATTTATGAATTCATCCTTAGAAGGTTTAGAAGTCCAATCACCTTGGTAAGTGATTAAGGAGTTCATTTCATCCATGATGTTATTCAAATTTTAACTACTCATTTTTTTTGACACACCAACTCCATTACCTACTATCTTCAATAGAATGGACAAACATGATCAACCAACAAAATCATTGGAACATTAATGACCAAATTGGTTAACAAAATGAATAATGGTTGGGATGAACATTTGCATATTGTTTTATATGATTACCAAACATCATTGAAGGTTACCATTGGACCTACACCCTTTCAATTAATGTATGGACTTCATCCACTCGTGCTTACCAAATGCTTACTACCCACCAAGTCATTATTTAAGTACTAATTCTCTACTAAATCAATTAAATTCCTTACTTTTAGGATTACCAAATTCAAAAATTAATTGAAACCAAAGATGAGGTAACAATTATTTCATGATGTCAATGCATGGGTATGGTTGGACCTAAGGACATCAAATTTTGTGAACTAAGGAAATGTGTATATTTGACCAATGAAGATGCAAATGAACATTGTGAGGGCCACATGGTATAATATTTTATTCATGAATGCCAAGAGATGTGTGACTTGTACTATCATCAATCATGGTAATTGAGTGTTAGGCCTCAATATTGATGTGATGAACATTCTAATATATATATATATTTATGTCAATGGAGTTTGTTTTCATTATAAAATTGTCATCAACCCTAAAAAAAGTAGCATAATTTTTGGGGATACTTTTGGAGTATTTTTCCATGTCCAAATGATATGGTACAAAATATTTTTGAAAAGTTAAAGGGAGACTAGAGGTGCCAATGAGAAAATCTAGATGTTCCATTTGATTTGTGATGCTACATGAAGGTTAGAAGTTTTGAAATTTGTTTTTTCTCTATTTTACAAGTAGACAAAAAGGTAACAAGTGGGGTCAAAATATCTTGTTTGCACCCTATATTTATGCTCAAGTGGACTCACTAAGATACACATCAAAGAATGGTAAAAGGAATAAAACTATCAAAATAATATTTTTTTACTTTTTTTATGTTTCTAATCCTAAATTTTTATTTTGTCATGTTAATCCATTGCATACCAAAGTATATGGCATTAACTATTCATTGGAATAAAAAAATGTGGGAATTATGGTAAAACTTTGTCCTAATTACAATGGCCCTTTTTAGAATCACCCTTCTAAACTTTGGAAATTCATAACTAAATAATACCTACTTGATTAATCACATAATACAAAATTTAAGTAAAAAACATTCCACCATACTTACATGGCTACAAGTTGACAAAAGACAAATGAACACACCTTTTTCATGCATGTGTTCAAAAAATTAAGAGAATCCTTACCATGCCCATGCATAGTTGATGCATTCTCCAAGTATCCACATCACGTGATGGCATCTTATCGAACATTCTTGAAGTCCATGCATGCTTTTGCACATTTTGCATACATGTTAATGAAGTTCTTTAATTTCAAACATAGCCATCTAAATCCCATCCACTTTCAATTGTCATGAGCGCACCTCACTCTTCAAGTACAACTATGATGGCACATGCATTCAACACTCCACAAAATTTAATAGAGTTTAGTTGCCTATCTTTGTGTTGCATTATTGAAATAATTCCAAACCTTTTGCTTTGCCTACATTTCACATGTCGCAACTGATCATTTCAAGATGGCATCTTGTGGAACACTTTCCCAATGTCCTCAACACTTGCACATTTTTGCATAAATGTCAACCAAGCTATTCCCAACAAAAGCACTTGAGTCCCATCTACTTTCATTGATTTACTCATGGGCACATTCACCCTTTTCAAACATAACTACGCTAACACATGCATTCAACACCTCAAAAATGTAACTAAGTTCAATCACACACCTCTTTGCCCAATGCCATCACAACCATCAGTGTGGTCACCCATTGTAGGATTCTTCTACTTATAAGCCATAATGTTTCGTACCATCAAAATATTTTCCTTTTTCATTTTTCTACAACTTGAAATCCAAATCATGTATTGCCAACATCTCAACCACAAATATTGTCACAAAACAATCTGACCAACCTAAACTTTGTGACATAAAGAAGTTTGTCACAACATGTTACATTTACTTACCTTTTGCTACTTAATATCCCACAACATGTCCAAGGATCTAAAATTTGAATTTTTCCAATGTTTAAACCAAGATATGATAACAACCAAATACCGATTAATGAGATTTACACCCACAAGAGCTATGGTTCCATTGATGTGTGAACTTTCCAATGCGGTTGATATTTAGTTACCCTCTTTGGTGTGTGATCCCACCACTACAAAGGACCCATAAATAACTCCCATAATAATTTCTTTTTTTAACTTGTAGGGATTGTTTAAAAACTTCCATTAAAATCATGTAATTTCATGACTTAGAAATAATGATGAGGTATTGCATTTTCCATAAAGTGTGTCCAAACTTTTGATTTGCTTTTAAAGATATAAAATCAACATCATGAGGCAAAACCATGAATCAATGAACCAATATGTTTGCCCTTTTTCAAAGGATTATATTTTAATTGCCAAAAGAAAAAATCGTAAATAGGAAAATTTTAGCATTTTTTAAAATATTATTTTTACTTACTATAGTTTCCCCAATATATCACATGCTATTTGTTAATCATTTTTTAATAAATATAATCTCCTAAATATGTAAGATTTTACACTATATTTATGTGTTTTTTCTTGAAAGATTATCACAATTTAAAATCATGCAAAAACATGTAACTACATTGAGGCTTAATTTTTTGTTTTTTATGCTACAACTTTGTTTTAGACTCATGAACATCAAATAGACCCAAATATTCAGTTTTTGAAAAAATATCAAGTTATAGATTCTTTGTATTTTGAATGATTTTATGTGTGTCTAATAGTCCCCTATTATTACCAAAAAAATTCAACACCAAAAAGTTTGTATTATGAAAATCAAGGGCCATTGTGTGAAACTAGTAATGTTTGACATAACACTTGTTCAACTTTAAAGGTCCTTTGTTCAAATCAAAGCTCAAAATTGAAAAATACAATGGTTCAATTTAGTTTTTTCAACATCCATGTTAGTCATAAAACACAACTTGTAATGATTAACATGCACAACCTCCAACAATTATATTCACATTTGGGAACATAGAGGTGAAATGCAAGCTTTCAAACATTTTTTCACTTGTCATACATGCAATAAACAAAACCAACAAGTTCATAGTGTAAGCGATGGATCACAATGAAAGCACATTACGGTGTAAACAAAAAAATGTCACAGTTTGATAGTTTTTGATACCTATGAAACTTTGACATATCATGGTGGATGTTTGGAAAACATTTTGTAAATCAAATTTTCAATTGATGGTGGTTTACATCCCAATATATTATTTTATCATGAAATTGGAACAAATATGAGCAAATAAATTAATATTTATAATACATTTTCACTTCGCAACAACCTTGTCACAATGTTGTAATTGTACAAAAGGACTATGAAGGACTAGATTAAATGGTATTTTATTCATGAAATTTTGCACATGTAAAAAAAAATCATGAAGAAGAATCTTCTTCACTAAAATTCTCAATTTTTTTTCAAGTTGTGAAGTTCATATCAAATGTTTTAAAAATATTTGTTAGTACATTATGATGTTATAATGATGAAATTTTTTATCTTTTAAAGTTGTAAAATGTTATTCCGTTGAAGATGTAGATGGGCTAAGTGTTTTTTTTACCATTTAGATTTTTTTTAATGGATTTTCAAATTTAATAAAAAATGGTAATCTGCTATAAAGTAGGGTTTTTAATCAATGTTTATAAAATGTGTTGGTGTATTTTTAGACAATGATACAACTACTGATCAATTACATATTGATGGGTTTAATAATTTATTTTATGTTTGAAGCTCAAATTAACTACATGTGATATCTTAAAAAATTCAAAGTGAATGAAATCTTACATGCTACTACTTTTTATACTATATGTAGTCCTAGTTTTCCCTAAAATTGTTTACACTGTAGTGCGCTTTCATCCATCACATCAATTTCATGTAATTAGAAATTGAAAATGACACACCAAGATCCATGAGTGCGCCATCAATGATCAATTGAAGTATTTCGAGTAGAGAGACAAAAAAACTTCACAAGACAATGAAGGACATGGTGAATGTGTTTTCTTAGCTAAACACTACCATATGCCATGCTTTCATATTCCAAGACAAGTTACTCATGCCTACACCTATGAACTTGGCTTTAGACTTGTCAAAATAAGACATAGCTATAACTCAAAATTAGTTGAATCCAAACAATCTTTGAATCTATTATGACAACAACAATATTAACAAGTTTGAACTTGATTGGATTGAAAGTGAAGACAAAAACAATGGATATTGCACATGTTTAAGACTTTCCAATTCATTGAACTTTGATGTTGAAAACCAAAAAGTTGAGATTCAACAAGAGACCAATGCCCTTTGTGATGTTTCCATTGTTTTCTTGCCAACATTACTTTTTGGATATAAAAGTTGATCTTCTTATGTATATTAGCTAGTTCTCTAATATTTATGTTGTTTTGACATCATGGACAAAACTTCTAATACCTAGTTAGAATATGCAATGAAGTAAGCATTGAATTTTGTGAAAGTATAAAATTACGAGTATTTTTCATTGCTTACCAAACTAGTTTGGTACAAGCCAATTGACGTTGTGCATTTCTAAATTTCTTTTTGAAGTTTTGTAATTTACATACCCATAAATTATGTCTTTTTTATGTGAAATCTTTATACACACTTTTTTTTTAATCCTTTATATTCATTTGAAATAGCATTTGGCATATTTTAATCTTCCAATTTATATTCTACTTAATCATTTCTTGGAATTTTCATACATGCTCAAAGTTATTGATGAACCTACGTGTAGGTCAATAAACAATTGTTTCTAAATGATATGTTTTATTGTGTTATCTTCAAGTGAGAAATAAATTGTTAAGGCTTAATTTGTTCATTATTATTTATTAATTTATTACATATTGATGGATTAATTATTAATCATACTATAAGAAAATTACAAATCAATGATTGACTTTTGCAACTATTTATTAGTTATGAGCAACATTTGTGACTAAAAATGCCCTAAACATCAAACAACAAGTTGCAATCAAGTACCAGTTAAAGGCAACATAATTCATACTTTATTATATATATGTTCATCCATTATTGTATGGTGTATGGTGATTGCCCTTAAAACTAGTATGCAACTATTTTAGTAGCAATTTTTGCAAAATATGAACAAATCATCATTGGACATGTAACAAATTGAAATTACATACCTCCTTACCTACCCCTATTACATAAATGAATCATCAATGGGCATGTGGCTTAGGGCTAGGTATGTAGCCAATGTGACACCAAAACTAGGTTTGTACATGACACCTACATTAAGTTGCTTACGTGGCATGTGAACTAGGTTACTTATGTGGCACCTAAACTAGACTTGGTGCCTACATGCCACCTAGGCTATGGCTATGGCTAAGTAATTAAATGTGGCACCTCCACTAGGAAACCTACATGTGGCACTTATATAGGCACCTTAACATATGTGTTAGGTAGCTTACATGGCACCATTGTGGAACCTAAACTAAGTTGCTTTTGTGACACCTATACTAGGCTTAAATATAGGCCATGTGGCACCTAGGCTAACCTCAAATGGGCTACATAGCACCTAGACCTAGAGGTGCATGCCACATGGATTCTAAGTTAGGCCTAGACCTAAATAGGTGAAGCCATCACTTAGGCCTCCTAGGCAACCTAGGCTAGTTAAGTGCCTTGGCCCACCTAGCCCTAGGTTGCAAGTATGAGGATTTGGGTTTCTCACCTTGGAGGTGAGAAGTGAAGTCCTTGACCATTGCACCACATTTGCATAAGGTGTGACCTTTTGTCAAGACATAACTTATATGAACATTTTTTAAATTATTTCATTTGTGTAAATAAATAAAAGGATAGGAAATAGGCAAGTAGGAACATTTCCTAGGTAGGTACATAATCTAAAAATATATATGCCATCTACCCTAGCCTTGGTACTTGCATATGTCATATGTAAGTATTATGGTTTTGGGTTAACCTTTGCACCTTTGTGCAAAAGAGATGCACACAAACACGCCTAGTGATTTAGGTTACCTTAAACCTTCGACCTTCTAAGTTCCAACCTAAATCTAACCCTATTTCCAACCCTATGTGGTCCATGGTAGAACCCTATTGTAAAATTCTACCAATTTGTGAAATGTGGCACTTTTTCCCAAATCATTTTTGGAACATTCATATGGTATTAATATGAAAAAAAAAGATTAAAAACCATTGATAAAATTTGCCACAAAATACCCATGAACAAGACATGGTATAATAACCATTTCATAGCAAACTTACATTGTAAAATCATTCCAATTTTATAATACATTACACCATATCCTATTGGTGCATTCATATTTTGAATTAAGGCCCCCCTCATGTTTTTGCAATTTATATTAATTGGTCGAATAGGGTTAATCTTCCAATCATTTTGACAAAATGACTACTAGTCATCTAGTTGTAAAAATGGCACAATTGCAAGGTATATATGACTCCATGACTATGTTTGGACACTAGTCATAATTTGTCCTAATCATGGATGCCACACCTTGGCATGCATAGTACAGCCTACCCTAACTTAGGCAAGTAGCCTATGTAAGTATGTAGCCTATCCTAGGTAAACAGGTAGCTAGGAAGGTGGGAATTAAGTAAAAAAGTAGCTTGACCTAGGTAGTTAAGTTACCTTAGTTACCTACTTACTTGTAGGTAGAGATGTTAACCTATATACCTACCTTGGTAGGTATTAGGGCCCTACTACATATTTAAGAAATAGGTAGGTAGTAAAAGCCTAACTATTTAGGTTTATAGGTGCCATAGCCTCTCTACTTGAATAATTAGGTAGCCTAACCTAGCTATGTATGTAAATAACCTAACTTAACCTAGCTTAGGTAGGTAGGTAGGTAGGTAAGTAGTTTAACCCATATACTATAATACATAATTAGTTTCATATTAGTTGCATACACAACAATGAATTAGTCAAATATGCAAGTAAAATGCAATATACTTAGATGAAAAATCATGAAATATAATCGATATCATTGTTTTTTGCACCATTCATTACAAATTAATTGCATGGACAATTAAAGGTAGAAAATTGCCTTAACACTCTAGGTGTTAAATGATGATAATATTGTCATTGGATGGTAGTTACCACAATAACCAATAGATTATCGTTTATTGTCCAAGGAGGGAGCAACACCACAATAACCAATAGATTACCGTTTGTTGTCTAAGGAGGCATCAACACCACAAGAAACATCAGACTACCATCTACTTTCTAAAGAAACACCACCACCACAAAAAACATCAAACTGCCATCTACTATCCAAGGAGGTAGCAAGCACCAAAAGACGCATCGAACTTTTGTCTATTGTCCAAGGAGGCATCAACATCGCAAAAAGCATCACACTACCATCTATTATCCAAGGAGGTAAGAACGCCACAAGGAGGATCAAACTATTGTCTGTTGTCCAAGGAGGTGGTAACACCACAAGAAGCATTAGACTATTGTCTATTGTCCAAGGAGGCAGTAGCACCACAAGAAACATCAAATTATCGTTCATTATCCAAGGAGGTGACAACACCACAATAAGCATCAAATTATTGTCTATTGTCCATGGAGGTGACAACACCACAAGATGGATCAAGTTCCCATTTGTTGTCGAAGGAGGTAACAACATATTAAGAACCAAAAAACTATTGTTTATTATCCTAGGAAGCAACAACACATGAAGACCCAACAAACTGCTAACTAATATCTTAGGAAACAACAATACATCAAGACTCAATAAACTACCATTTGTTGTCCAAGGAAGCAATAGTAGAATGTTAAACCTTGGAATTCGACAACTTAATTACCATCAAGGAAAAAGGTTGTAAAATAAAAAAAGGATGAAAAATAACATGAAAACATATGAGGGTAAAACATTGTTTTATCTACCTACCATCTTGCAATAACTACCATTTTATAGTAGTTACCATCATGTTGCAACTACCTTCTTTTGCAAACTTGAAAGAAGAATTAATGTGCCTACAAACCTCTTATAGCTATTACTTATTGTCTACCAACCTTATAACTATTGCCTACCGTCTGTAGCACCTACAAACCTTTTATAGTTGATGCCTACTGTTTGCAACAACTCTTTATCTTCTATAAACCTCAAACACAATAATTATTTTTTTACTACTACCTTCCAATGGGAACTACCCTCTTGTAGCAGGTCTACTTTCATACTCTAGTAGCAAATACAAAGAGTATTTTCATTATAAAAAGGAAAGAAAACCAAACTAAGAAACGAATAGTCTACATCAACTAAAAAGGAATTACTTTCCCTGCTTTCTTAGAGGTCAATACAAATAATAATAAATAATGCACTTGACAACCTTCAACCATTTCCATTACATAACACCAAGTACAATATTCTTTCATCTTCTTCTCTTCTCCTCACACATACACATTTCTTCCCCAAGAGAATTCTCATAACCACATTTAATCTAGAATCATACATAAGAATGGTGCACAATCCTCCTCTTCAAAAAACAAATAAGGAACCCAAGAAAGATATTCACCACACAAAGGTTGAATCCTTATCCTTCTAGATCTCCTTATCCTAATCCCTTTCACACATCCTAGTTGAAGGAAATCCATCTGTCCCTTATCCATTTCAACTAATTAACCTAGGTGGTTTCACACCTTAATAAACAGAAGATGGTAAATAAGATTTCACCAGTAGTGACTAAATAGTTATTAGGTTGCCCTTCTAAGTAAATTAAACTAAGATATTATTTTTATTAACTAATATTACTTCTATTAAAATTCCTCCCATAAATCTTTTGATTATTTTGCCCCATGAAGGTGGTTCATTGTATTGACGATACTAATGTTAAAAAAACACCTTCATTCTAAAATTTTATTGTAACTGTTTTACCATATAACGGTAACTACCATCTAGCAATGGTATTATTGTCTTTTAACACCCATATTGTTAAGACAATTTTTTACCTTTAATAACTATATATACTAAAAAGTTTATAGTTATAGTTTTTTAATCACATTAAGGTTTAATATAGTCACAAACAAAAACTAGTTACATGTAATTGCAAACTAATTAGTTGTGAATGGATATATATTTAATTGTTATTTTTTTTTAAGCTACACTATTGTAGCTATATTTTCTAATTAAAACAACTCACATTTGTTCATTTTTCAATAAATTAGGCCTAATGTGACCCTCATCATTCGACAAAAGGTTTTTTTTAAAAAATAAATTCTTATATCCCTTCTTTAATAGATGTGATGTTTAGGGAAATTATAACAACCCATTCCATTATATATATTTATTTTCTCCTTTTCTTAAAAAATGATTGACAATAGGTAGTGAAAATTAAGGGTTTGATGAACATTGTTGATGTTATTTATTTGAAGGGGAAGAAAACATGATATGGTGTGTGAAAATGGTACCAAAAAAATGCAACATGTTATGCACACTCATTGAATAAATAACCATGTTGATTGGCAATTTTTACATATGTTAACATTATGAAAAAATTGATGGTTTTATAACCTGGTTTGCAACAAAAAAATTTAAGTTAAGTTATGATCAATTGTAACTCATGGTATTTTATGACATTGGTGTTATTGAATGAGTTGTAATAATTGCACCAAACATATTGATTTTGTATATGTAAATGTATATTACAAAAAATACATGCAACTATGTGCAATTAGTTGTCCACATTAGTTTTTCCCAAAAATGCCCATAAATAAATGGAATGCTTCTATGGTTTTTCATTCATCCATTAATGATTGAAGTTTGTTTGTGTCCTTTGCCATTAACTTATAATTGTTTTGTAACCTTTTTCAATGTTAGTTTCCCATGTAAATTCATGTGGACAAACATAATGTTTGCATGGCTTTTCATTTATCCATCAATGAATGAAATGTATTAATGTCCATTGCAACAAACTTACAAATAATGCAATACCACACTATTGTTTTGTGACTAATGGATTTTGCCAATGGTATTAGTTACAACTTGAATTCAATTAATTTGTAATTTTAAATTGTTACTTATCTATTTATTGATGGAATTGTTTTGCAACTAATGTTCATATATGGATGGTATTATTTTGCACATATTGGAATTGGCAATAATAATTTTGCATTGTGAAACACATTACATAAAGCCATTGCAAAATAATGACAAACATCTTGTTCCAAGAATACAATTGTATGTATTAATGTTCAATGTTGGAAAATACAATACCGGTATGAACATTTTGGTGATCCATGGTCCTTTCCAATTACAATATGTACTTTATCTCCATCCGTATTGCTAAAATAAAACATGTTAGGATTATTACTATCAAATATTTTAGATCTAATATCTATTATTAGATATAATGCTAAGAGGTCCACCTTGTTTTTATTCAAAAGTTGGGCTATATTTTGATAGTTGTTAAATGTGAAATAATGTTTGTAAATTTGCAATGTAAGAATAACCTCATTGTAATGTGAAAAATACTTTAATGTGTAACCAAAAAAGGAGGTCTTGCA
>Ga0116230_10004373_pt1 | contig 13847 bp, 11 predicted proteins | sample S1TSphfallax_3_FD_88678 | JGI IMG/M metagenome (GOLD analysis project Ga0116230, IMG submission 88678) | Host-associated microbial communities from peat moss isolated from Minnesota, USA - S1T2_Fd - Sphagnum fallax MG | ecosystem: Host-associated > Plants > Peat moss > Unclassified | place...
AACTTCGTTGTGTGGTGAGCGCGAGGCCACGCAGTTGCATGTCCTCTATAAACCGTTGTCTGAGCGGGGTCATCGGGGTCCTTGAGTTTGGATTTCGGTTACTGCTAATAACCGGACTTCCAGCGTAAGGAGTGCCTTGCGCCCACCTACCTTCCACGACCCGCTGTTTTTCAACGCAAGGTGGCACACGGCTACCGCGAAGCGGTTTAGTTCACTGGTCGCGCAACCGCTTCCGTGACGGTCGCGGCTGGGCAAGCATTACAATTTTGAAATGACCACTTCTTTCTCGCGGCGGCAATTTGTCGGCGCTCTGGGCGCGGCTTCCTTAATAAGCGCCAAAAGCTATTCAGCGATTCTGGGCGCGAACGACCGGCTGCGGATTGGCGTCATTGGCGCGGGCGGCATGGCCACCAACCACATGAAGGCGCTGGTGAAGATGCGCGAGAGCGACAACGTTGAGATTGTCAATGTTTGCGACATCTACAGCAAGCGGCTGGACGCGGCGGCGCAATTGACGGGCGGCAAGCCGGTGCCGGAATACAAGAAGCTGCTGGAGATCAAGGAGATTGATTATGTCCTGATTGCCACTCCGGAGCACTGGCATTACCAGATGGCGATGGACGCGCTGGACGCCGACAAGCATGTGTATGTCGAGAAGCCGATGACGCACCGGATTGAGCAATCGCAGAAGCTGGTTCAGAAGGTGCAGGCCAGCGGCAAGAAGCTGCAGGTGGGCGTGCAGGGCATGTCGGATGAATCGTATGCCGTGGCGAATGAGCATATCAAGGCGGGTGAACTGGGCAAGCTGGTGCTGGCGCAGATTGATTATTCGCGCGATTATCAGGGCGATTTCTGGGCGGGCAATGATTATCCGATTGATGCGGACGCCAAGCCGGGAGTGAATCTGGACTGGGAGGCGTGGCTGGGACCGGCGCCGAAGCGCCCGTGGGACCCGGAGCGTTATTTCCGCTGGCGCCGGTATTGGGATTATTCGGGCGGCATTGCGACCGATCTTTATATTCACCGCGCCACGCGTTTGCTGCGCGCGATGAATTTGAGTTATCCGGAGTATGTGGTGGCCACCGGCGGCAAGTTTGCGTTTCCCGACAGCATTGCCGAGATTCCAGACACGTTTGATGTGCTGGCTGATTATCCGGGCGGCCCGACCATGCAGCTAGTGTCATCCATGGCGAATGATGCTCCCATTGACCACATGATTCGCGGGCACAAGGCGACCATTTATTTCACCAAGACGGGCTTTACCATTAAGCCGGAAAAGGCGGCCGAGAATGAAGTGCAGCCGGTGACGTATGTGAAGAAGGGCGCGGAGGATTTGACTCTGCATCACCGCAATTTGCAGGCGGCGATCCGCACGGGCGCGCCGCTGAATTGCGATTGCATGATGGGCTTGTACGGCGTCGTGCTTTGCGATATGTCTGTGGAGTCATACCGCAAGCGCGAGTATTTGAAGTGGGACGGCGGGAAATCGGTTAAGGCGTAGTTTCAAGCAAACTGGGTTCGGTGACGCCTTCTGATTTGCTGCTGCGAATCAAGGTGTGGCCGCCGAAAAACAGCGCAATGGCGAGGAACAGAACGAAGGCGGCGATGCTGGAGCTGAGCCAGAAATTGGTCCAGTGATGAACCACATGGCCGCCTTCATTGGTGGAGAAGTAATCGACTGCAATGCCGGATAACTGGGAGCCGATGAACATGCCCAGGCCGTAAGTCAGAAATGTGTAGAAGCCTTGCGCAGTGTTGCGGAGAGAGGGCGGCGCTTCCTGGTCGGTGTAAAGCATGCCGGTGACGAAGAAGAAGTCGTAACAAACGCCATGCACGATGATGGCGAGGTAGAACATCCACACGGCCGCTCCGGCATTGCCGAAAGCGAGAAGGCCGTAGCGGAAACTCCAGGTGGCCAGGCCGATCAGGAAAATGGCTTTGACGCTGACCCGGCGGAAGACCAGCGGCATGGCGAGCATAACTCCGACCTCCGAGACTTGTCCGAGAGTCATTTTTCCGGCCGCGTTGATAACTCCCACGTCGTTGAGATAGGCGTTGGTGAAGGAGAAATAAAACGTGAGCGGAATGCAGGCAAGTATGGAGGCGATGGCGAAGATGAGATAGGAACGTTCCTTCAGCATGACTAGCGCGTCGAGACCCAAAATGTCTCGCGCGGTAATCGCTTTGCCCCTGCCGGTGGGCGGCGTGTGCGGGAGGGTGAGACAGAACAAGCCAGTGATAACGGAGGCACCGGCGGCCAGCAGGAATTGCGCGGAGGAGGCTTCCATCTTCATATGTCCGACCACCAGGCCAACGACAATCCAGCCGAAAGTGCCGAAGACGCGGAAGAGCGGGAACTGGCGGGCATCGGGACAATTTTTCAGGGTGATGGAAGTAGTCAGCGCGAGTGTCGGGAAGTAACAGAGGCAGTAGGCGAGCATCAGTCCGTAGACCGCGCCGAAGCTGGCGGCTTTGGTGACCAGATAGAGCAGCACCGCGCCAATTAAATGGAGGGCGCAGAGCACGCGCTCGGTGGAGAAGAAGCGGTCGGCAATCAGGCCGACAAAAAACGGCGAAATGATGGAGGCGATGGCGGTGGTTCCGAAAACCGCTCCAGCCTGTGTGCCTGAAAAATGCAGAGTTGAGGTCAGGTATGTGCTGATGGTGACATACCAGGCGCCCCAAACAACGAAGTTCAGGAACATCATGATGCTGAGCCGGACGGAAGTAAAACTAAACAATGAAAGGCCTCTTTATGCTTGGGTATAAGTGCGGTCGATAATATTTTGAAGATAACTGATGGAAGCGCGGATGTCTTCTTCTTGACGCGCGCCGGAGATTTCGCGTTCTATAGTTATTGGTCCGGTGTAGTTCAGCGCGTGGAGTTTCCGGATGACTTCGGTGAAGTTGACTTTGCCCTTTCCGATGGCCACTTCTTCGCCTAGCTTCTTCGGATTGGTGGGATAGAGGCCGTCTTTGGCGTGCAAACCCCGGACATGAGTGCCGATGACATCCATGGCACCGACGGGGTCGCCTTTGCCATAGAGGATCAAGTTGGCGGTGTCGAGATTCACTCCAATGTTATCGGCTGCGGTGTCTTGAATGGCGCGCAGCAGGGTGATAGGTGTTTCCTGGCCGGTTTCCATCAGGAAGGTTTGGCCGTTGCCTTTGCAATGCGCGGCGACTTCGCGGATGGCGGCGACAATGCCGGGATAAGTTTCGGTGTTTGGATCTTCCGGGATGAAGCCACAGTGAGTGTGAACGGCCTTGATGCCGCATTGGGCGGCCAGGTCGGAGGCGCGCTTCAGGGCGTCGGACCGTTCGGCTCGCGTGGCGAGAGGGACAAGGCCGATGGTTTTGGGGCCGTCATAAAAATCCCAGACCATTTTTCCGGTGCCCAACGTCATGGCGGCGGTAGCTTCCACGTTGTATTTGGTCAGCGCGGCTTTTAATGGCTCAGCCAGTCCGGCGGGAGAAAGGCCGACGTGAACCTGGCAAGCGGACAGGCCAAAAGATTTGACGTGAGCGATGGCTTCGTCTGGAGTTTGCTTTCCGACCACTGAGATAACAACTCCTAGGCGCGGACGATCTCGCGGGGTGTCAGCAGCAGCCAATGTCACAGCGGATGCGGCCAGTGCGGACTTCAGGAAGATTCTTCTATTGGGAGACTGCATTTAGTTTCTTAAATCGGCTTGATTCCAGTGAGTGTACCTGACCATTCGCCTTTTCGGAAATGAAGGCGGCGAGTTCAGGATTTTTTTCGATAAACGCCAGGCCTTTTTCGCAGCCCAGGACGCTGGCGGCGGTGTCGGCGCCGTCGGCCAGAAGTCCGTGGCGCGAGATGGCGGTGACGGTGATGTCGTTCAGCAGGCCCATGCCCGTAGCCGGGTCGATGATGTGGGAATAATGTTTCCCTCCGAATTCCAGGAATTGTTCGGAGGCGCCGGAGGTGGAGACTGCCATGTTGGTGAGAACAAGCACACGGTCAGACGAGCCGATGCCGATTTTCCAGCCGCGCTGGCCGGGTGGCGCGTCACTGAAAGCGAGATCGCCGCTGGCCGCGACCAGCGCGCTGTGGATGCCGAGATTTGTGATCACCTTTAATGCTTCATCGGCGGTATATCCTTTGGCGATAGCTCCCAGGTCGAGCTGCATATCGGGCAAGTCGACAGTCATGGTTTGCGACTTAGGATCGAGATGCAGTTTTCGATAGCCGCAGCGTTCGCGGGCTTGCTGGATAGCTTCAGGGGTGGGGAGCTGGTGATTTTTTCGGGCTTGCCGCCAAAGGCGAGTGAGCGGACCCACCGTGACATCGAATGCGCCTCCGGTTTGTTCTGAGATCATTTGCGAGGTGGTGAGAACGGCGGCTAAGTCGTCACTGATATGAACGGGATGCCTGGCGGCGGCTTTGGTGGCGAGGTTTAGCTCGCTGTCGGGTTTGTAGTCGGAGAGCTCATTGTCTAGCTGGGTGACTCGCGCAAATGCGGCTTGAAAGGCGGTTTTGGCGGATGGCTCATCGGGAGCGTAGAGCTTGATTTCGAACATGGTGCCCATGTGGGGTTCCAGGGCTTCGAAGTATTGGAGGTCAGCGGCGTGAGCAGACACCGCACAGAGAAGAGCAGCCAAGAAAAGCCTATTGTTCATCGTGCTCAACGCCGCTGTTCCAATATTTGTACATTTCTTCAGCGGATGGAATTTTGGCGGGGCGGATGAGACGGAAGCCGAGCCACATGGCGTCGGTTTCGTACCAGATGCTTTTGGGAAGCTGGGGGTCCTGCTCTTTCCACGACGGGTCTGAAGGCACTCGCGCGGAGCAGGTAACTTTGTCGGCGGGATCAATCCAGGAACCGCCTCTGACGGAGGTGGGATAAGGCGTTGTCTCCACCACCCACGGTTCCTTCTCAGCGCCTGCTTTATAAGGCTCGTATTGGTCCAGCGTCCATTCCATGACGTTGCCCAGCATGTCGTAGAGGCCCCACTGGTTGGGCTTCTTGGTGGCCACCTTTTGATATTTGCTGTTGCTGTTGTCGGTGTACCAGGCGTAGTCTTTCAGTTGCTTGGGATCGCTGCCAAAGTAATAAGGAGTTGTGGTTCCGGCGCGGCAGGCATATTCCCATTCCGCTTCAGTAGGCAGGCGATAAAACTCGCCGGTTTTCGCGCTGAGCCATTCGGCGTATTTATTGGCCGCATGCTGCGTCATGCTGATGGCAGGAAAGCCGTTGATGCCCATGCCGAAGCTCATTTCGACATAGGGGCGAGTGGGGCGGCTGATGGCGTCCACTTCGGGATCTTTCCTGGTGGTTTCGCCCGCCTGCTTGGCGAACATGAAGAGGCGGTATTCGTCCCAGGTGACTTCGTGCGCCTGCATCCAAAACGGATCGACGGAGACTTTGTGCGTGGGCGCTTCGTCGGGCTTGGCCGTGGAGCCCATGGTGAAATCTCCGCCGGGGATGGGAACCATGTCGTAAGAGATGGTGGTGTTGGGAATGGTGATTTGATACGGGGACGCAGCCGCGTGTGCCGCGTTGGCGACGATGCGTTCCCGTATCAGCTTGACATTGTCTAACTCAGATTTGTCGGGCGCGTCAGCGGAGATTAAACCGGCGGCCAGTATGAATGCAAGGAACATCTTTGGCCTAGATGAATTTAGTGATGCCGGGCTGGGCGCGCGGCCGGACGGGCAGGCTGCCGTTCCAATCGAGATTTTCGGGGAACAGCTTTTCCTGCGAGTTGAGCGCCATGTCCCAGGTGATTTCCTGACCGGTGTAGGCGGCCATGCGGCCCATCATGGCCAGCATGGTGCTGGTGGCCATGCGCTTGCCGTCGTTGATGGGTTTGTGATGGCGGATGGAGGCGAACAGCATGTCGTGTTCGCGCTGGTACATGTCGTATTTCGGGCCGCTCCAGGACCACGGATTTTTGCCCTCAATATGCGGCGTGGTGCCGCGGCCGATGGTGATGGTGCCGTCGACGCCCATGATGTAATCGGAGTTTTCGTTGTAGCAGCCTTCAATCTGGCGGCAGGCGAGGAAGGCGCGGAACCCGTCGGGATAAAGATAGTTGATCTCGAAGTGGTCGTAGATGTTGCCGCCTTCAGCCGGGATGTTGCGGCCGCCGACTCCGACGCAACTTAACGGAGGCTTGTCTCCGGCCGACCAGGCGATTTTGTCCACGCTATGAACCGCTTGCTCGACAATGCTGTCGCCGCAGCTCCAGACGAAGTTATACCAATTTTTCAACTGCCATTGGACATCGCTCATGCCGGCGGGGCGGGTGCTCTCAGGCGGCATGGGTTTGACAGGACTGGTGTAGTAAGTGGCGTAGTAAGCCACTTTGCGGCCGATTGCGCCTTCTTCCAGCTTCTGGAAAGTGTCTTCAATCATCTGGTTGTAGCGCCAACAAAAGCCGGCCACCAGCGAAAGATTCTTTTGCTTGGCTTTTTCGGAAGTGTCGAGGACGGAGCGGACGCCGGGAGCGTCGGTGGAGATGGGTTTTTCGCAGAAGACGTTTTTGTTTGCGTCGATGCAGGCGGCCAGATGCGTGGGGCGGAAACCGGGAGGCGTGGCGAGAAGGACCACATCGACGCCGCTGTCGATCAGTTGCTTGTAAGCGTTAAGACCCAGGAACACTTTGGAGGGTTCCACCATGACTCGCGGGCCGGTTTTATGATCTTTTTTCAGGGTTTCGAGCGAATGATCCACTTGCGACTGGACGATGTCGGCGACGGCGGTGAGTTCGGCGTAATCGTCGGCGTGCAGCGCCTGTGATGCGGCACCGGTGCCGCGTCCGCCGCAGCCCACCAGCCCCACCTTGATGGCGTTGGTGACGGATTGGGATTTGATGATGGCGGGAAAGCCGGCGATGAGAGAAGCGCCCAGCGCGCTTTTCACAAATTCGCGGCGGTCTGGAGTTTCAGTTGGTTTGTTCATACGGCACCTTTCGAAAGTTAAGGCATAGAATAACAAAATATGCTTCGCCGAACTTTTTTGCAAGCCTCCGTTGCGCTCACCGGAATGTCCGCCCTGCGCGCCGGCACAGGAACGCGCCTGCCCATTGCGATGGCGGTTGAATACAACATGCTCCCATCGAAATTGACGATTTTGGAGCGGTTTCAACTGGCCAAGGATTGCGGGTTTGAGCGGATTGAATGCCCGACGACTCCGAGCCAGGCGGATGCGGAAGCGATGAAGGGGGCGTCTGAAAAATTGGGCTTGCCCATTCATTCGGTGATGAATTCGGACCATTGGAAGTATCCGTTTTCGTCGCCGGACGCGGCGGTGGTGGAGCGCAGCCTGGAAGGCGCGCGAACTTCCATTCGCAATGCGCATTTGTGGGGCGCGACAACGGTGCTGCTGGTGCCTGCGGTGGTGAATGCGCAGACCACTTATAAAGAAGCATATGAGCGGTCACAGCCGGCGATTAAGAAGCTGATTCCGCTGGCAGAAGAACTAAATGTGACGCTGGCGATTGAAGAGGTTTGGAATAAGTTTTTGTTGAGTCCGCTGGAGTTTGCGCGCTATATCGATGAGTTTGATTCGCCGCGGATTAAAGCGTATTTCGACGTGGGCAATGTGGTGCTGTATGGGTATCCGCAGGACTGGATTCGGACGTTAGGCCCGCGGATTGCCAAGCTGCATTTCAAGGATTTTTCGTGGAAGCGGGACAAGGCTGCGGATGGGACTTTGGCGAGCTGGGTGCCGCTTGGCGAAGGCGATATTGATTGGGGCGCGATTTATTCGGCGCTGCACGATGTCGGGTATAAGGGGACGGCGACGCTGGAACTGGCTGGGGGTGAGGGGCCGTATTTGACAGAAATGCGCCGCCGGTTTGGGTTGATTTTGACCGGAGAGTTGCCTAAGAAAACTTAGTTACTTCCGGTTCGAGAGGTCGCGGATCATGATGTCGCGGAACTTCATGTTTCCTCGGCCTCCGGCATGGAGCTGCAGCGCGATGGGGCCGTCGAAGGATTTCGGCTTGGGGTCGGTGAAGTCCAGCATTTGGACGCCGTTCAGGCGCGCCTTGTAGTGATTGCCAACCACTTCCAGCAGGTATTCATTCCATTCGGCCATGCGCACCACGGTTTCATTTTCAGGCGAGGGCCAGACCACCCAGCCGCGGCCATCGCCGTAGATGCCAGCCGTGTGCTTGCCGACGGTGCAATCCACTTCAAATTGCAGACCTTGTGTCACGTCAGCGGTCCCGGGTTTGAAGGCGGTGTGGAAGAAGACGCCGCTGTTGCCGTCACCTTCGCAGCGGAATTTGAGCGAGAGCTGGAAGTCCTGGAATGATTTTTCCGTCTGGAGATAGCCGTAATCTTTGGTGATTCCTTTGCCATGAATGACGCCGTCTTCGACAGTCCAGCTTTCGTTGCCAATTTTGACCCAGCCGGTAAGGTCGGTGCCGTTGAAGAGCGAGACCCAGTCTTCACCGGGAAGCTTGGGTTTATCACTTTGCGAAAGAGCGAGCAAAGGAAACAAAAGAATAAGCGCGAATTTCATTGGTTTAGCTTACTACTGCTATACTTCGCGAACAAGGCAAGTGCGCTTCACCGCTCTCATTCTTTTTATGGCCGCCGCTGCCACGGCGCAGGAAAACCACAAGACCTGGGCTGCGTATGGCGGCAGTCCGGATTCATCGCAGTATTCCGCGCTGGCGCAGATTAACCGCGCAAATGTGCATGACCTGAAAGTCGCTTGGACTTATCCGGTGGGGGATCACAACCATTACTTTTTCAACCCGATTATCGTTCACGGGTTGATGTACGTGATGGCGAAGAACAACTCGATTGTGGCGCTGGATCCGGCGACGGGCAAAGAAGTCTGGGTGCATGCGACCGATCCGAAGAGCCGGCTGATTACCAATCGCGGGATTAATTACTGGGAATCAAAAGACGGGTCGGACCGGCGGCTGTTGTTTGCGCAGGATAACCAGTTGCAGGCGATTGATGCGCGCACCGGGCAATCGATTCTGACGTTCGGCACGAATGGCAAGGTGGATTTGCGCGATGGCCTGGGGCGCAATGCGCAGGGCATTGTGCTGGTGCAATCCACCACGCCAGGGCGGGTGTTCGAAAACCTCATCATTCTGGGGTCGGCAACGAATCAGGAATATGAATCGGCCCCCGGCGATATTCGCGCTTACGACACGCGCACGGGCGCGCTGGTTTGGAGCTTTCACACCATTCCTCATCCGGGCGAATACGGCTATGACACGTGGCCGAAAGATGCGTGGAAGACCATTGGCGGTGCGAATTCGTGGGGCGAATTGTCGGTGGATGAGAAGCGCGGCATTGTGTATGTGCCGACGGGCAGCCCGAAATATAACTTTTACGGCGCGAACCGGATTGGCGCGAATTTGTTTGGCGATTGCCTGCTGGCGCTGGATGCGCGCACCGGAAAACGCATCTGGTATTTCCAGATGGTGCATCACGATATCTGGGATTACGACGACGCCACCGCGCCGAAATTGCTGACGGTGCGGCATGACGGCCAGATGGTGGATGCCGTGGCGGAAGTCAGCAAACAGGGCTTTTTGTGGGTGTTTAACCGCGTGACGGGTGATCCGCTGTGGCCCATTGAAGAGCGCAAAGTGCCGCGTTCCGACATGCCGGGAGAAGAGGCGTGGCCCACGCAGCCGTTTCCCACGAAGCCGCCGCCGTTTGCGCGGCAGAAGTTTACGGCCGATGATTTGAGCCCTTATTTGGACCCGGCTGAGCGGGCGAAATTCAAGGATGAGATTGAGAGCGCGCGCAATGAAGGGTTGTTCACTCCTCCCAGCTTGCGCGGCACGGTGCAGATGCCGGGGAACAATGGCGGCGCGAATTGGGGATCGGCGGCGGCGGACCCGGCGAAGGGAATGCTGTTTGTGGGATCGAAAGATTTGCCGGCGATGCTGAAGCTGGAGCCGGAGGTTTTGGTGACTGCGCCTCCCAATGGGACTCCGGAGCAGCGGGGATTGGCGGTTTATCAGGCGAAATGCCAGTTGTGCCATCACGCGGATTTGAAAGGGCAGCCGCCGGCGGTGCCTTCGCTGGTGCATATCAGTGCGCGGCTGAACCAGGGACAGGTGACGGCGATGGTGACGCATGGCAAGGGCTTGATGCCGGCGTTTCAGGGGCTGAGCGAAAGCGACCTGAAGAATCTGGATGCGTTTTTGTTTAGCGACTATCCGGTGACGGCCGCGAAATCGGAATTGACGGCGAAGGTGTCGGATGTGAACCGTTACCGCAGCGGTTTTGGATTCATGCTGACTTCGACAGGCGTGTCGCCGATTAAGCCGCCGTGGGCGTCGCTGGTGGCTTATGACTTGAACAAGGGCACCATTCAGTGGACGGTGCCGATTGGCGATGTGCCGAGCCTGGGATTGAAAAACACGGGCGTGCATTATCCGAAATACGGTCCGGTGGTGACGGCTGGCGGTTTGATTTTCACCGGCACGCGCGACAAAAAGGTGCGGGCGCTGGATGAAGAGACCGGGCAAGTAATTTGGGAAACCGAAGTGGGCGAAGGGATGGAAGGCATTCCGGCGGTTTATGAGGCTGGTGGGCGCGAGTACATCGTGTTTTGCGCTTCCGCTCAATCAGATGTGGGGAAGACGGTGCCAGTCAGCAATGGCGCATATGTGGCGTTTGCTTTACCGGAGAAATAGATGAAAGTGCAGAGACGAGATTTTCTGAAAACGGGCGCGCTGGCTGCCAGCAGCGCTGCGGTCATCAGCGCGAGAACTGACGAAGAGAAGACAGCGCGCATTGCCTCAAACAGTTATCCCATTCGCTTCAACTTCAAGATGCGGCACATGGAGAACGCGGCCAAATCGCTGGAGATGAAGACCAAGTATGGCGAGATTACGCTGCTGGATTTTCCGGACTTCACCAAGGAGCATTTTCCGGGCGTCACAAAGATGGATGTCTGGAGTTCGCTGTTCGGCGATGTGTCGGACGACAGCATGTATGTGACGAAGGACCTTATCTACAACGGGAAGGCGCGACCGAACACGGAGTTTGACCCTTCCGCGCCTTCGTCCAAGAAGTGGCTGGATGCGTTTGCCAATAAGTGCGTGAAGACCGGGACGCAGGTTCATCATATTTCGAACAATGCGCCGCGCGATATTTGCGAAATCGATGACGCGCGCCGGCGCGCTGGCATTCAGGTGGCAAAGAACTGGCTGGATGGCGCGGCGGTGCTAGGTGTGAAGTCGATGCGGGTGAACAGCGGCGGCCCCCGGATTGCGCCGTGGCCGGTGGCTGATCCGAGTTCTTATCCGAAGAATCCGGAGATTGAGAAGTATCTCGCCAACTGCATTGAGTCGTTCAAAGAGATGGCGGATTATGGCGGCAAACGGGGCGTGAAGGTGACGCTGGAGAACCACTGGGGCTTGACCGCGAATCCGATTAATATCCGCATTATTGTGGACGAGGTGAACCACCCGTTTTGCGAGGCCTCGCCGGATTTTTGCAACTGGGAGCATGAGTATTTGCTGTATCATGCGCTGGAGGATCTTGCGCCTTACGCGCACACGAATGTGCATGCGAAGTACTGGGATCGCTGGAAGAATCCCGATGTTCAGCGGAATGTGAAGATCATGCTGAAGCATGGGTATGAAGGCGTTTTTGCGCTGGAGTATGAGGATGGCCCCTGGGATGGGGTGGAGGGTTCGAAGTATTTGTACAAAGAAGTGATGGCGGCGCTGTAGCAGTTTACTGCCAGCCGCCGCCCAGGGCGTTGTAAAGCTGAACGACGGCCAAACGCTCGGCGAGTTTGGCGCGCGCCAGGGCGAGTTCGGCGCTGAAGTAGTTGGTGTCGTTGGTCAGCACTTCCAGGTAGCTGGTGACGCCGCCTTTGTAGCGGATCTGGGCCAAGTCGGACGATTGCTTGGTGGCTGCGGTCAACGCTTCCTGGTGTTCGCGGTATTCGCGGAGTTTCTGGTTGGCGATCAGCGCGTCGGAGACCTGGCGAAACGCCGTTTCAATTGTCTGCTGATAGGTCAGCACTTCCTGCTGCTTCTCGGCTTCGGTCAAACGCACGTTGGCGCGCAAAGAACCGGCGTTGAATATCGATTGCGTGGCGGTTCCAGACCATTGCCAGTAGCGCGCGCCCCATTTGAATAAGTCGCCCAAGCCGATGCTTTCGATGCCGGCCGTCGCGGTGAGCGAAATGCTGGGAAAGAGCTGGGCGCGCGCGACTCCGATTTCGGCATTGGCGGCGACCAGGTTTTGTTCAGCTTCCTGAATGTCGGGGCGGCGTTCCAGCAGTTGCGAAGGCAGTCCCGCCGGGATGGTGTCCAGGTCTAATTGGTCGGTCATGGCGAGGCCGCGCGGAATGGGGCCGGGATTCTGGCCCAGCAGCAGGCTGATGGCGTTTTCTTCCTGCTGGATGGATTGCTCCAGTTGCGGAATCGTCTCGGCAGCTTCTTCCACCAATTGCTGCGCTTGCGCGACGTCGACCAGGCTGACGTTGCCGCCTTTTTCGAGAGTCTGCGTGAGGGTCAAAGATTGCTTGCGGGTGTCGAGAGTTTGCTTGGCGATTTCGAGTTCCAAATCGTATTCGCGCAATTGAAAATAATCGGTGGCGAGTTCGTCCACCAGCGTCATGATTGTTGCTTTTTGGCCCCATTCGGTGGCGCGCAGAGTGGCGCGAGAGGCTTCGGTGGCGCGGCGGTAGCGGCCCCAGAAATCGGGATTCCAGGTGGGCGTCAGATTAATGGCATCGGCCAGATAAGAGTACCCGCCGAAGACGCCGGGAATGGCGGGAGAGCGCACGCCGTTGATTGCGGGACCGACGCCAAGAGACGGGAATTGATTGGCGCGGGTGATGGTGACTTGCTGCTGGGCCTGCAAAACGCGCGTGGCGGCAATTTGCACGTCGTAATTTTGCTTCAGCGCGGTGCGGATCAGGGTTTGCAGCTGCTGGTCCTTGAGAAACTCGAACCATTTTTCATCCGCCAGCGAACTGGGGTTGGAAACGGTTTGCGTGTTGTCGGGGCCGCGATAGGCGGGCGCGGCGGGAACGTTCGGGCGCGTGTAGTTCGGGCCGACCAGGCACGCGCTGAACAAAAGAGAGAAGGCCGGAACGACGGCCAAAGGCCAGCGGCTCAACGGACACCTCCGTGGACCGGTTCGGGTTCGGGCGCAGGGACGATTTCTTTTTTCTTGCTAAAGCGTGTGGAAATAGCTTCGACGATGTCGAACATAACGGGAATCAGGAAGATGGAAAGCATGGTGGCGGCGAGCATGCCGCCGATAACGGCAGTGCCCAGGACGCGGCGCGAAACTGCGCCGGAACCAGTGGCGGTCCAGAGAGGAACGCAGCCCAGAATGAAGGCGAAGGCGGTCATGATGATGGGGCGGAAGCGGATGCGCGCGGCGGTCAGCGCGGCGTCGATAATCGTTTTGCCGTGCTCGTATTCTTCTTTGGCGTATTCGACGATGAGGATGGCGTTTTTGGCGGAAAGGCCGATCAGCATGATGAGGCCGATTTGCGTGTACACGTCGTTTTCGTAATTGCGAATCCAGAGCGCCAGGAATGCGCCGAAGACAGCGATCGGGGTGCTGAGCAGAACGCTGAAGGGCAGCGACCAGCTTTCATAAAGCGCGGCCAGAATGAGGAAGACGAAAACAAGCGAGAGGCCGAAAACGACCCAGGTGGGAACGCCTTTGTTGGCTTGCTGTTCCTGATAGGACATGCCTATGTAGTCGTAACCCATTTCTGGCGGCATGCTTTCGGCGAAAACCTGTTCCAGCGCGGCCGTGGCCTGGCCGGAACTGACTCCGGGCGCGGCGGTGACGTTGAGCTGGGCGGCGCGGTATTCGTTGTAGCGCACGGTGAATTCAGGGCCGGTGATGTTTTTGA
>Ga0116230_10004374_pt1 | contig 13846 bp, 24 predicted proteins | sample S1TSphfallax_3_FD_88678 | JGI IMG/M metagenome (GOLD analysis project Ga0116230, IMG submission 88678) | Host-associated microbial communities from peat moss isolated from Minnesota, USA - S1T2_Fd - Sphagnum fallax MG | ecosystem: Host-associated > Plants > Peat moss > Unclassified | place...
GACGCCTGCAAGCCGCGATCGACCGGCGCATCATCGTTCATGTGCTTGGCGATCGAAGTCATGGCTTTGAGGATGTCCGCATGAAGCGGCGAGCCCATCGGGATATTCGGCAGGGCGGTGCCGAGCAGATCGAGCCCGTTTTTGATGGCGACACGGGCGGCGGCGAGATTTCCGTGGTTCGCGGATGGCGTGACCCCAGGGCCAGTATTCGCCGGTGCTTGTCCGGGGATCGGACTAGCGGGCGGGCCACCGGGTGCTGGCATTCCAGGGGTAGGCGGTAGCATTCATCTTCCCAGCCGGGGACCGAAGCGAGACGGGACCGGGATCAACCTGGAGAGCGCCCCCCGGTCCCGGCTTCTCACTTGCGGCGCATGCGGCGACCGTGACGGCGTGCCATATCGACCTCCATTGGTTTCCCAGGGCTCAAGCCAACACCGGGAAAGGCCACCCCCGGACAATCCGGGGACCGGCGCATTTAGGACGTTTCGGCCGGTTTTGTGTCAATTAGATTTTGGTAAATGATTTGCACCAAAATCATTGCTGTTTTCGGCTATTTCTTCTTGCCGCCGTGCTTGCCGAACGCCAGTTCCGGGTGCTGCTGCACAAGTTCGGCCTGCTGGATGTTGCGCCGTTCGATGCCCGCAATGATCCCTTGCTCGTTGGGCGGGTGAACGCGGGCGACCACTTCCTCGGGCGAGGCCGCGCCGATCTTGGCCAGCGCGAACATGATTTGTTGGGTCTCGTGCGCGAATGCCGGGCTGGAAGAGTGGCTATCGACACGCACCGCCATGTCCTCGGGCAGTTGGTGCAGCAGGAACGGGATTTGCTGCATGCCCTTGACCGGAACCTCAATCACCTTGTCATCATACTTGGCGATATCGGCAACGATTGATTCCTCGCCGGGCATCAGCCAAGCCACATATCGCGTTGGGTCCTTGGCCTTCAGGATATCGAGGGCCAAGCCTCCCATTTCCTCAACCGCCTCCTCCACGATCAGCGCCCGGTCCTTGATTTCGGGCGAGCCGACCGCGATCAGGCTTTCGACCTGGGAATTCGATCGGACACCCTGATCGCCGAGCCCGGACATGCTCGGCGTGAAACCGCCCATCGTGCGGAACATGCCTTCGATCTCGTGCAGCGACTCCCAAAGGCCGGTCGGGACCTCGGGGGCAAGGTTCTGCACCTTGAAGTTCGGGTTTGCCTCCGAGAGCATCCCGCCGGGCTTGCGGACGAGCGAGAACGCCTTTTGCGTCACGGTCGCGCCGGACACCGCTCGCGGCGGGTCCTCCTGCATCCGCAGCAGGCGATTGATGCCGTTCACGCGGTCGTTGAGCGAGATTTGCAGCAGGGAAAGCAACTCGACCTCGGAAAGCCCCCAAAAGTAGCCATCCAGGCGGTTCGGGCAGAAATTGATGAACGGATGATGCCCATGCAGCGGGTTGTCTTCGTCCGGTGTTAGGTTTTTCGTCGGGTTTGAGGGATCGAAGGAGTCGGCGAACAGATTTCGGCGCCGATCGTCGCCGTCAACGACGATATCCCCGACCATCGTAATGGTTGTCCAATCCTTCCGCTGATCGTCCCACACCCAGAGTTCGTCTTCGCGAATGAGTTGGGCCTGTAGCCGGGGATCGAGCGTTGCCATCGGCCCGCCGAGCCAATCGACCTCGCCGCGCCCGGTCTGCACGTTGGAACCGGCGGTTTGATAGGGATACAGGCCGGGCAGGATGATTTCCTTCAGCGCCCCGCCCACATCCGGGGTCTGTGCGCCGCTCTGCGTCGTTTCCACCGACTTGACGATCTTCTTCATCAGATCGGCGCCGTTCGGGTAGAGGCTGATTTTCTCGCGGTAGCGGTCGGGGGTGTACCAGACGGCATGAACGAAGGCTTCCTGCCGGTCCAGGTCGTTGATGTCCTCGCGCAGCACGCCCATTGCCTCGGGCTGCACCACGGACGGCTCGAATCCCTTTTCGGTCCACAGTAGTTTCAGGAACGCGGCGCCTTTCACGAGCCCCCACGTGTTGGCCTGGGCGGCGGCGGTCGCGACGTTCGAGCGGCGCAGTTTGGCGTTCAGGGCGGCGGCGCCGCGCTTGGCCATCGCCAGATCAGCCGGGCTCGGGTTGGCCTCGGCTTCGATCCCGAACCGCAGTTCGACCGGCGAAAACAGCCACGACGATAACTTGTCGATGTGCTTATAGGTCAGATTGTAAGTCGATCGTTCGCCCTTGAATGTCCCGGTCAAGTACATGTTCCGGTAGCGAATACCCCGCTCGGCCCGCGCCTTCTGACTGACGAAACAGGCGTCGATCAGTTCCTTGGCCCAAGGGCCAATCCTTTTCGCCGGTAAAATCATGCGCGGAAGCTAAACCGGCCCCGCTACCCCCGCAAATGATGATTTACGGGGGGTCTGCCAGCACCCAAACCCGCCATATCATGCTCGCCAGTCCGCCGTTTGACCGCTGCGTTGACATCGCGATCACGCCTTTGGCGAGAAGTCGCGTTGCTACGTCGTAAGGAATGCCGTCTTTGGCGTCGCGCATCACCGGACCTTGGCGCAACAGGTCAAGCGCCTCGATTTCTTCCGGGTCAAAACGCATCTTCCTTTCGGTCCGCTGGGATTTCATCGCAGCACCGGATCGCAGGCCCGGCACCACGCGACCATTTCGCGCGGCTCGCCCGGCAGCACGGCAACGTTGCTCATCATGTGCGGCGGGTAGGGCGTGGCGTCGGCACTCTCGCCGGGCTTACACCGCCACCAGTTGACGGTCCCGCACACGCAACAGCGGATTTGCGTATCCTTGGCCGGGAGGCTTTGAGGGTTGCTTTCCTGCATTGTCAACCAAACCCGAAAATCGCGGCAAAATGCCAACCGCTCACCGCACGCCGTCGCCTGCCACGATGTTGGCCTTGATCGGCACCGCGCCCCTCGGTCTGCCAGCATGCGCCGTCTTTATTGGATCACGATCGGCAGGCTGAACGTAGCCGCCCGCATAGGCGGTGCGCGTGATGGCGTTCATCTTCGCCGCCGTCGCCGGGTTCAGCACCTTCCGGCGGGCGTTCGGATCGAACATCGCATCGGCGGCGGCTTGCTGCTGTGGCGGCAGTTTCGGCGCCATCGTCTCACCCTCGCGGCCATCGGTGCGGAGGTCGGTCATTTTGTAGTCACTGGCGACCGCCTCCATGGTGTCATCCATCGCACGGACCACGATGTTGCCGCCGATCGCCGGGACTTTCCCCTCGGCGATGTTGAGTCCGATGTTCGTGGTCCGCTTGGCGCAGGCCGGACACGGCGGGTCGGGCTCGTCCGGCGATGTCACGGTGCGGCGCCAGCGATGGGCGCAGTCCGTGCAGCGCAGCGTGATCCGGTACGACGTGCTCATTCGACGGGGATCGCCAGCACGCCGCGCAGCGGGTCAGGGCGCCAGTGCGTTGGTTGCGGCTCGATTGTGTTCAGCGTCCGGGGGTCTACCCACGCCGCCGTTCGATGCCACCGGCCCGCGTGGTAATATCGCTTCTGGTACCAGCGACCGAGCCGCCCGGTCGCATCGCTCATCGGCTCGGTCGTGACCATGACAATTGCGCCGTTCGCTTTCCGCTCATCGATCTCGAACCAGTCGTTTGCAGGCGGACGTTCGGCAACCGGCGGCGCTGCTGATCTCTCGGGCGCGGCACGGGGGACGTAGGCGGGTGCGCGGCTCATCCCCGGAGTCCCCGTTCTTGCAGGAATTTCGGGACCTCGGGCGGTTCAAACTCGGCCTGTGCGGGCGGCAGCACGAGCCCGAGCACCATCGCGCGGCCCCGGTTGACTTCCTCGGCCCAATTCATGGCATCGGCGAGGTATTCGAAGTTGCCCTCGGCGGCGCCGACATAAGCGCAAAATGGTTTGCCGCTGAAGTTCTCGGTGAAAATGATCGAAACATCAGCGGTTTCCTGCAAGAACAACCGCCCGTCGCGGCGCTCCCATCCGTCTGGCGTGCTTGTCATGGTCCGACTAAGCCCCTTTCCTCCAAGAATGTACGGTGCAAATCGATTGTTCCATCGTCGCCCGCCGCCATGACTTTCAGCGTGTTCTGCACGAGACGCGTCAGAACATTGTGCGCGGCGGACGCGTCGCCCTGCTCGATCGCGTTCACCATGTCGTACATGTAGCCCTCGGCGAGCATTTGCGGGCGAAACCATCTGTTCCAGGCTTCGCAGGCCAGCCCGGCGCCGAACACGCGATCATCCTTCGCCTTGTTCGGAGCGCCGACCTCCCCGCCGTCCTGCACGACGATGCTCATTTCGTCCAGCAGCAGGACCGAGCGGATAACAAGCATGTCCGTAATGAACGCGTCGCGGTAGCCGGACAGCATGCGGTTTTTCGCGTCGTGCGTGGAATTCCAGTTGTAGACATACCCAGCGCCCGGCGAGTCGGGCTTGTGGTAGAGATACCAGCGGGCGGTGGAGAGGAAATCGCCCCAGCCGAGTTCCATTGTCTTCTGATTGTAGACCTCGGCCCGCAATTGATTGCGAATACTGTCAAGTTCGGTCATTACTGTCTGACCGTATCCGCCGGTGATTTCGAGGTTAATCATGCAGTTGCGATAGGCGCCCGCAAGGTATGCCAGGACCCAGGCGCATTGCCTAGTTTCCACGGAATTATCAGCATATTCGGCGACTTGCACGAGTTTGTCGGCGTAGCAGCGCCAAACGCTGACACAGTGCCTATCTTTGTTGTCATTCCGTCCCATTGCTGGGTCGCAACCGATTGCATAGGTGGCATCTTTGACCGGCTGCTCCCATACTTTCAGTTCGACTTCATGTATTCTTGACGCATCCCAGATTTTTTCCATCTTGGAGGCGAAAAAGTCATTCCCAAGCCAGAAGCGGAAGCCTTCGAAGACGATCGGCGGGTCCGCGTTCACCAGGGCGTCGTACTGGTTCTGAATGCGGCGGGTCTGAAAGAACGAGTAGCCGGACAGCACGAACGCCTGTTCGGCATACCAGGGCTGATTCTGTTCGAGGGATTGCGCCGACGTGGCGGTGTTGCTCTCGCGCCAGCGGTACCAAGCAAGCTGTTCGTCGGTGATTTCCCAATCGTAATCGTCGCGCACCTTGTCGATCAGTTCGTGCTCTTCGGCGGTGTGCTGATGCAGGCCGTAGAGCGTGAAGCGCCGGTCGGAGCGGGCGATCGAGTTCAGCGACTTCGACCACCATCCGACGAAGAGGCGCCGCTTGGTGAACGGATCGCGCCCGGCCTCGTGCCAGATGTCGCGCCAGTGGTTCATACCCTTGGCCGTGCTCTCGGCCATGAAGAGCCGCTCGGGGTTTGTCTCGGCCAGCCCCTCCTTGAACGAATTCAGGGCGTCGGGATTGCCGTAATTCGCGCACTCGGTCAGATGCGCCAGGGCATAGCCGCGTGACTCCCCCCAGACCGCCTTGTTCGACGTTCCGGCCACGAGGAAATCCAGCCGGGCTTGGTTCGAGAACTTCATGTAAGAGCGGTTGTCGCCGCCCTTGACGATGGTGAATGAGTTGCCGAGGAAGCCTTTCGGGAAACTGTTGACGTACCGGCGCATGATTTCGCGGAACGTGTCGCGGTTCGGCTCGCTATCGACCACCAGGGCGCCGATCATGCCGGGGTGCATCGCGAGCCAGAAGATGTCGATCGCGAGGCTGACGGTCGTGATGCCGAGTTGGCGGGATTTCAGGCACGTGAAGTCGTGAACGCCGTCAGCGAGCCCGTTCAGCACCATATCGAGGAAGCGTTGCTGGGATGTCCACAGCTTCAGTTGCGTGCCACGCGGATCGGTGCCGCTCGACTCCTCTTTCGAGGCGATGCGGAGTTCCTTGATGAAGCGCATGAAGAGAGGGCGCCAGGATTTCGCCATGGCGCTCACTCATAGCGACGAAACCGGTCAGGATCAAAGACGGTTGGCCAGACCTGGGAACTGCGCGAGCGTCAAATGTGGTGTTGCGACCGGTTTGTGATCGAACGTCACATCGTGCAGGAGTGCGAGCGCCGCCGTGCCGGTGTGTGCGTTCCGGGCGATCTGATCCAACCGGACTCGCATATTTCTCGCTCTCGCATCGAGTAATTGCCGCATAACACCCTCGGAAAAGCGGGCGCGAAGGTCCTCATTTGTTGCCAGCATTCGCTCAAGATCGGGCCGTTGCTTCGCTTCGGCGGCGAGCGACTTCCTGATCCAGATTCGCATCCCCTCAAGCAGATTGACCGTCGCCGGATCGCGGCCAATCTGAGCGCACTCGCCGATAACCGACTCCAAGGCACTCGCAAGGCAGGCCAGCGCCGCTGACGCCTCGTTATCGACCGGGTTTTGCTCGGCCTCGCCGGTTTCGTCGTAGTGTCGGCGCCGCTTGTCGTCGGTCAGCGTGTCGTGTGCCAGCTTCACCAGGGCAAAACGCGTCTCGGACCCGCCGGGCATGTCGGGGTGTGCCTTCTTCGATGCGCGGCGGTAGGCGGCGCGGACGGTTGCTAGGTCGGCGGTGCGCTCGATCCCGAGGGCGGCGTAAAGGTCAGTCACCCGGCAACCGCAGGCCGATCGGCGGATACGTCGCCGCTAGGGCGCCTGGGGGCATCGCAGGGGCCGTTGGCAGTTCGCCGGGTATCTGCGCCCGCAAACGGGCGTTTTCGCCTTCCAGATAGCGAATCCGGCGCACCCATTCGGCCCTTTCGGCCAGGATGGACGGCAGATAGGCAGGATGATCGAACGCGACACGCGCACTGCGGCGCATGCACATGGTCAAATGGGGCATTTGTTCCATCGTTCGCTCGGCCTGAGCGAACGTGATGTCGTTGACGCCAGCGAACAGACAAACCGCCAGATTGGCGACATCTTCCTCACTCGGCTGCCATCCCATTCGCTTGCTCCCGCATTACGTCGGATTTGATCCGGGTTATCGTGCTGTTTCCGAGCCCGGTAGCCTTACGAATATCACGGGTTGTCTTTTGTTCCAGCACCATTCGTCGCGCTTCGCCTTCCAGCGCAGCAACGCGCGGCTCAACCGAGCCCGGCGGTCGGCCAGGACCGCGCTTACCCTCCGCGATCGCCTTGGCATGGGCGTTGCGGATGGCGATACTGCGGGCTTCGTGGTCGTATTTGTTCAGCCGTTTCAGGACGATCGCGGCCTCGTTCTGGTAATGCTGGCGCTGCATACGAACCAGGGTTTCCCACGAATCATTGCACAGTTCGGCCAGGGTCTTGGCCACCGTCAGGGTCCGCATCGGATCGTCTTTCATCGCTGGGCTCCTTATCCGCGCCCAAAATTAATGTATATTTTTGGAACGAAGCAAGAGGGTAACGATGGATTGGGATTTGGTCAGGGACATCACGTTGTCGGTCGCGGTGGTCGGCAATTTGGCCGGGAATTTCGCCAATTGGCGGGCGCAACGGCAATGGAAACGGCTGAATCAGGCGTTGAAACTGGTCGTTGTTCAGGCTTTTCTCATGCGGCGGTGGCCGGTTCCGCTGTCGCGGAGCGCCGGGTATGTCGTCTCGCTTGAGATTGAGCGGATGACGCCGGACGAATGGCAGCGGGCGGTGGGGAACCTAAAGGGCTGACACCATTCGCGCCCAATAGGACGCCGAGCCCGGCCCGCCCGCCTCCATCATCGCGGGCGTGGGGATCAGCAGGGACGATTTCAGGGCGCGAAGGTTCATGTTGGTCGCGAGTTCGGCAGCGGCACGTGGATCAAGCCCGCTGACAACGACTTGTCCGGTGTAGCGGTTTTCAACGCGTGCTTGGGCGGTCGGATCGACCACGACGGTATATTTGTTGCTGGCAAGCAGAGTCCGATTGAGCACGGAGCCACCCTATCAATCGTTGGTTTGGTTTCTGACCGGCGCTCTTACCGCTCGAAACCTTCCTGAGCAATCTTTTCGTTGCGTTTCCCTTTGATGTCCGTCAAACTTTGGTCGTTTCCTCCCCCTTGACTGCCTGACGCCCCTCGCCGCTCACCCGGCGGGGGGTTTTTCGGTTCTGCCGACTTATCCACAGGCTCGGGCGCCCGAATCGACTTCTTCACAGCCGAGTTACCCACCCCTGCCCGCCTGTGACTCTGGGCGGTCGCGGTCAGGCGTGGATAACGCGGCGGGCAAAGTCTCTCTTAGACTCTAAGAAGGGCCGAATCGTATGCCATTGATATATTTACGTTCTTTGGGGGTCGGATTAACGGATCGGCGAAAATTATTCTCAATATCTTGATTTTTTTTCTCAATATCCCCTTTACCGTTGAGAGTTAATTTGCTACCCGCTGATACGGAATTATCGGTTTTAGGGGGGTAAATTGAGAGACGAAAGCGATCCAGACGGTCTTAGCCGCCACGGCATTCCGATTTATCGAACCAATCCGAGCATTCCCGAGCCTGACGGTATGACCAAACTGAAGCGACGCCCATCCGGCGCCGAGGTTTCGGGATTTGTCATCAATGGCTCGGGCCAAATCATCGGTGATGGAGTCGCCGTCGCATATAAAATCCAGGAAGTTGACGACGAACGCTTCGTGAAACTGTTTCTAAGTGGGATGAAATCTGCCACCGGCCTAAGCCAAGCAGGCATGAGAGTATTCGAGTTGGTTTTTCGGTATATGCAGAACCATCCGAAACAGGACACGGTTGAATTGACGCGATACGACACCGATATGTCCGCGCCGACCTATTATCGTGGGTTGCGTGATCTTCTTGAAGGCCAGTTCCTTTATCGGACCACAAACCCAGGAAAGTTTTTCATCAACATACGATACATTTTTAATGGTGATCGCCTCGCTTTCGTGCAGGCTTACCATCGCAAGACCGCGAAGCAGCGGCGCCGCAACGCCGACAATCAGGCCGACTTGCCCTTTCTAAGTGACGCGGCAGACTGATCGAAACGCACGAAGAAGGTCACGAAATGAGCGGGTTTACGCATCCGAACTTCGGCAAAGAGGTTCGGATTGAACAGTTCGGGAACGAGGTTCATCTGATTTTCAAAGCCGCTACGTCCCGCCAAGCTGACAGTTTGGTTGACGAACTCTTACGCCAACTCGAAAGCGGGGCGCTCAATCTGACGCTCATAGGCAAGCCGACCAGCATTCAGGAGGGCCGGGCCGATGGCTGAAAGAATCGCCGTAATGGTCGTGCTGGAGTCGGACGATCCGGAGTTGCAGATGGAGAAGTACGACCCATCGACCGCCGCCGGTGTCGCGCGGATGCGGCGAGCGATTGTGCGGCACCTGAAAGACGCCAATATCAGAATAGTTGCTTTTATGTCCGAATACGATGGGCGTTTGATGCTCTCACTCTATGACATGGCGAAGGAGGAGGCCGAGGGCGAGGGCTCGGTGTTGCGTCCGCCGCTCGCGGAGCGGGACCATTTGTGCAACGCCATATTGGCACAGCCGGGCCTTTCGTCCGCTACGCGAACCCGGTTGTTGGATATCGTTAATCGCGAAGCGGGGATCGGTAGCAGATTGAGGTGGCCGTTTATGATGGTAAATCCTGAGAGGTTTGTGGCTGTCAGTAATTGGATTATGGACAATAGCCATCGTCCGGCAAAGACGGCTCATTTTTGGGCGCGGTGCTTGGTTCTTGCCGAGGTCAACGACGGGAACGTGCCGATCGAGCGCACCGAACTGGCGGCGGATATGGGTGTTAGCCCCAAGGTCATCAGTGAGATGCTCGGCTATTTAGTGCGATGCAATGCGCTGATCCGCGAGCGGAAAAACGGCGCTTACCGCTACCGACTCAATCGGCTTGTCGGAACCAACATCGCGCCCGAGGAAATCCGCGAGGCTCTTCAAATTCAAGAACCGGAGATCGTCGGGGTTGTCGGTCTTTGGCCTTACGACGGTTCGGTGGCGGGCCGGGACGATGTGATCGTGCAACTTCATCCAATAGGTCGAACCAAATGAGAACGGGGTGGCATCCGGTCGGCCACTCCCGGCGTTCAGTTTCTCCCATCACCACGCCTGATCCCGGACGACTTTTTTGACCGCGAGCAAGCCGTCCGTTCCGAGGCTGGCTTCGGCATAAACTTCATACCTATCTTGGAACAGTTTCGCTAAAGCGGTTGACCAGGGGACCGCCATGTTGATCGTTGTTCGGTCGCGGCTGTAGACCAGGATCGGGCCTTCATCGCCGGAAATAGGGCGTTGCAGTTTGCAAATCATTTACGTTCCTCCTGTTGGCGAACCTTGCGGGCCAGATCGCAGAGCACCTTGGTTGTCACTTGGTCGCTGCCGGTCAGCGCGACCCAAATTTCGTCATCCGATTTCATCCATGGGGCGGCCTTGTGGAACAGCAGGACCGCTCGCGCCAGTTTTTCGGCGTCGGTGAGTTCAACCGGCATGGGGGACCTCCTCCACGATCACGCGCACGACAGTCCAGCCGGATTTCTGGCAGTCTTCAAGGTTCATCCCGCTCTTTTCCCTGCATCAGCCATCCATGAACCTTCGCACTTCAGCCTGTTCGGCTTCGCTTTTCCGCAATGATGGTTTGGCCTCGTCCATTGTGCGGAATCGCGTGCGTCCCACTTCGTACTTCCACGTATCGTCGGGCGACAGGCAGATTCCGCAAAACGGATTGATCGTGCCGGACGCCAGAAGCAGGGCGATTTCCTCGCGGAGCGGCACGAGAAGCGTTTGCGAAGCGGTTTCCTCTTCCGCCTCGCCTGCCACCGCGAGGATCGCGTGTCGGGCCGGGCATAGGCACTGCGCGATCCAAACGCGCCTCATTTCGGCGCCTCGGGCTTGCGGAGCGGATAGGCGAATATCCCGGCAAGTGTGGCAATGTGCAGCGTCGCGAGCAATTCCGCCTGGATGATGCGCGGCCACCTGTACGCCACTTGCGGCGTGAAGCCGTCCGGGCAGTGTTTGTCGATAAATGTGGCGATCGCGTGCGCGGCGGCACCTTGATCTGTCAGATCAACGTCGTGCTCGACCTCTATCTCGTACGAAAGTTGATCGAGTCTGACGGTATAGCCGTACAGCAGGAACACCGGGCCTGCCGCTTCCGGCGTCTTGGCGTGCGCTCCCATCAGCAACGCCAGCAGCAAAATGCCTTGCGCGGCTTTTTCGGCCTCCTCCTCGGTGCGGTGCGGTCGCTCAACCGGCGTGCCGATGCAGTTCGGAATGCCTTGCGGAACGCGCTTCAGTTCGAGCGAGACTTCCCAGCCGCCTTTCGCGGCGGGATGGATCACGAGCGAGTCGAAGTTGTCCACCGTGAGGTAGGGGGCCACGGCGCCGCCGAGTGCGGACTTTTTCGGCTGATGCGAGCGAGCCGCTTCAAACTCTTTGAGGGCGCCGGGCAGATAGGCCGCAAGACGACGGCGCCCGATCTCGCGTTGTGTTTCCGAGATTCGAACAGGAGGCATCTGGTTTTTTCCTTTCTGGTTGATATCCTGCCAACATGAAATCGCAAATTGAATTTGCCCTGGCCAATCCGGTGTTTGATCCCACGCGGCAGATCACGACCGGGCATTTCTGGCGCACGTCCGATCTGCATATCGGCGCCGGGCTCACGGTCAATCTCGGCCTGGAATGAATGGTTTACGCGGCGGGCCGTCCGCTTTGGATGATCTCGCTGACGTGGTGGGAAAATCCAAGGCAGTTCGACCCGACGCCGGTGCTCCGTTGGAGCCCAACCGTTCATCGCCGCATCGAAGCCGCCCGCGACCGCATCATGCAGGGCGTTGGCTCGAACGAGCCGCTCATTCGCGAGGACTGGACCGGGCTTCGTCTGACGGTCCAATGGCGGAAGCCCCTTTCGATTGAGGAGATAAATCGGATGGCGCCGACACCGGAGGTTCGGGCGCGTCCAGGTCGGGCATAGGGGGCATAGCGTTCAGAATGAACGCGTCGGCCTGGGTGTGCCACCGCACCATGTCGCGCGGGATGTGCCGCCGGGCAATCACGATCAGCCGAATGATCGCCTGATGCTCGGCCCACAATTCGGTGACACGGACCCGCCAATCGGTGTCAGGCATCGTGAACCAGCGGACGCGGCGGCGGCAGGAAGTCGGCAACATTGCAACCGAAGAACGCCGCGAGCGCAGTCGGCAAATCGTTTGGAAGTTGGCGCTGGTTCATCTCATACCGATGGTACGATGATTCGGTACATCCCAGCATTTCGGCCATCTGCTTGAGGGTGTATCCGCGCCTTTTCCGCATTGTCCGCAGGACCGTGCCGGGCAACGGGCGGATGACGCTGTTCCACACGGTGACGTACTCGACAACGTAACCGCCAATGATTAGGTCGCGGCTCATAGCTTTTCTTTCGAAGTTTTCGGCCAGCTTGTGACCGCCCTGACCGCCGCCTCGTGCAGTGCGACAGCATCGCGGTGCGTCGTGCAACGCATGATCCGGCGGTCGATGCTGTGCGGCGGGAAGATCATCGTCTCGAACAGCAGCGGATCGCCAACACCGGAATAATTGTGATCGATCCCGAGGAATACGGTCGAAATCGTCACGTCGCGCACTGTGTCGCAACCAATTTGGGTTTGGTGCGTGGAAAACCACTCGCACCACTCTTCTATGTTCTGCGTTTTGACCGGATTGCTCTCGTTATCCAGCACGTAAAACCACTGGCGGCTCACAGCACCAAATCCTTGCACACGGGGTACGCATTGCCCTCACGCCAGTAAAGGTTGATCTTTCCCCCGTGCGGCGAAGCCTTCCGGTGCGCGTTCCAGGCGATCAGACAGGCCGCAAACACCCGTCCGCGCTTCGTGAAATCATTGCCCTGGCTGATGGAAAGCACGCGCAAAAACTCGCGAAGCTGATGCGCGGGATGGTCTTTCGACCCCTCTCCGTAGCGCAGAACGTGAAAGAAATCCTCGACAACTTCATCATCCGCCGTCCGCAGCGCGAAAAACGCCAGTGTGTTCGTCGCGGAGTTGCGAAACGGCTTGCCGATGCCTTGCGTGACCGCGTGCGCCTGCTGCATGTCCGGCCACCGCAGCGCCCCGGCGACAATCGAACCGTTATCAATCCGCTGATGCAGCGAGCCCGGCAAGCCTCGCTCGTAGCAGAGCGCCATTCGCGCCATCGCGGCGATGTTGTTGGCGTTCGGGATATCCGCGATCGTCAGCGCATCCGCGCCAGAACGGCGCCGACCGCTGTTGGTGTTGGCAAATGCCTTGCGCCGGATGCCAAACCGCAGGTCCATCAGCACCGTCATGCCAAGTTCCAAAATCGCTTTCAGCCGGTGCTGGCCGTCGTTCAGGATCGCTTCGTCCGAGATTATGATCGGCTCGCCGGTGTTCTCCCATTCGGAATTCTTCATCCGGTCCATCGCCATGCGAACATAGCTATCGTTGATCCTCCGGTTCGTCTCCCCCGGCCTGTTCAGGGTCAGCAGGAACTTGGCGATCTCGGGCGTGATCGGCACATTGATAACAGCGCGAGGCTCGCCGGTGGCAATCCAGGCCCGGATCATCGCCACTGTGACCTTCTTGGCGGTAAAATCCTTGGTCACTGACATATCCATTTTCCTACTCCCCTCAGAGTTCCGGAAAATGTATAATAAAAAACTTTATTGTGGAAGGCGGCGCCGTGATAACCGAATTATGGGCCTGGGTAATGGTTCACCGCAACGGACACGAGGCGATTATGTCCCTCCAACATCGCGGCGGCGGCGTCACCCAATTTATCACCAACGAACTAGAACTCATCGAATTGCTGCGACCGATCGCTGAAGACCCAACCAGTTGGCCGCCTTTCGCCGAGGCAAAACTGATCCGGTTCAAGCGCGTGGAAGAGGCATGACTTACTGATGCGGGCGGGCGTTGAACGCCTTGATGTCGGCAATCAGCCGGTCCTCGGCAATCTGGTGCTTCAACAGCCGGTCATTCTCGACGCTGCACAGCAGGAAAC
>Ga0116230_10004375_pt1 | contig 13845 bp, 9 predicted proteins | sample S1TSphfallax_3_FD_88678 | JGI IMG/M metagenome (GOLD analysis project Ga0116230, IMG submission 88678) | Host-associated microbial communities from peat moss isolated from Minnesota, USA - S1T2_Fd - Sphagnum fallax MG | ecosystem: Host-associated > Plants > Peat moss > Unclassified | place: USA...
AAACCATGGTGCCCCCCATCGCAGACTTGGACCTACAATGCAAGAGTTATTAAATATTTGATAATTTTCTCAAAGAAAATTCAACAAAATAAAAACTAATTTTTTTACAAATAGTGTGGGTTGTTGTTGGTATTGTTGGAAAGCCCTTGATGAGTGGGATTTCTTGCAAATGATTTTGTAATTTTTAAGCCTATGGTCTAGGATCCATGGAATATTAAAAATCATTCTGAAAGGGAAATAATTGAGTAAGGAGTTCACAATTGGGCCAACAACATAGGCCACACTAATATATGTGATATGTGCAAGGTACATATTTCTATGGAGAGAAAGTCAACAAGTTGGCAAGGCTTGTTGGAGTGTGAATGATATATACTTAGTACTGACCACAAGTAACTTAGACCTTACCCTTCTAATCAAGTTCAACAACAATTGCAAAGTAGTAGTTAATAATCCAAATTTGTAGCACAAGTATCACCCAGGTGTCATCACATGGGGGCTAGGTAATAGGACTAAACTCTTGCACTAGAAGCAATGATCTTAGGGTCATCTGTCCAGGGAATTTTTAAAATTTGTCAGAAAAGCAGGGGAAAAAACAAAACACAAAAAAGGTTGAGTTCACCACATTTACACTCTGGTGGTATTGGACCTAAAAAGGAGCAGTATTCCAAAAAAAACTTTTAGCTTCGTATCTGTCCTCTAGCCAAACCTGGCAAAATCCTTCTACCGACGGTTGGCAGTGTGGCTAAATCAAAAAATTGGGAAAATAAAAAAAACACTGCAACAAATCATTACTTGTGATGACTAGCCATGAATATTATCTCGTAGCCTGTTGGCAAACAATTGGATTGTAAATTAGGTTACGTATGTGGGAAGGATATCAATTTTTCTTTATATATCAGTAGAGTAGGGTTGGTTCTACTTTATAAGCATGCATAGCCAGTCATAAAAAGGACCCAATACCAGCACCAGGTTCATTTGAAAGAGTTGAATATGCGGATCATCCTGGTATGTTCCAAAGTTGATGATACCAAACCAACACTCCAACACTAGTCAAACCATGTGCCTAAAAGGACATATAATGCCACATTCTGATGGACTGGGTTTCATGTACATAAATATCTAGTTAAATTTTCAGATGCAAATTTATAGTCTGCTTTGTAACACCCAGGGGCCTCATACAGCCCAGTGTTTGCATTTATTTCTATACAAGTGCTCGCTAGTGAATTCTGGAAGATGTTAAATCAGCCAAAGAAATTGAATGCTGTCAGTTACAAAAAGTAGTACTGCTGCGAGTTTTTCCCTCAAGCTGCCCTTTGCCATGATCAGCATAATCATAGTTTCCACTACCTAGCGCTACACCATATGTACTAATATGGGAGTAGGCACTTATTAAGTACAAGGCATAAGATGGGTTTATTCAAAAACATGACGCACCCACCCATTCCTGCCTTAGAATTTCATTTACATTTAGTTTCCTCAGCCCTGCTGACAACATGACATCTTTGATTCCCTTCTCTTGCTCTCACCACCACCACCTTAAACTTTTGTAGTCCTTCAAGTAATGGTAATTGGCGGCCATGGTGAAATGACAACTATGAATGGGTTTTGTTTTCAATATGGTCATGTAGTTGAAGTGGCAATAATCCAAGTCAAAATCATATTTTTCATGTTGGATTTTCATGGAATTCTGTCAAAGAATTACACTACACATACGTTTGGGAAGTTAATTGACAAAAACATGTGGATGAAATTGAGTGCATTGTTCTTGTGCCTTATAATTTTATTGGGGGCTGAGAATTCATGCCATGCTTATTTTGGGGACATAGTGATTCATATTATTTAAATCATGGATGCACCCCAAAACGATTCTTTTTTTTGGAAAAGGAGCCATATTGATTGGCACATCAGCAATTATTTTGGATCATTGGGCATGTCCCCAATGGAAGCACTTCTTCAAACCCCTTAGTTGCAAAATTGAAACAAATGTACACCCCTAGATTTCACCTTTTTAGTTTATGTACCTGGGAGTTGCACTTTGGCCAAACCAAATGGGAAAAAACCTAGGTGCTATTGGGAACATCTTGGGCACTGCATCTAGGAACACTTTGGGAACACATTGGGAACAAGGAAAAAACACAGAAAAATCCATGTCCCCCATCCTAAAAAAACTCTTAAAAGAACAACCCGATTTTTAGCTGAGAAAAAATGTCCAGGGTGAACTGGCACCTATGCTTATACTTTGATAATTTTGAGTGAAGCCTTTTAGTGGCCACATTAAGCTTATGAAATGTTGGATTTGGATTCAAAGGAAAAAAAAAAGTTGTGATTGCAGCAATTATTTAATTAATATGACTATGTCCTAAATATAACCACCTCTTTGGGGCCCCTAGTTGCAAAATAGAAGCAAATGTGCACCCCTAGATTTTATTGTTTTAGTTTATATACAAGGGAGTTGAACTTTGGGCAATCCATATGGGATAAAACCCATGTCCTATTGCGAACATCTTGAGGAATGCATTTGGGGACACATTGGGAACTTGGGAATTTGATGGGAACATCATGGGAACACATTGGGAGCAAGGGAAAAAAACAAAAATCTCCCCACACCCCTCAAAAAGGAAAAAATTGGACCATTCACGAGTGCATGTTGAGCCTTCCCATTGTTTACATGAAATTTTTGAAACATGGACAGAATCTTGGGGACATTATCTAAGCAAGGGATACTATCAATAATCTGAAAAAATTAAAAGGATGTTGGGATTTTTTCCATGGTACCAGTGTGGGTGTTGGTTAATCCAAGACCTTTCACCACAACAAAAAGGCCACATAGCATGTGGGTACCTATTTTGATCCAAAGATTTTTCCATTATAGATAAGGACCCCACCCCTCACCCCCCTTGCCCCACCCAAAAAAAAAGAAAAGCAAATTTTTTCAAATCTAGTTCCCCTAAATCCAAAAACACCCCCCAAATAACAAAGTCCACAAGTATTGTGCTACAACCATGGACCTATTGTGACCAGAAAAAAAGTCATTTTGATACTATGAACACAACAAGTTTTTAGGGTTTCATTTTTTTGTTTGTTTTGAGTGGTCATCAATTTTTTGCATGCTAATAGCGGGAATTATTTCATCGTTGCTACAAAGAACAAGAAATCTTGTTTGTTTATGTGTTATTGAGAATAGATTTGCACCGAACTATGGATGGTGGAGGCAGTTGCAACATTGAATGGAGGTTTGCGTAATTAATGGTGGAAGGTAAGATAAAAAGCAAAATGGAAGAGCAAAGCAAGCAAGTTTTTCTCTTTTGAGTTTTTTTCTTCTTGCTAACAGTTTTTAAGAGATGAGAAGACAAACTATTATGCTAGTAGTTGATAAATTCCATTACGCCAGTGACTTAGTAAAGTAAGCAAGTTGTTATTGGAAAGGATAGAAACTATGAAAGGTTAATGCTGAGGAATGATGAAAACTAAAGAAGTTTGAATTGTAGAAATAAATGACATGTAAAAATACAGGTATGCATTTGGGAAGGGGAGCTTGGTTGTAGCACCTTGAATCCTTGTTGGAGGATAGTTGTTTGAGTGAATATTAGAAGCCTCAGTGGGGTGTCCTTTGGTTGGGTAGAAAGAGATGAATGAAGACAAGAGTGGGGGAACTCTTAACATGTATCTATAGCCCATTCGTGCACAAGAATTTGTTCTTCTTGAGTGGTTCTAAGTGAGCTTGGTAAATATTGTTCATACCACGATCAAAACATGTAGATCCAAATGTTTCCAAGATTTAAGGTTTATTAGATGAGGGATTTGATGATACGTTGCATTGTTACATTAGTGGGAGAAAAGGTTAGTAGTTCATATGGACTAAAAAACCTTGAAAGTTCTGACCTCAAGCCATACTTCAATAGGTTTTAGACTTTTAATGTATGGACTAGTACATGGCAACCATTTATGTATGGCTACTATGGCAAGTGTGAGAAGACTCACCCAACTATGACAAACTGGCAGTCTACATAAACAAAACAAAGTTTTGTTAGAATCAATAGAATCCAGCATAATTTCTAATGATAATGGGTTATAATGTAAGTGATGGGATTGATTGTAGAATTCCAATGTTTTTGGCTCTCCTTAGAAGTTTCACACGCACAAGACTTTGTTCTTTTAACATTCCCCATTCTTTTTGGTTACACTATTTTTACTAGTTCTTTCAAGGTAACTAAAAAACAAGTTCTAACCACCAAATCTAGCAGTTCCATTACTTTGAAGAAGAAAAACAAAATTTTTGTTTACACCATTCTACTAAACTTTTAAGAAAATGGACCTCATCTAGCAATTCCATTGGTCCTATATAGTTGTAAAATTAAATAATAAGTGAGCAAGAGAAATTAATGTTCCTCACAAATATAACATCAAATTTTAACATTCAACATTCTCCTTATGTCATTGATTCATTGCATCTCTTAAGAACTACATGCAAAAAAATTTGAAAATGCTCTTTTCCTTGGTCTTTCAAACAATAACCTATATTTTAGTCTAGGTGTACATGCTAATTCCCTTCAACATTTTGTAACACACACATTGATGTCTTATTGGAGCATTACTAACTTCATCTTTGTAATGCACACATTGATGTTGTATTGGAGCATTATTGACATCATCCCAACCTAAAGGATCAAAATTTGAAAAATTTGTTCAAACCTAGAAGGCTATAAATGAAAATCATGGATTCCATTTGCATGTGAAATCTTGAAAGAATCCCTCCTCTCACTAGAGCATACAACTTGGACACACACCTTTCATTTATGAACTTTTCCATCATGATGAACATATTTGTGAAAATGTTAGAAGCCACAACAATAATTGTGATATTATCTTCAAAATGTTTGTCAACATTTAAATTTCAATCCTCTTGCATTTTTTCTTGCAAAAACCTTAAAAAAAGACATGATTTTTAACTACACTACAAAATATACAAAATGGACGATGTATAGCAATTCCATTAGTATTGTAATTTTGTAATTAGTAAATATATATTTCATATGATTTCATTTTTATTGATGATTTCATGTAGTGTTAAACTTTGTCTTGGTGAGGTCTAGGCCAAGATGGCATGTGTTCAAGAGGCGAAGGACTTGGACTAGACCATCCTCTATTGTAAAGCCCAAGAGGCTTAAACAACTTTAAAATCTAAGTAATTTTGGTTTTGACCAATGTTGTTTGGTTATCCAATTTTTGGACAAAATTGTAAATATGAATAAATGACTATTGAATGCTAAAAATTCATGGATATGCAATAAAAATTATGCACTTTGTCATTTTGACCTATTTGGTTCATTACGTGTCCATGGAGGCTCCCCATTGGGAAATGGCCATTGGGAATAGAAGTTGGCAGCATCTAGGTTTGTATTAAGTAAGGTCTTGAAATGTGTGTTGGCAACTAGGTGTTGTCACCAATCTCATGGGAAGAACTACCTTGTATGCTACAATTAAACTTATTTGGCAAGGTGAACATTTAGTTACCATTTATTGGTGCCATCTATGCTACATTAGCAAATGAGGTGGCTTGAACATAGTTGTGTCCTTGTTCACTTGGTGAATGTAGGTCATCCCAATGGAATGTCAATACATCTTACTAGGCACACATGTGTAGATCAAGCTTGCAAAGGCAAAGAACATTCACTAGATGCAACTCAAATCCATCAAACTAAAGACAAAAGTTAAGGAGGTGGGTTTGTATTTACCAGTATGCATTTTGTTTTGTTGTGCCAATTGATTTTATGAGTTGTTGCAATGCATTTTGGTATTAGGAGCAAATGATTTAAGTCTAACTTTGGTTGGATTTGATATGGACATGATAGCTAGATTGCCCATCACAACTACAAAATGTCGCAAACCTAAATGTAGCCAATGAAACACACAAAGAGAATTACATTGACTTAAATGGCCAAATAAGGGGACTTGAAGGCAAGCTAATTGTGATACATTGTGGGGTGAATGAAATACACCAAATTGTAATGTTTCGTTCGTCAATTTTCAAGACTAAGCAAACGAACAACAGAGGTGTTGCAATTTCAACCATGGTTGATGAGAATACAAACATATATCCTCCAACATTTGCAACAATATCTTCTAGTGTAGTCGAATTGGTAATGTGACCCAAACACCAAGAGCAAGCAACTAAACATGAGCCCAATATTTGCCCGAATGCTAGGCCGCCATTACAAGAAATATACCCAAACATGATGGTCTTTAGAGATTCATGTCGAAGGTCCAACTGAAGTCGCATGCAACTTTGGCTACCCATGCCAAAAACCTAGTGAAATCTATTCTTACATTTGGACTTAATGACCAACAAGCACAATTGAAATGTTCGTAGTTTGCTGGTCAACACTTAAGTGTTGGACAAGCCACGGTTGGACAACAGGGGTCATGTTCAAACCAAAGATATGGTTGACATTGAAGCTAGCAACTCAGGTTTACAATCAAAAGTTTCTTGACACACATATGCTTGATTCAGAGCCCAATGACAACAATTACGCTGTTTTCAGTCAACCCATTGACACTGGAGTGGGTGATAGTCAAGCAACTAGAATATATTGGTTTCAATTTGAAACTCCAGCTTTAAATATTGGGGTCATTGATAATGAAATTGTCACGTAAGTAGTTGACAATTAGCACTTGCACATTTTACCCATATGCCCACACCATACACCCTCGTGATACTAGCTTTAGGAAAGTTTGTTTTCTATGGCACCTCTACTTAGGTGCATAGATTTTTTTGAATGTTTAATGTTGATAAAGTCCAATACTTGAGGGTGGTTGCTATTTGGAAATCTATATGGTCTTGAGTTGTCCATTTATGAAAGTATTTTGTATATATCAACATATCCACTTATTCTTCTAGTTCAAGTGAAAGAACTTGGTTGTGTTGTTTCGAGTTGAATATTTGCATCACTTTTTTGGTTTCATTCTCAAAATGTTGTTGTGGGGCTTTGGGTGGTTCCCAGGGGAAATGATGCATATTTATGCAGGTCACAAGAGGAATGGGTGTATAACAGTTGTTCAAGGATTGGGCAGCATGATTGGGATTCAATTGACAGTCCACCATTGGTCCATTTGCCAAAGTGATAGAAGTACAGATTATGTTACTATTTATGGCTTGCATGTAGTATGGAAAATTGCTTCTTCACTAGTAGCAATATTTAGGAGGTATTTTACTTCCATTTTGCATTGTAACACCAATTTTTGTATTCAATGGATTGTGTGTACATTCACAGTACTCTGTTTTGATTTTGTAGGTATGACCAGTTTTTTTTTGGGTTGCTTGCATGTATGGAAATTGCTTCTTCACCAGGAGCAATGTCTAGGAGGTATTTTACTTCCATTTTGCATTGTAACACCAATTTTTGTATTCAATGGATTGTGTGCACATTCACAGTACTTTGTTTTGATTTTTTAGGTATGATCAGTCTGGAGGTCATGATGAGATGCTGTAATGATTAAAACAAACATTCTCTACAGTGAGTACCCTAAAACCTGCACTGGGGTGTAGGATTGTGCTTACTTAGTAGAAGGAACCTTGTTACTCTGTACTCCTATCTACATTATGAGCCATGGGTGATTAGTTCATCTAGTGGGTATACTGTACTCATCAACGCCTATTAATGGAAATTGTTGCTCGAAGTCTATTTGGATTGCTGTCAAAATGTGAACTCAATAACATTGCACTTAGTTTAATATAGTGGATGGTTGTGCATGATTGGACTTTAATTGGCCTTCCTCTATTGATCAGAAATTGTTTGGTGCTTTGAATGCATGACTCTATCCTTGTTTTTATCTTGAATGTGGCAGTTGTTTGGGTTGTCATTCAGAATGAGGATATTGTAAGAATTGGGATATGTCCAATGGGCATGCAACATCTTGTGATGTTTGCAGTTGACTCCTGTGTATGTGCCTGTTAACAGGGAGCAACGTCCACAATGTTAATATACTGGTATAATTTGACTACTACACATCTGGAATGTGTCATACAAGGTAACTACACCGATAATGAATTTTTCTCGGCCTGGTTTTCAAGCGGGGGAGTAGATGCGAAGGTGTTGGCCACAGACTTGGTGAATTTCCCAACACATCTAATACAGTGCGGAGGTGACAGCTATAATTTTGCAATGACAGGTGTCCCATATCATTTAGCATGGGCTTGAACATGTCTTCTAATCACAGCTTCTCCACAAATTCTCAAACCCAGAACCGCAAAGGTAGTTCAAGCTGCAAGTGTGTCTACAATGGCTACACACTTCTCCATGGAAGATATTTGAATTACTGCACTAGGCCTTGTGTCAAGGAATATAGCATAGCTCAGATGTTATTAAAGAAGACTTGGGTAGGGGCTCTAGTTATGATGGAAGGAAATTTTGCCTGATGAAGTGACAGATTGTCACTCCAAAACAGAAAACCTGAATAACAACATACAATGATCATAGATGTGGCAAAGAGATTGTAGAATTCGTATTTCACCAATCTACCATGAATTTAAAAAGGATGTAGACCTTGACATTACCACAATTGAGTGTTGAATGACAGGGCATTCACAAGATAACCATTTTTCGATCACAAATGCCGAAAATGCTCTTAGCATTTGCAGCAGGAAACGCGACAGCAACTCCGTAAAAAATGCAAGTAGTGTGTGCACTCCTCCTCCATATTGTTGTGGATCATCAGGGAGGATTGTTGTGGATCATCAGGGAGGAAATTCGTGAGTCGAGGCTTCTGTTGTCATAACAAGAGAAAGAAAAAGGAGGAGGCTCAAAAAACCACCCATGAAGAAGCCTACATCTGCCTAGGGGCCCAACCGGATCTCCGGGCGTGTGCTTGGCTTATGGGAGCAGCTGGTGGGAGAAGCTTTGTGAGCGCAGGAGGCAAGGGAGAGCTTCGAGATAGGTAGTAGTAGACGGAGCGACTACACTCGCTCATTGTACACGATACCATGTTCTTTTTAGACCGGACGAACGTCGAGTCCATTCTGCAAGCAGCGAGAGACATTGATCATGAAATCATTCAAGTTGCACAAATCAGTAAGTCTTCCTCGGGACGCTCAAGATTTCATTTTTTCTTTAGAGATGTCGTGCAAGTAAAACCTCTTCACTACGGATGTCAAATTGTTGTCGAGCTCAGCCAGGTAAAACACACTAGAAACCTCACTAGCGATTGTATTTCAGAGAGAGAAAGAGAGATCGTGCGACGAAATTGCATAGTTTTTGGGGCACAGAATTGCCGGATGGGTCCATAGCCAACCTGTAGAAACTTTCTACAAGCATTTCCAATAGAAGATTTATTATTAGAAGGCAATGCCATCCCTGAAAGAGAAAGTGACTTCTGTCTTTGAATTATGGATAGAATGCTTGGTGTGGATGGATTATAGCAAAACTTGTGCCACAATTTCTTTTGATTTTTGTGTACAAAGGTTCTCTTGTACTTGTAGAACAAGCAAATTGCAGCAAGGATGAAAGCTCTTTTAGCTCTTTCATCTAGAAATCAAAGTTCAGAATGATTGTAGGTTGAATGGATTTTTTTTGGAGGAACTGACTATGCCTGTGAGTTGCTTGTTTGCTTTCTATTGGTAGTGCACGAGTATGCCTTCACATTGGTGCATTAGCTGGATCTAATGAGTGAGGGACGATGTGTTGAAGATGAAAACAAGATTGTCCTCATACATATCGGTGAGGAAGCGCTAATTTGCGGAAGGTGCACACTACAAACCTTTGATGTAATCTTTTGTTGCAACAAAGTGATGAAATGATGTCTAGAGCTGCATTTCCAGTGCATTTGATACAGATGAAATTGTTTTTATGTGTTTTCCTGGGTAGAAAAAGTGCAGCAAAGAGAAGGACAGAAGCTTGACCGAACAGACAACATTTAAGTCATCTATGACTACTACAAGAAGTACCAGAAGAGGCTTCATATTGCAAATCTTGAGGAAGAGGAGGAGAGGTAGTGGCAGCAAGAGAATACTTATTCTGGTGGCATGCCAAAATTGTATTATAGTTATTTTTTGTGGTCTTTGTCTTCCTCTTCGTCTTTCAGTCTGTTTCTGGTTTCTCCTCCTATTTGTCTCTTCAGCCTCAGACTACAGTTTGTTGTCATTGTTGCTGGCATGGCATTTCTTTCTGAATCCACAACTCAATTGAACAAAATGTGTTGTTGGCATCTGCTTTTTCATAGAGAAGTGTTTTGATGTTGTAGACAAGAGTGGAGATCAGAGAGGCTGATTAGAGCACATGAGATCTCCAAAATGTTTCAAGATGTCATTCAGACTCTTTGGAGTGATGCTAATTCTGCTTAGGTTGCTAAGCTTGGTTTGGCTTTTGTAAGTTTATCTATGACTATATAGCTCCCAAGTGCCATCCAGCAGATTCAAGATAAAGATTGAGGAAGAGACTATGATAAAAACATGTTGATCTTCATTGTGTGAATTTGGCGTACAAGATTCAGCATTTATGGTTTTGCACTGTGGAATCCTCTGTAAGAGTGCAGGATTTTGGATGTGCAGGTGTGGGGTGTGTCTTTTGTGTCTTAGCAGCAACATGGGTCTGAAGTGGAAATTATTGTTTTAACAGGGGAAGGAGATATTTGAGGAAGATGCAAAGAAGATTAGTAAGCACCAAGCTTACAACATCTTGCCAATGGAAGAAGATGGTGTCTCCAATCCTTTCAATTATTTTTCTAGTTGAGGTAGCAACTCTTCAATCTTGCAGTATCCATTTTCTTGCAAGATCTGTAGCTACACTAATAAAAAAATGAGCCAAGGTGGTGGACTTGTTGTGAAGTTTTTGTTTTTGGCAAGAAGATTTTGCGTACATGTTTCCACGATGATGAGGACTGATTGGGATCTTTGGATTGTTCTGAATAGGTGATAGGTGCCATGAAAGGCTTACTATATACCGAAGGCTCACCAAGGTGTCCATATGACTATATCATGCTTGAGAACAGGAACTTGGATGTCTTTGATTTCCTACATTATGCGTTCTGTTTCCAGGTACAAATGTTTCCACTAAACTGGGATTGACATAGTAGCAACTAGCAACAGAGTTGTCTACCAAAGTGGTAATTTTCAGTATAAGATGGTTTTGAATATCAGGTATTTAGCTACTGGGGAACATGTGATCTGCTTCTTTGTGAATGTATTTGAAGAATAAGAGGGTTCAAGGTTTGGGATCATTGCTATGCTATGATGTTCTGCTCCTGTGAGGAACTTGTGACTATTTTGAACTCCAATGCTGAAGGCAAGAATGAAGGTCATATACTTGCACACATAGATTGAGGGATTATATTTTGAGCAGCACCAAACTCCTCAAGCTCAATCTGTATATTCACATATCTTATTATGTCCATAGAAAGACAATGTGGCAAATTAGTGAGAACATCTCATCTTACTATTGGCAAGTTCACAATCAGACAGGGGTGTACTCCATGATGGTGGGTGCATAGAGGTACTTTGGCTTGTCGGGTTTTTTGTTCCAGAGAATTTTTCCTTGCTAATTTTGTGGTGATTTTGCCAAAAGGGAGAGTGTTGAAGTTGCAGGTTATAGTAGTGTTGTTGCCATATGGTGACATATATACATTTCTAGATGGAATTTGTTCAAGATGCCTTTCATTTCATTTATTCTTTAAGAGCTAATGTCTTGGCAGTTAAGGTGCTGTGAGATTGAAGCATGTTTTGTGCTTTGGATTTTAGGTTCTTGCTGTCAATGAGCTGTTAATGTTGATGATGGCTATGAACGGGTTCTTGGAAATTACATGCGGTGGGGTGACTTTGTGTTGAAGGAGCCCAAGCCTAAGAAGACCTAATACATTAATATCTCCTCCCCTCCCATTGCACTCAGTCTTGTTGTGTAAGTTTTGGTTTTGCTAGAACCAACTAAATGGTGAACCTTCTAAAGTGTTGTTGTTGTGGGCAGTTCTTGGCAATCTCTGTGAGATATATTACCTTCTCCCTTGAGAGCTAATTCTATAAACCTACATGAAGACTAGGAAGTTGGCAGAGCTATTGTAGAGTGCTACAGCCCAAGAGATTTAACACTACAGTTGGGGTTTTCCTGATCTTCAGTTTTTGCAAGGTGCAGGGATGCCACACAGCAAGAAAAGATTTATTTGATTGCTCTGCATCTTTTAACATGGGGAGAGGCAGCAAATCTTCAGTTCATGCCAGAGTGCTTGTGTTAGATCTTCCACCATGTAAGTCTTCTTCTCATGTTATTGTAGATGTGAAGATCTTGGCTGCATGAGTGAAAAAAACCATAGCAGGAATTTTATTAGCATCATGCAAATGTTGTCTCTCTTATGTATCTTCTGTTGCCTGAAATTGTATACCAAAGAACATTTGGCATGAGTCTCTAGACCAAAAATAATTCTTAGAACTATCTCAATTTTTAGTGGCAAAGTCCATCCTAGAATATTTCTGTAGTGCAGTCTGCTAGGCTCCTATACCATATGAGTGGTTTCTGTCCTCTGGTGTCACCAGGAAATAACAACACATTGACGCAGTTAGAAATGATTCCTGGAATCTCTGGTTCTTTGTGTTTGATTGACTCTACTTTTGTTAAGGGATGACCAACCTTCACATGACCATTACTGTTGTTGGTATTTTGTTTTGTTGGTTGTCCATGGACAATAGATGGCACATGATATGTTGAGTTGTTACAGAAAGAGGAGGTGGAGTGGTCATCACAGACAGCCAAGCCAAGTGAAGATGGCAGTAGAGAATTATGTTTCTTGGAGCCGGTTATCACACCTGTATATCAGATTGTGGCCACGGTGAGCTTTGGTTTCAAACGCTCGCCACACGATCTACAATGACTTGGTGCCATGGGGGATACTGAATACTATATGTGTGGTTGGCAATGGAGGAGGGGTCCATCTCCCAGGTTTCTATTATTAAGTTTGTAATTATTTCAATTGTATATTTGTTTGTTACATTGTGTGTTTTTAATATGCACATTGCTGGATTCTTGTTGTTTTTTTGAACTAATATGGGAGTTTAGGTAAAGTTCTAATCTTTGTTGTTTGAGTAGACCTAACCAAGGCTACAATGGGTAGAATCCGATAAGGACTAGGGTTTGATCCCTTAGACCTTATATTTCATTGCAAATCATTTATTTATTCTCACAACATTTGTGACTAAAAGTTTTTGCATTGTTATTTAATATATATATCGTAAATTGCAAGTTTTTATCATTGCCATAATTTGTAGACAAATGTTGACATGTTCATCAATGCACTTACACGAATGAGAAAGGATTGGCACCTTTTCACAAATGAAAACACCATGTAACAAATCTGCCTTATTGTAATTCTTTTTTCCTTGGAATTTTGTTCTACCAATGCTCCAAATAATGCAGCTACATAGGAAAAAATCACATTGATTGCCAACACTGCCTCCTATGGCCAACATATATGTACAAACAACTAAAAAACCTGGTGCGAATGGAAACAAAACCTTGCTTGTCTAACAAAATTGAACCATTCCTTAATGCAAATATAAATTAATATCTTCTACACAATTGATTAGAATCCAACCCCTTGCCAACAAGGTTATCAAATAATCAAATGGCTAACAAAGGGATCAAACAATGATCCCTTGCCCATGTGGCTAGAATGATGCTTGTAATAGAATTGTTATCCTTAACCATGCATGTGTGATAAAGATTTATGATATCAAATGACACTTGCTTTCAATACAAAAAACACTCCAAGACATTTCCTAGTGTATTTGTAAGGCATTTTTCCTCAATGATAATGTTTTCTTCATGACATTCCCCAAATTGCAAGGTTGGACTATATTATCATTTATGG
>Ga0116230_10004376_pt1 | contig 13842 bp, 8 predicted proteins | sample S1TSphfallax_3_FD_88678 | JGI IMG/M metagenome (GOLD analysis project Ga0116230, IMG submission 88678) | Host-associated microbial communities from peat moss isolated from Minnesota, USA - S1T2_Fd - Sphagnum fallax MG | ecosystem: Host-associated > Plants > Peat moss > Unclassified | place: USA...
CAAATAAAAATATATATAAAACAATAATAAAAATAGAAAATACATAAAAATAAAAATAAAAAAGTTAAAAGTTTCTAAAACATGAACCAAGGTGGCCGAAGGTCACGGGCACCCACTAGTATATTAAGAAATCTTCAATGCACTTCACTAAAAACTTCTTCATTTGATGATGCCTTATTTTTATTTTATTTTTTTATAATATTTTGACATATTATTTGAGTCCACATTTTTCATTTTTTCTATATGACAAACGTAGTGTTGTCATTTCAAAAGTCCATTACAAGTCCATATTCTTCTTAGAATTCAATCAAATTTTTTATGATGATTCCCATTCAAATCTATGACAACATGAATAATTAAAAAATTGAGAATGCTAATTTTGAATATGACTTTAAATTTTATGTTTGTACGTAATCGAGAAAAATTACAAGTGTGATAGTCCAAACTGTCCACCTATTTGTGCTTTCACTTAGCCAAAGGTTGTAGCGACTTGTTTTGGTGTGTGGGAAAAAAAAAATATAATATATACATATATGGTGATGGGAGAGGACCAACACATTTTCATGCATATATAGTTGAAACAAATAAGGTGGAAAATATTTCAGTCAAGTTTTGAATGTTTGATTATGGGTGTGTTTTGAAACAATTTAAGAAAACTATAAGTGATTTTTTCAAAGGCAATTTTGATTTAGGGGTGGGCTGGATTCATTATTACAAAACAACACCAACAAATCCAAAGACGGTGTTTGGTTATGGGGGTTTGTTTGTCACATTAAAGGGCATGCAATTGTTCATAAATTAACTCAAAACCCTAACAAGGATATCATACAAATTTTGTGACATTTGTTAAATATTTCAATATCTTAAGGAGAAAAGTCATGAACAACATAGTTTTAGAAGAAATTAGAGAAGGAAGTTAAAAGGAAAGGAAGGATCAACAATTGAAAAGAATAATAGATCTCATGATTGTAGTAAATCAAGCAACTCAAAGAGGTGATGAAAAATGCATAAGAGCATAATTTGTTGCAATGTGGACTTTAATAACTATAAGGTAAGTTGATGATAGATGGGAAGATTGACAATTGAAAAGAATAGTGCATCTTAGGATTGTAGTACATCAAACAACTCAAAGAATCGTTGAAAACTGCATTAAAACATTAATTGTTGCAACTTGGATTCTAATAATTATAAAGGAGGTGGGTGATAGATTTCACAAGAGCTTTCAAGCAGGCTTGTGAATAGGTCAGTGTAGGTACAACTTGAAGGACATGAAATTTGGATGCATAACATGGTTTTAAAGATAGGATAGACAATAAGCATGAAGGTGTTGAATAGCAAGGTTATTATCTTTTAATGATTAAGTAGAAGAATAAAGTAAAAGAATCTCAATCAAAATATAAGATGAACACAAGTAAGATAGTTGTAGAACACAAGATCACAATGACTAAAAGAAACACAAAACCATGATAATTAGGAGGAAAATAAAACCATAGTGATCAAGAACACAAAGACCATGATGATTGCAAAGAACATAAGACCATTATGATAAAGAGGAACACCAAGATCACATCCATAATAAAAAACATCATACCACAACTATTAGGCAAGTGTGATAGTTGGAATACGTTTGATTCAAAAATATTGATGTAATTGGTGAGGTAACAACCATTTAATGCTCACAAATTTTTAAAAAGTTGTATAAGGGTTTGGTAAATGAGATGATCTCATACCCAATACCATTTATTTTCAAGCCTTAAATTGGAGTAGATCTCAATTGTATGTTTAAAAATGAACAATTATTTTTAAAAAATTGGTTGCTACTTTTTTCAACCATCTCGATGATGATGAAAGTAGGTAGAGTCCATTGATTAGCATATGATTATTAGGTTTAAGGTGTAAAAATAACCTCTCATCAATTGCCATGTGTATGAAGGGAATTTTTTTGTTCATTTTGGACCACCCAAACTTTAAAAAGGGATATATTTTGAACAATTTAAAAGGTTATGAATGTGCCTTTTAATCCTCTAAACTTTATCTTCCAACCCCATAAAGAAAAAAGGTGGATTGACTGAGACGGAAATGATAAATACACTAAACATTAATCATCAACCTATTTATCTTACTAGGTAAGCAATGGATGACCCAAGATGCAAATAGTGATTTTGGTGACATGTCATCATTTGGAAAGCCATTATAATGTTTCAAATTGTTAGTATTGTTAAAGGTAGGCGTGTTTGGCATCTTATTGTTGAATACTTAATATTGTCTTTCCATAAGATTTTGGCAAATATGCTAAATCATAATTAATTTGAATTTTTTACTTATTAAGTACACCTTAATAATGTTTAATAAGCTTGCAAAAGTCCATAGTTTTTTTCCTGATAATTATTTGATTCTAAACCTACTTACCTACTATGATATTCTTGCATCAATTTGAAATTGTTGCATCAATTTTCTTGGTCCATTGTGACCTATGGTGCAACACTAATGTCTGGGCTTGCAATTAAACTACGGTTAGGGCAAGACCATGGAATCAAACTCAGACTAAAAAAGAAGAATGGCATGGGCCAAGAAGAATGATACACTCACAAGAACAAAGGTGGAAGTTTGTGGGAATTAGAAGGGGAACTCCTAGATTTGTAATGCTATGTACTTATAATTTGATAATTGAGGCTTCTTGAAATGTTTGAAGTGTCATTTAAGGGTCAAAACTTGTCTTTATTTAATGCTTTTGATCTCTTTAGAAACATCTCAAATTTCAATGAGGGCTGAAATATATTTGGCTTCTATGTCCAATTCTCTTGATATTGTAGGACCTAGGCTAGTCAGGCAGTAAGGTGTCTAATAATAATAGTTTTCTTTTTGTCAATTTCTTGACATTAAAAATAATAATGTTTTACAATTGGCCATTAAACCAAATATTGAAGCTAGTGTGCTTGAAAGATTTTTTCAGATTTTTGGTATGGTACGTAAGCATTTTCAGAATTTTTGGCAATTTTAAAATTAATTAATTAATTCCTAACCAGCCTAGGTACTAGGTAGTTATGAACATTTGAAAAGTCTATACACAAATTGCTAGAAATAATTCTGACCATTCCCAACATAGTTTGTCCAGAGTCATCTTTGGGGTGCTTTGAAAGGAACCCAGACTGAAGATTACAAAGTCCTAGAAATGTAAAGAAATTAGTTTTAGATACGCGTAATTTAATATAAGTGAATTTGAAAACATTTCAATGTTTCATAAACAATTTTGTATTTTGCACTAGTTTACATTTACATGTTTTCTATGTGCCTGATATAATACAAAACTAATTCTCATTTCATAGTCCTTATGCTCATGTGTATTCAAAAATTTCATTTTTCAAGCATTTATTAAGAAATTGAAAAATGAAGATGATAAATTTTTTAGGGCATATGATATTTATATATTTTTTCTATTTCTGGTTCAAATTTGGTGCAATTTGACATATTTTTATTTGTCTTGTTCACTATATTATATTATCGGTGATGTGACTTAGATACAAGTATATATTTCAAAAATCTTAAGGACATTAAAAATTGGCGATTCTTATGTATATTGCAACTTAGAAAACTTATTGGTCATACCACCACATTCAAAATATAATAATAATAATAATAATAAATAGTTCATTAGTTGAATTTTGTGAGTTGAAATCCTTGCCTAGTACAACATTCCTTTTGGGTATCTCAAGCACAACTATGCTTTGGAATGTCAAATTGTGGTTAATTGAAGAGTTCCATACAACATTGAAAAGATCTTGGGATAAATGTCTTAACTTTGAAAAGTGAAAATTGAGAATTTTATGATTTCAATGTAATTCTCACAAGGAGTTATAAAAAACTATTATATAAGAAAATAATGCTCCATACATTGGGTTGTGATGAATTCATATGAGTCCATGATCTTTGTTCAAGTCTTGGCTCAAATTACATTAGATGTTTTAAAAAAACAACTTAACACACAAATTGATTGATCAAAGGTTGTTAACAAAATGTTTTATCGGTTTAGCATCTTGAAGCTCTCATTACTTGGAAGTTGGAAGGTTTTTAGCACCGCCATGTTTCATAAACAAGTTATTGTGATTATCTTGTGGTTCAAGTTTTGAGGCTGTAAACAACCACTGAGGGTTCCTCCTTTTCATGTGTAGGCCCACCTCTCTCTCTCTCTTTGAACCTCATTTGGTTTCTAGTTTTTACTCTCAAATGTCAACAATAGTCTACCATCTTCAATTGTTGACAATCATTTGGGAGTACATAAAAGACAAGAATGGTAAGGTGGAAGGTAGAGGAGGATAAGTGTGAAGAAAACAAGGCGTCACAAACACCCTGGCCCTGCCAATAAATTAGATGTTGTACATCTACCAACTGTGTCTACAAACACCCTGGCCCTGCCAATAAATTAGATGTTGTACATCTACCAACTGTGTCTACACTCTGAACACCAAAAAATATCTGTTCCAATTTAAACAGTCTAAACACTTTCACCAAAGAAAGGGGTGCACCTAATGTGAAACCAGTTTTAATAAGGTAAAACTTTCAAAAGTTGGATCGAGCGGGAGAGTTGCTGTCCCTGTGGGGACAGGGCCCAACAAATTAGTGGTGTAAAACAAACTCAAGAGGTGAATTAAAATACATAATAAAGTCAATGCTTGATAGATTAGTAAAAAAGCAAAGCAGGTAGGAATTCTTTTTGAACTAGCTATGAACTAGCAATTTTTTTAATTATCAGATTTGAGGAGAACATGTTTCAATTGTTAGGTCTACTAAAGGTAATTTGGAGCAATATATATATATATATATATATGTATATATATATTGTTTTTTATAGGTTAATTTTTCACAAGAAATAAAATATTTTTAGTTCAAAACCCATTCCATTTGAATTGATCCATCCAAGGCATTTAAAATAAAAGAAAATTCCAAACTTGATTATAACTTGTATATGTATAATAAGTCATGACCTGGCTTTTGAGTCTTTGAACTCCAGATCTCTCAAATTTGAACCTCGAAAATAAGATATGTTAAAATGTTAACTTTGTGGAAGTTTGTTTATTAGACCAGTAGAACTGTAAAACTATTACAACCCTTTTCAACTGATCAATGGGAATTATTACACTACACATAATATATCTTTGGAAGGGGTGACATTTGAATTTGAGAATAATTGTTATCAAACAATAGAGAATTCAATGATATTTTATGTATTGGTTAAGGCTCCCAATTGAAGGCATTATGGTTGTAAACTCCTTATGCTGGCTCTCAGCCTCCAAGCATGCGTCAACCTGAACTTCTCACCAAGGAACCTGCCGACACTGGTCTAAAAGCACTTGCCTAAAAGCACTTGCAACCACGATACCTGACGGAACAAGCTTTTTCATTGCATAAAAACCTTTTTGGTTCACTGCAATACAGTGAAAGCTAGTTGCCAAATGCCCTTTAAATGCATAAAATCCCCCTCCCCATGAGGACCTTTCAAGAGCAGCTTTTGACAGTGGAGATTGATTTTCATGCTGCTGTGATGACGATATCATCTAGAATGTGATGTTCAGACGGATTTTTGACTGCCGATGGATGGAGCTGCTGTTTGTAGAACCTATCGAATGGTGTGCTGAGTATGTGACCTTGCAAATTATTTCTCACATCCAAGTTTAGTTATTTACTGGTTTCCAACACCACCCAAACAACTAAAACTGGTACTGCTGCAAACAGGTGAGAGACTACTTTGTACTAATAGCAAAGCACCAGGACCTGCTGCAAACAGGTGAGAGACTACTTTGTACTAATAGCAAAGCACCAGGACCTGCTGCAAACAGGTGAGAGACTACTTTGTACTAATAGTAAAGCACCAGGACCGGTCATTAAGATTGGACAATCAGAAACAGGGAGGAGTGGTCGATCATATTCCCTACACTCCTCTATTGCAGTTCTCTTTACCAGCCTCAGCGAAGTGTGCAAAAATGCTAGCCCAAAACCATTTTTGCTGAGCCAAACCCACATGTTTCAACTTTTCTTCCTCGATTTCAATTTGCGGGGACACATACTGATAACCACTGGAGTTGCTCTTACAAAGCGTGCTCCCCCCAATGGGAAGCTCCCACAAAAAGCCAAAATTACTCTGACAATTGAGGGGGAAGGAAAGGAAACCACAGGTTTTCTTAACATAAAATAAATATGTTTGGAAATTTTACTTTCCAACAGATTCTATTTACAAGACGACACTAAAACAAGGGAGTGAAACAAGGAAATGACTGCTCCAAAGTTTCACCCTAGATTTCTAATGTTATGGAAGTCTGTGAATGGTCAGGAAGAACCAACACCTTGACTTGCAGCTTTATCTTTTGAGCAATGTCATGTGCAATGTATATATACATATATATTTTTAAAATTTTAAAATTATTTTTTGTCCTTTCTTGCTTGTAACAAGCTTCTCATGTAATTTGCACTGACATCGATCAAAACTAGGGATAAAACCTTGTGAATGCCATATTCATGTCACATAGGTCACAACTCAAATACCCTTGAATTTCATTAGGGGTTTTGGAACGTCTTGTATGTCTGAGAATGTTTATATTATTCAAGAACAACCCAAAACAACCATTGGAATCTAACTTCGTCTAACATTGTAGCAATGTAAGTAGGTGCTGCTGGTTCACCCAGGCAACCTCACAAACCAGAAAGCACATCGAGAAGCAAGAAGGGGAATTGGAAAGAGAAAAGAAAGTAAATCTTATATTTATATGTGCTATATTCCAAATGTTAATTATCAAATGTTGTTCATTTATCTACTTGCGCTTTGTGTTGCTTTGCACTATTTTATTTTTCTTTTTAGGTTCTTATATGGTTTTCAATAGTTCATCATTCTTTGTGTCATAATTTTAATTAAATTAAATTTGAATTAATGTAAATATCATGAACATGACGTGGACATGTTAATGGGTAGGGGGAAAGCAGCAAGGTGGTTAGTAAGAAAAAAAAAAAGTTATTTTAAAAAATTAGTGTGAAAAGAGATAGTTATTCTAAAAATTAGTAAAAAAAGAGATAATTATTAAGAATGGAGTGACATAATTAGGCTTGAAAATGAAGCATGTGTGATTTTTAAAAAAGAATTGTCCAGGCACGACTGTATGATAAATTCGAAAAAATCATCCACAAATATTAGTTCCTCATTTTTGTTGTCACTAGAAGGAATGAAGATAATTTGTTGGTCTTCTTTGTCATGTTGAGGTCTCCAAATTACAATGCTTCATCTGGTATCATTGAAAAGCCCTCAATAGAAAAGGGGTGCACCAAGGTGATTTGTAATGTTTCCTCTTACTATGCATGACCTACTAAATAATGAATCATTTACAAAATAAAAACGACAGAATAAAAACTAAAATTTGAAAGGAAATTAGTGCATCATTAGAAAGCCCTTGATAAGCATATTTCTTGGAGGCGATTTCAAGACACTTTTAAATTTTTTTTATAGATATAAGGTTGGAGGCAAATTGAATTTTGAGTAGCTTTTTCATTGGAAATTTCGAAGAAAAACTTAAAATCAGTTTTGAAAAATAAAATTGGATTTCAGACTTAAGCTAAAGAAGGTGTACACTTTTCCATTTCAAAATTCATTCAATATATATTACAATATATGCTCAATGGCACATGTCATATTAATTTTAATAAATGTTGGATTTCAAACTTAAGCTAAAAAAGTTGTTCTATTTGCCTTTTCAAAGTTCATTCGATGATAACTTACAATATGTCCTCAAGGGTGCATGCCACACTTAAGTACAGATAGTAATTCAACTACTAAACTTTCAATGGTGACAAATTTTCATTGCTGATTCAGATATCTTTTTAGGGTTTATCTCATTCAGCAAAAAAAAAATTAAAAATTAAAAAACAAGTGCAAAAGTTAAGATTTAAATTTTAATTAATTATTCGACAATTTGTTGTGTAAATCATTCAGATACTATGGTATGACCATGGTATTACCTAAAGGCCTTAGCAAGCAAGTATTGGTATGTGGTTGGTAATCCTTTTGGTCATACCAATATATTCAAGTTCCAACTTGGTGTTGGTCGGTTGTTGATTTTTTGATACTCAGTTAGTAACCTAACCGTTTGATATGGAAATCTACAAAAAAAAAAATTAATAACCTTCTTGGATGACTTGGTTCTCAGCTAGGCATGTTATTAATCCTAAGACATTAAACAAATTTTACAATAGAAAACTGAAACTTGAAATTAAAAAAAATAATTGTGAGTAAAGAAGCCTATAAACCAGTTAATAATCAACCAAGATAATTGATGGTTAGCAATCGATCATTTAAAACCTACCTTTTTATGCATAAGTGATGATTATCACATGAAAAAATATTGATAACCTAATCAAGACCCCTATTTTTTTTAATTAAAAAAAACAAACCTACCCAACAGTTATGAAAAATCAATAACCAACCAACACAGGTTTTAACTTGACAAGATAACCATGGTTTATCTGGAAGTCAGTTATTAATGGGGTTTCCAAGCGGGTTGATCCACAAGTGACTTATAAGAGGGGGGTTTCCAAATGGATGCTTGGTTAAGCCTAGGCTACATAAATAGGTAAATAAATAAATAAATAAATAAATATCTCTTTCTTTCTTTCTTGCTTTTCTCCTTTTACCAATGGGCTTCATTTCGTTGGTACCGACTGTACCGATGGTTCTTCATCCCCGTGCTGACACTCCGTTCACCATCTGTCCACGGTTCTTCATCCCTGTTGCCTACACGCCGTTCACATTCTGTCCGACTTGGAAGAAGAAAGACGAAGAAGAAGGAGAAGGAGAAGAGGCGGCAGTAAAGTTTCAAAAACCGACGTAAAAGAAAGAAAAAGAATGAACAGATTTTCTTTTTTCTTTTTCCTTCCTTTCCTTGTTTTAAATAAAAGAAAGAATTCAGCTCGTCCTTCCAAATGGCCAAAGTTTGTTCCCATTTGACCTTGTACTACCGACGACGACGACGACGACGACACCTGTCTCCTCTCGCGCTTCCACCGGGCAGGCCGTCCGGCCTCCAACATCATGGCTGTAGCAGAGCTCTCATCCGCGTGCGCGCATCGGAGAAAGCGTCGGTAGGCCCTCCCTGACCTTGGGGCAGAGAAGGGTTACCTGCCGCGTCTTATCTTTCGAAAAGGCAGCATCTTCATCTCTTCTCTTGATCTTTTCAGGAAACGACTTTGGCTAATAACTACGCTGCTTCCTACTTAAACGCTCCATGTTTTCTTCTCTCTTGTGATCATGTAACAAAGTTTATTGTTAGATCTCTTTTCTTTGTCAAGAGAAGAAGAAGAAGAAGAAGAAGAAGATGTCTCTCTATCTTTTTTTCATGCTTCGAACATTTTGAATCTTGAGCTCTGTCTTTCTCTTTGTCTGATCTGCAGTCTCTTTTATTTCCTTCTGCTTACTTGCTTCCTTTGAACGATCTGAAATTTTCTCTGTTTTCCGATTTGTTGTAGTTGTTGTTGTTTTTCCGATCCTTGCCTGGGAGGGGGGTTCGGAGCGGGAGAATTTTCTCTTGAATTTTTTTTTGTTTTCTCGTTCTGTTTATAATATACGAGGAAACGAGTCAGTGGCTTCATGCGATTATTGCTCTGATTTTGAGCTACGGTTTTCTGAAGATTAGTCGTTGTTCTGCTTGCAGTGTGACTGTTTGTGTCCAAGCTGGGATTGATTCATGCTTTAAATTCCGTTTATTCATCGGTTGCGAGGGAACTTATTGGATCGTTCTTTTGTTGACAGTCCAAGGCGACGATGCCCGATTACAACGAGGTACGATGCGAAACTGATTGCAGAGTAAAGAAGTTGGACACTACTGCTGTACTTTTTTTCTGGTGTTCCGTCGGATTCTAGAGTGGTTGTTGATTCAATCTCGAGTCTATTGGGAATCAACTGTAGTGGAATTATTATAGCGTGCAGAGATTCAATGTGACTTCCCTTTTCTGTAACAGTTTTTCTGTTATGTACCGCGTGGTTGGCCGATGTGGACGCCGCCACCCGTGCCAGCCGCACCTGCTGGATTCAAATGGCAGCTCGTCGAGGCGAAAAAGGAGGAAAGAAAGCTGAAGTGAAAAAAGAGGAAAAGAAGAAGGAGAAGCCACCAGTGAGTTCAACTTACTTCTTAGAGCCCGAACCTTAACCTCTCTGTACATGAAATGTTTTTTCATGTTTTTTGCCTGGACGTTCTTGCTGGGACTTTGATGACCAGAAAACTTTGGAGTGTTGAATCAAGTACGTATGATGCATGCTATGGCGAGTCATCCGTTGTCTGCCTTTTGCTTCGGCTTGCAGGAAATTGTGCTAACGGTGCCGATGTGTTGCGAAAAGTGTGAAGAGAAAGTCAAGGAGCGAATCCTCGATGTCCACGGTAAGTGAATATGATGCTGCAAAACCCCATAGAAATCAAATCAATGCAAGTTATATAACAAACAAGATCGAAAATTGTTGTATCCCTTTTCCTCTTCTTCATTTCTCCCACATGGAATAATAATAAAATTCGAGAGTATTGAACTGACCTTTGAATCTCAAACTAAGCCTGAGTAGAGTTTCTCGGTGTTTTGCTTGTGTTCTCCAAGCGACGTTTCTTCCAATTTTTTTTCCAAATAGCGTGCAGAAAATTATAAGGTGCAAAACCAATTTTGTCAAGTAGGTGGACCGGCAATCCGCCAGAAGAGGAACGAACTAAATTTGGCAAGAGGTCACTCAGCAAAGTATAATTTTTTAGGATCCAGCTTCGTTTTGTCAACTCAACAACCTTCAGGAACTCATTGTCTAAATATGGGAACTTCTCATTTTTTTTTCCCCTTAAAACTATGGTGGCTTTTGCACCATTTTTCCAAAAACAGCAACCAGTTGTCCACTCTGCAGCATTTTTATTTTTATTTTGTCAATGAAACAAAAAAAAAAAACATTGAGTGCATAAAAATCTAAAGAGAATCGATTTTCTTAAAATAATATATTTAAAATATAAATAGGGTGTTTGAAACTGATTATGAGAATATATTTAAAATATTTTATTCATTCATAACCCAAAAAGAAAAATCTTTTTATCTCACATGTTTCCTAGAAATATATAATACAAAAAAGTGATTTTCTGGGGGCGGGCCTTCTTTTACAGGTGTTACGGAAGTAAAGACAGACAGACAAAACTCCAAAGTGACAGTGATTGGGAAAGCAGACAAATCCCAGGTGTTGAAGAAAGCCAAGAAATTCGACTGCAGAGCCAAAATCCTAGAGGTAAAGAAAGCTGAAGTTGCAGAGAAGAAAGTGGAGGAGAAAAAGAAAGAAGAGCATCCCAAGAAGAAAGAGGAACCTAATACTACTTGGACAAATGACCCTCGTAACTTCTATCCTACATATTGTCTTCCTTACTGTTATCCATATCCATATCCTGCTCCTCCATTTGAAGCTGATGGCACTTACAGACCTAGCCAAGCTTACCCTCCTCATTACTACCCGTACCTAGAAACTGATTACAGCTATTACAATTACCCAAACAATCCACACTATCTCACTCACATCCGATACTCTTGAGCTGCTATTACAATCACCCAAAACAATCCACACTATCTCACTTACATCAAACACTCTTGAGCTTTTCTCTTTATCATTATGTTCCATACTTCAGTCCAGATCTCAACTAGCCTCATTCTGCTCCACTTAATCCTTATTAGAAAAGAGAGTGAATCCTCGCCTCCTTGCAATTAGCCCCAATAGTTTGAAACCTAACTATGTCATACAACCTCTCAATTGCCTAGATGTTACTGCCCATAGCCAATCAATCCAGTTGGGTGAATTAGGCTGCCAGTGGGATATAAGATGTAATCTGGGCTTCAATGTGGATGCTAAAACTGGGTAACCATTATGCTTCCCTTTTTAGATGGCAAGAATTTTTTTTCCCTTTCATTGGAAGCCACAGAGGCCGTTAGGGACACTCAACCTTGGTGTGGTGATCAGACCATGGCATTTATTCTTTTTCGCTTGTTAGTTTTAACTGACAGTTTTTGATCTATAACATAATCTTATATGTGGAGTTTAGGGTTTTGTGATGTGATGAATCTACCCAAAGAAATTTCACAAGAAATGTGCTGATTACAAAATCTTTTTTGATCTATTATAATGCTTTTTGCTCCCATGTATGTTGTGTACCACACAAGAGTCAAATTTTATTTGATTTGCTTTTTCCAACTTAAGGGTGACTTTAGACAATGGTCCGAGGTCCAGGGACCAATGAATTCAAACATTCTTATTGATCAATAGCTTTAAATTGGTCCCAAGGCCTTCAGACCAGGGTCCAAGACCAAAAAGTGGCAAATTGAGGCTAAACCTACATGGCACTTGTTTTGGAGGGAAATCAATTGGTTTGGACCAAAAAACAGTGCTAAAAGGAGAGCTCCTAATTTCGAGAACCAAGAATCAGGCCAGGGACCAAGGTACAGTCCACCTCAAGGATTCGATTTGCTTCAAATCAGTTCAAATTGGTTCCTAGGAAATTGGACTCTCCACCCTTGACTAAAGTGGGGCTAAGATCCAGCAATGAAACCCTGCCAACCACATATTAACCAAAGCACCCAAAAAAGGGAAAAACAAAGAACAAAATGGAAGGACCCATGTCCAAGAAGACAAATGAACCACCCATGAGGGTGAACCACAAGGGGAAAATTAAGTTCCTGAACATGTTTCATTCATGAGAAACATATCAAATAAGGAAAGGGAGGACTTCCTGAAAGGGTGCCTAGCCTAGACAAACTCTCACATATTACAATAGCATGTCTCAAAATAGAGAGCACTTATGCACAAATGTAACATCATTGACATCCTCTACCTATAAAATGCACAAAAAATTGAAAGAGGAAGGACTCCAATGCCTTTCATTCCACACGTCATGTTCGCACATCAATGAACAAACCCATTTGCTTGTTGGTGTAAACATTGAAAAGCTCTATAGCTAGAGGGAAAAACATGTCCACCATGAATTGATCATGATAAAGATCATTTTTCTCATGAGTCACGATTGTCACAACAACTCCATGAAAAGAGCAAGTTGTGAAACCAAATCAACTTGAGTGGGGTTGGCGATGACATTATCTGCCAACATGCAGACACCATCAATTAATAACACAATGTCGATTTGATAACATGAATGTTATAAGGTAGTGGGCAAGGACTTGGGTCTACTCTTGTAAAACATGAAATCCTACACTTTTCCCAATGGCCATGAAAACACCTCGCACAACATCATGCGAAACCATCTTCTCCTCACCATAAGTGCAATGAAAAAGGTGGATTCCCATATTATCCAAAAGCTAGCTACAAATGTAATGTGACACCCCAAGGATTAAAGGATGGGAAAGACCCAACCTAATGCACAATGTGGTGAAAAAATCATTTGAAGCCATGTGGAAAAAAAACCATTGATGGGCAAGTTGACAACCAAACGTTTACACTTGGCCTCACGCATGACTTCAAATGCATCCAATGTGAATTAAAAGGTAAATAAAAAAGGATGATAGTCAAAGATTGGTTACGTAATCTCTCTGAAATATTTTCCTAAAGGTGATTTACACATTTTTCTACCAACTATCCAAAAAGGGGTTCACATGTTGCAACCCCTAGGGGTAGAAGCTCTTGTGTTAATTTCAAATGCACCTAAAAAGGGAGTGGCCTCAAATTGTTCGCACCTATTACCTCCAAAAATGAGCAAAAATCCATCAAAAATCTAGAAGGTATGATAAGGGCAACTATGGTGCAATTCCCCAAATAGGTAGTTGGAACAATGATTTGAAAGGAACTCAGCCTCC
>Ga0116230_10004377_pt1 | contig 13841 bp, 10 predicted proteins | sample S1TSphfallax_3_FD_88678 | JGI IMG/M metagenome (GOLD analysis project Ga0116230, IMG submission 88678) | Host-associated microbial communities from peat moss isolated from Minnesota, USA - S1T2_Fd - Sphagnum fallax MG | ecosystem: Host-associated > Plants > Peat moss > Unclassified | place...
ATACCCTTTCCCCCCCCCCCCCCCCCTCTCACCCACCTCTAGTTTTGAACCTCCTTCCTTCTTGTTCCCCCTTGCCCTTTGCAAAGCTTTTTTGCCATTGCCATTGGGTTCCTTTTTTTTTCCTCCTCGTGTAGGCTTTGGGAGATTTCAACAATGCAAGGTTATTGTCATCTTCATTTTGATCATCTTGAATGGTTTTTTTTGTGTGTTTGAGTTCTTTTTAAAAAGCTTGCAATATTTTTTTGGGGTAGTTTGTATCACAATAAAAATTTGAGCAGATTCCAAGGTTTAATTTTATAGCTTGTAACGTTTTGTAAAAGTAGCTTGAACATGAGTTGAGTTTTGTTTGGTAGCTTGTGAAGAACAAGGTTTTATGTGGTAGCTTGAAAGGAATGAGTTTTTTTCATCATGCTCTTAGAACTTATAATGTAGGTGAAGAGGTTGCAATGAAGTGTCGTAATTGAGGAGCTTACAATTACAAATATTTTTTCACAGGGCGATTACATTTTTTTTTAATAATTTTTTTCAAAGAAATTTGTTTATGCATGTTCGAAACTTGTAGCGTAACATTGTATTTTAGGTTTTTCTTAAAGAACCTTGTGATCAAAGCTTGTAGTTCAACATTGTTGCATTATTTTTTACTTTTTTATAACTTATGTTTGAAGCTTGTTCAACCTTTTTTTGCTTTTTTGGTTTGGAAAATTACATTATGTAATGTGGTCAAATCTATAATACTTGCATGTTAGTGACAAAAATTGCATTAGTTTTTGGGTTGAACTTGCAATACCCACATTTGGGTCATAAAATATGCATTGTTGAATAAAACCAATCCTACAATATTTACATTCATGACAAAGAAAAACCAAAATAATAATAAAATTCCAAAAAATGACTTAACAATGATGTTAATGTTAGTTTTATGCATTTTTTGATTTCTAAGTTAAGTTTTGTGTGAAAGCACACTATGGGTGAGCCAATTTTCATCAAAGAAGGTGATGTATAACTAGTATCCTAATACACAATAAGTTAAAATTTTGATGGCATCATTTGACAATCTTATACATAAGCAAAAAGCCCTAGAATGTGCACAATAACATTTTGAAACTCAAATTTCACTTTAAATCAAAATTAATTTCGATCCAATGGTTAGACAAAGAGGGTTGAATAAAATCAATGTACATAACATATATATATAATGTGCAATTTTTTGTTGGCCATAGGGCTTCATGTTTGTGGTTCATAAGACATTACTAAACAAAAGAAATTTGAAAAAAATGCAATGCTCAACTATAAAATCTTTTTATCTTTCATTTGATATTGGTTTTTTCTTCAAATACATAAAATATTTTTCTTTTATTGCTGAAAAAAACACATATTTTTAATGAATTTTCAACCAAAATTTAAAACTTCCAAATGACTTTAAATTCAACTAATGTATATCAATAATAGTGACCACAAAAAATTCCACCAAAAAATTCCACCCACAACCCTAGTTTTGAAATAGGTATGTAATTTTCATACTCCATGATGAATATTATTTCTTCACAAATATACTTCATATGTTGAAGTTCACCAATGTTTGTTCAAGTTTTTTTTTTAAATGATTGTTTTAAGTCTAAACCTAATCCAATATACTTCAAACAAACAAAAATAATCCAAAATGTGATGTCTATATTTACATAAAAAAACTAAATCTAGAAATGCAATATTTGTGACTACAATTTTTAGGGGCCATAATGTGCTTTTACCCTTTTCAGTATTACATTAAAATATACAAGCATTTAAAACATTTTGTTATCTATAATTAGAGTTTCATGCAACATGAAAGTATTCAATTTTGCTACTCACCTTTTGTTTAAGCCTTCTTTAGGTAATGGTTGATCATTTTATAATGTACTTGAAATGTAGATGTTATATATAATTTTGTGCAATACTTATGTTTGGGTCCACCTTACATTATCATTAGAATGAAAAAAATTAGATTAAGTGACAATGCCAAGCGTTTTGCGATTTTCCCATGTGACAACAATGACATCTAATCTTTTTACATTGGTAGGTAGGTAAATGAGTCCATATATGTAGTGCCATGTCAATGGGTAGAAGGTTTAAGTAAGTAGGCTGTTTCAAGTAATTACATAGTCAATAAGTATTTAATTCTAGGCAAGCAACCAAATAAGTTAGTATCAGTAGTGGGCAAGAAAAGTACCAAAAGTTTTTGAAATTGATAAAATTATTCGTAAAATTAAGCAAACAAAATGTTGGAAGCCTATGTTCACGCAATTCATGAGATGGAATCAAGATTACAACATGAAAAAAAAACAAGTGGGCCCAATGAGCCCTGCATGCAAAATACCTATTCAATTTGACATGAACTTAGTTCATGCCAAGTTTCTTGCTCATGTGCTAAAACCTGAAACCAAGGTGGAATTCCTTTTTTTTTTTCTTCCCCATCACCCTTGAACTCCTTGTTGTGCTGAACTCTTCTAGTTTTGGCATAAGTTCCTTCTTGTTTTTCTTCATATTGTTGAACTATCTTATTTTGTGAATGTTGATGCTGGTTGCAAAGGAAAAGGAATTCCATTTTCTGAAAAACTATTTTGAAAAAGAAATATTCTGTCACAAATTCCCTGTTTTTGTAATAAAAGCAATGGGCCAAAAAGTGCCACATTGCTTCAAGGGTGCTTCAGATTTTCTAGTTTCATATTTTGAATATTGCCCAATTTGGATAAATATCTATCTATTAAGGAAATTTATTCATTTGTTTTGTAAATTGTCAAATTGAGATCTCACAAACCACAGCGCCCACGGGAGCGCTAAATAAGCCACCATTGAGCCCGTGGGCTGGCTAAATAACCCCCCCATCGAGCTCTGTACGGCACATGTTTTTGGGCCATGCAGAACAGCAGGGTTCTACATGTTCTTTTATTCAGCAATGTTCTTCATATTTTATTTCTGCTCGAATTTTTGAAATTTTATTTGCTGTGGTTCAAGCGGATTCGGAATCTTAACTTCCCAAGTATAGAACATCCCACTAACCATTGGCATAGATTTATACGATTTTTTTAAAATTTAAATAACTCGTACAGTCAAAAAGTTAAACCCTGCAACAGAACCACACGGTTCTCCGCAGGGCTACACTGTAAGGCCCAACAAGGGCGCCGGACGAGCTTGCCAGGCTCTGGAACATCAAAAGGGCCATATTCCAACCTTAAGCTATTATGCATATGCAAAATAAATTTTGTCTTGGGATAAACTCTCTTGGCATGAGGTCTAACATTAAGCCAATATACATGTATTATTATTATGTTAAATGTGTATTTGCATCAAATACACAGAAATTCTTGGTCCAATTTCTTGGGGCTATTACAATTTGACTTGAGGCCATTGTCTTAAGCGTGCAAAACATTTGTCCTAATGTTGTCCTACCCTACATGCTTACTTTCATGTGAGAGAGCACCCGGGATGGTGGGCAGTGACCAACAAAAAAATTCACCTTCATAATCCGCGTGACATTATTTTCAGAATGCCCAAAATCTTTGGGCAAAAATCAAAACTATTTTCAACATTTATAAGGTGCCTGCAATTATTGAGCATAATAAGAATTCCCAAAATGCCAAAAATGCCAAAAATTTCCAAAATTCCCCAAAAAATTTCCAAGCATCTTAGAAAAAAATCTCATGAATATTTCTGAGCTTAGGATTTGTTGAATTCCCAAGTTTTTGAGCAAAACTGAAAAGTTTTCAACCTATATAATATGCCCAAAATATACCATGCAGAATAAAGATTCTCAAACTAATGAATATTTTTCAAGCATCTTGAGAAATGTTTTCCAGGAATTCTCTAGAATGCCTATTTTTAAACCTAAGAAAAAATATTTAAAAGAATCTAATTGTAAGCTTCAATTCTAATTTTTTCAAAAATGCTAGTAAACCATGGTTTTAGGACCTCAATGGTGTAATTAGGAATGAGAAACCTATTGAGGGTTGGGGTAGAAATAGACACCAAATTTCATGGTGTGCAACAAAACAATAGTCTTGTTATAGTATTTAATAGCAAGGATGTTTGGGATGTATGAAGCAGGTGGGAGGGTGTTAGTGAAAGGCCCAATAGAGATAGAACAATCTTCAAGCTATAGGAACATAGGATTAATTCGAATCAATTTAATGATTAAATATATAATATGATAGTGTGCCAATGGTAATAGGAGTTTCATATAGACTGAAACATTTATTTAGATCATGAATAAGGTCAACAAGGAGCTACAAGTACATGTTAAGTCATGGATTATGCCATAGTGATAGTTCAGAACTGCAGGAAATCTAGAACGTGTCGAATGGTACGAACTAGGTAGTCCACCTTGTTATTAAGAGGCAATCGACGAATTGGACTGCGCAACCAACGATAGTGTCCAACGCTGGGAACTGAAGACTAAAAAAAGATAGAAATGTCTTTTAGTTTCGTAACAACCTTCACAAATAGTTTCAGATTCGTCATCGGAAGTAGGGTCGACTTGTAACAAGATCACTAGGGTGCGAGAGTACGTGAAATACGATAGTACTAGGCTCAAAGGGGTTCAACTTCAAAACGAGTGTGCACCTCTTGAGGTTTGGGCTTTTTGTCACGAGGATGCTGCATTAGGGTCAAATCTAAAGATGACTTTGAAGGCGCTTCTTCATTCGCTTGTGCGGCTTGGGGCCCGTAAGATGTCACAATGTGTGACGCCATAATTTCAAGGAAAAGAAAAAAGATTTTCAACAAAATCAAATCGACAATGAAAGTGGGGGGGACTTGTGACATCAAGATATGCGATCGTAATTTATAGGCCAAGGAAAAGGAAAGGAATGCATAAATAATGGCCTAGGACCATGGTAAAGTAAAACCTTAATGTCAAAAGATTAAAAAAATGAAGATATAAATGAAATTGCTTGGGGGAAAAGTGGGAAGAGGTAGCAAAAAACCTTCTTTGTCTCCTTCCATTGGCCACCAAGCAAAGAACCTTCTCCTTTTCCTTCCATTGGCCACCAAGCAAAAAACCTTATCCTTTTCCATCCATTGGCCACCAAGCAAAAAACCTTCTCCTTTTCCTTCCATTGGCCACCACGCAAAAAACCTTCTCCTTTTCCTTCCATTGGCCACCAAGCAAAAAACCTTCTCCGTCTCTTTCCATTGGCCACCAAGCAAAAAACCTTCTCCTTCTCCTTCCATTGGCCACCAAGCAAAAAACCTTCTCCTTTTCCTTCCATTGGCCACCAAACAAAAAACCTTCTCCGTCTCCGTCTCCTTCCTTTGGCCACTAAGCTTTGGATCTACCTTCACCTTCCTTCTTCTTCTCTTTAAAAGGCGAACTCAGATGATTGGGGGTCTTTCTTTCCCCGGACATAATTTTCAATTCAATCTTGAAAATACTTGTTCCTACAAGCTTCTTGAGGAGGAAAAGTATGATCAACCTTGGAATTGGGAAGAGGAAGGATAGTAGAATGGAAATCTTGTAATAGTTTTGAAGGAATGGAGGTGAGTGGTGATAGTATTGGGAGGTTGGAACCTTAGAAAAATCTCACAAACCCTCCCGGGTTTCATAGCGTAACTTCTCACTGGTTTAACTGCAGATCTTAAGATTTGGTACGAAGGTGCGCCTAGTAGTTAGCTTTCTAAAGAGCTAAGGGAAGCTAGATTTGAACAACCTATGTGTTAGAAACAATATTCCAAGTAATAGTGGTCTGTAGTCAAGTTGACCGACTGCCTTCGTAAAACCCTTTTGGGTTTGGTAGTGTAACTTCTCACTGGTTTAGTTGTAGATCCTGAGATTTGGTAGGAAGGTGTGCCTAGTAATTAGCTTTCTAATGAGCTAAGGCAAGCCGGATTTGAATAACCTATGTGTTAGGAACAATATTTCAAGTGATTGTTGGTTGCAGCCAAGTTGAAGATGGTGTTGAATCCATAAAAGTTTGTTTAAAGGGATGGCAATTTAACATAGGGTTCTAGGATTTGGAATGTTTGAATCTAGAAAATATATCTATTAGTGCTAAGTCGTGAATGATGCATAGGAGGCAAGGTACTTAGTTTTAACTATGAACACAATCTAACATCTAAAAATACACTCGCATTTTTCCTTCACCAGTAGCATTTGTGCTTTCAAGCATAGTCACCTTGTAAAACCAAAAGTAGAGGGACAAAAGTTGCCTCACAACCTAGGAGTAAGTACATAATAGGTAATTAGGTAGGTATGTTTTACCTATATCTAGTAGGTAGCTAAGTACGTATGTACTACATAATAGGTAGGTAAATAATAGGTAGTATTAGCCCATAGGTATTAGCTACTTTATAGGTAGCTAGAAAATAGCTAGTAGGTAGCTAACACTTAGTTAAACTACTAACATAGATAGGTTATTAATGTATGTAGTCTAGTCATGTAGTCACAATGTAATCATAAAATAGTCTTAATCTAATCATGTAGTCATAATACAATTGCAATGTAGTCACAAATTTGAGTAAAAGTATATGACTAAGGACATATGACTACATGTCTTGATTAGGACATTAGGTGTAAATGTCCAAGTCATGAAAGACATGTTTTGGTGTTGTGATGTATCGCTCGCAATTTTTTGTTGTGACAAAACCAACTTAATGCTTCAAAACCCTATTAAGACATGTTTTGTAACTAATTTTTTAATGATTGAACGATTGTTGAAGATGAAACCTATTGTTGAACAAACTTCAACCTTGGATGGATGACTTTTGTCAACACATTGTGTAACACCCATGGACACAAGTTCCTCACTAAAGCAAGATATGTTTGAACCAACATAAGGGAGGACAAATTTTTGGATACTTGTGTTAATTTTGTGCACATAGTGAAACCAATTTTAGTGACATTGAAGGCATTTGATAACAAACATCCTTACATGGAGAAGCATGGCTTGTCATGAAAACATTAGAACATGTCTTATCATTATAGATCAATTGTTTTCATCACCATTTAACCTTACAAATGCAATCAAATAACAATTTTACCATCAATGGAAAATGTCGACGATCAACCTACATCATGTAGAAGCCTTTTTCAATCTATACTTATTAATTGAAGCTCAACTCCATGATGATGTAAATGCCAAGGAAGCACTCAACCATGTGTTACAAAAAAACATTAATAGCCTGATGACCTATGCCCAAGCTTTATAGGACTTTGTTGAAAATTGAAAGCCCTTTTTTGACACCCCCCAATTGAAAACCTCAACTTGCTCCCACATGAATGGTGGGATTTGATTGGAATTATTGCATGCACATTTACACCCATTGCCCATCACATTTTGGCACACGTGTATTCTACATCATAGTGCAAATGGAATTGGAATTCATATTCATTTTTCCAAACCAAAATGTGAAACCAATTCACGTTAGAGCAAGTGAAAGATTTTGTGTATATTTGCACTAACAACAAGTTTTTGTCACTATTACAATTCATGGTATTTTTCATTGGGTTTTTTATTAAAAAAATACCCAAAATGACAAGCATGAAAAAGATCACCTTTTGAATTTAAACAAGTCGATTTATACCTACTAACGTGACTGGGTAGTCAATTTGGACCTTATCATTTTGATTGATAAAGTGATTAATTATTTGACTTGTCAAATTTATACCTAAATTAATAAAATCGTTCTTTAGATTATTATTTTTTAATTAATAAATAGGTAGGTAAGTAGGTAAATAGGTAGTAAAAGGTGAAAGCACACTAAGCCCCCCGAACATTGTAGTCACACATATAATCTTATTAAAATAAAATATTTTGGTAATGTATGGACATCATATCTAGAATTATTTTTGCTTGTTTTAATTATATTTGATTAACTTTAGATTTCATCTACTCAATTATTTTGAAAAATTCAATAAAAATTGAAGATTTTGAATGTATGGAATATATTCATGACAAAATAATACTTGTCACAAAGATTGAAATTTTGAATATATATTTCAAAACTAAGGTTATGGATGGAATTCTTGGTTGAATTTTTTTATGGTGTACGATATTGACATACATCAATTAAATCCAAGACAATTTAAAAATTTAAAGTTTTTGGATGAAATTCCATTCAAAAAATGTGTTTTTTTTGCATTTGTTTAATAATGAATGCGTAATAATATCATATTTTTAGGAAAAAACCATTACCATATCACAAAGGAGGAGATTTTATAGATGAAGATTGCATTATTTTTTCAACTTTCTTTTGTTTAGTAATGTTTCATGAAGCATAAACATGAAGCCTTATGGTTATTGAAAGACTATAAGTTATGTATTTTATCTACAGGTTTTATCCAATCCTCCTCATTTAACTGTTGGATCAAAATTAATTTTGAATTCAAAAATGTTATTATGCAAATTTTGAAGTTTTTTATTTGTGTTTACGATAACCAAAGGATGCCATCAACATTTTAGTTTATTATGTATTATAATATTTGTTATACATCACTTTTTTTGAACGAAAGTGATTCACCCTTAATGTGTTTTCACCTTAAATAGGTCTAAGTAGGTCGAAAAAAGGCAAGTAGGTGCTAATGTAGCCTAACGTGGGCTATCTAACCTAACCTAATCTCACCAAACTTTCCCAATCTAACCTATTTACCCTAACCTTCTAAACATGCACGTAGGTTGCAAGTATAAGGAATTGAATTCCAAACCTTCACAATGATAAACCAAATCCTTGTCATTAAACTACACCATCAAATGTTTTTAATTTTTGTCAAGTATTTTATTTCACATGTTTAGTTCACATAACTAAACATAATGGCTAAACCTAATGGCTAAATTAAGTTGTTAAACCTAATGGTTAAAATTTAATCGCTTAATTTAATGTCTAAACATAGTGGCTAAACCTTGGTTAAACCTAATTGATAAACTTAATGGTTAAAATTCATGACTAAAATTTGGCTAAACCTAGTGGGTAAATTTAATGCCTAAACATATTGGCTAAATCTAATGGCTAAACATAGTGACTAAATTTAAGGTGAATTTAATAGTTAAATTTAATGACTACGCAAAATGATTATACCTTGGTTACACATAGTGGCTAAACATAATGATTAAACCTTAATTAAACACAGTGACTAAAATTAGGTTAAACATAATGGCTAAACATAATGACTAAACTTTGATTAAATCTAATGGTTAAATCTTGTGGCAAAACATAATGGCTAAACTTAAGTTAAATCTAACAGGTAAATTTAGTGGTTAAATCTTGTGAAAAAACATAATGACTAAACTTTGGCTAAACATAATGGCTAAATTTAATGCTTAAACATAATGACTAAACCTTGGTTAAACATAGTGACTAAATATAAGTTATAGTTAGTGGTTAAACTTAGTTGGTAAATTTAATGGTTAAACATAATGGTTATACCTAGGTTATACTTAACAATTAAAATTAGGCTAAATTTAGTGGCCAAATTTAATGGATCAACTTACATTAAATTTAATGGCCAAACATAATTACTACATTTAATGGTTAAATTTAAGTTAAACTTAATGGTTAAAATTTGACTAAAATTTGAGTAAACCTAATGGTTAAATTTAGTGGTTCAACATAGTGGTTCAACATAGTGATTACATTTAATGGCTAAACTTAAATAGGTAAATGGGTGGATACGTAGGTTGGCAATAAGTAGCTGGTAGGTGGGTAAGTAAATAGGCAGGTTGTACAAAAGTGAAAAAAAAAGTAGGTAAGTAGGTAGGTAGGTAAGTGAAAAGGTATAAATAGATATATGTAGGTAGGTAAATTGGAAGGTAAATAGGTGGGTGAATAGGTAGGAAGTAGATACATAAGGTAACAAACCATATCGCATTTGACTAAAGATTGTTGGCCATCTTAACTAAATGTTCCATTTGACTAAAGACCATTGCCCATTTTGATTAAGATTGTACAATTTGACTAGATATATTTAATCAAATAAACCATTATAGTCAAGTTAATCATTCAACAATTACATGTTTCGTTTAAACCCCTAACCTTTTAGTCAAAATGTACATGTCCACTAGTCAACTTGAACCTCTCAAAAAATCATGATTTGTATTAGTGTGGGAAAATGACTCAATGTTAACCCCAATGCTTAATACAAGAAAAATATGTTGTTTGAAGACTTTATGTTTGAGGTTGACCAAAATGAAAATGATGGTAACACATTAGAGGAATACCCTTTAATGTTATGGGTCAAAGCAAAATAAAATATACCAAAAAAATAGACGTCTCTACTTTAACCCTGCATCTTTCATATAACTATCATAAATTGGCATCAAATTAGGTGAAAGTATGTGTCAAGTAGCATTAGTTGGCTCTATTAAGTTTATAAAAATCTAATTCTAAGAAAATTAAAAGTAAATGAATTTTTTAAATAGATAAAAAATACATTTGAAACCAACTAAAAAATATGTGTTCAAACCCACTTTTTGGTTAGAAAAATTAATGAAATTCATATGTAATAAGTTAGGAAATGAATATCAACATATGTTTTAGTAAGTCATCAAAAACTAAATCTATTTCCTTTTTGTAAAAACCTACTTGACACCTACTTGAAACCAAAAGCCCATAGTGAAAAGTAAACATCAAAAGTTATTTGTATTTTGAAAAACCTACTTAAACCCTACTTTTCTAGTTTGAAATATGAAAATTAATGCACATTAGGGTAAACATATATCATATTTAGTCATTGAAATGAAAACATTCAATGTTTCACAATTCTATACTGGGTTTTGTTCCTATTCTAAATCTACTTGTTCTAATTTTGACAAGGTAATCAAGTTGTTCACTTTATCTTGCTTACACCCTTATATGAAGATGATGAAGTCAACATGACCCTTTTTAATTTTTAGCTAATGAAGCATCAGAAGACCTTTCATTCTCAAGGTTGTTGTCTAATGTTAGCACTTGGGAATGACTACAATTTGACAATGGGAATATAAACATTAGCATGCCACCCAACAATGTTTCACCACATGTGGAATTCCCCACTTTAAATACATCCATTGAACAACAAGTTGAAACCCCCATGCATCCACCAAAAAACTATACATGTCCCAATGGTCCATGATGAAGTCACACACTTTTAATCAATAGGTTCCACAAATCATGTACTCCCACATCCCCACTTGTATCGTTGAACCCCAAGCTATCCCCACCACTTATATCATTGAACCCCAAGCTAGTCATCAACAAATGCCCATTTGTGAAATTGAAACTTCATTAGCACAAGATGATTTAGATTTTGACCACACACCAATCTATGACTACCTATGATGTCAAACACATCTTTAGCCCCAAGTGGCATCAATATGGGTTGTGGTGGCTACTTCCATCAACCATCTTCATCCACATATTTGAAATGCATCCACACAATGAGTTGCTTGAAGTAAGATGCCCATTGATAAAACAACAATGGTTTTCGTAGATGAACATGATTATGATTAATCACATAAGGATGACATCTTGGATATTGATGGACAACCTCCCACCAAATGAATTGTGACAAAACAAGTGCCTAGTGGAATACCATCATGACCTTATGTAAGACATACATTTCAAAAGCAAAAGAACGATGCAATGGTGATGATGAGGACATGAACATTAATGATGATGGTGGAGAGGTAGCAAACGATAGCAACTATCATGAATGACAACCCCAAAATACCAATCTTGTAATTGGTTGTGTTTCCACACTTAAAATCACCAAGGCATTGCAATCTCACCTTATTTAAAGGGGTTAACCACTAGATAATATGCAAAAAATTAGTCATATTCCTATCCACATGAAGGTCTATAAGTCTTGTATGAATTGTATGTTTTGTGTAAATAATTTTTTTGCCATTTGATTTTGGACATTATTTCACCGAATATTTGATCTATTCCATTTGTCAATGTAATTAAGATTTAAAATTTGGTTCAACTGAAAGTTAAATGTTGAAAATATGGCATATACAAATATGTGTGTTGTAAAGATGTATTATGTGCATTGTGTGCAAAGATCATTTTTCTAATCAGAATGTCATTTCAACTCTAAGTTGATGAAAAAAAATGTATTTAAATTTATTGCATACAAGTTATCACAACCACTACATCAATTAAGGAAACATTTTGTTTGCCCATTATGCGCTATTCATAAATATGACAGTGGAAATTGTGAGGCAACTTTTGTCCCTCTACTTCCAGTTCTACAAGGTGACTATGCTCGAACGCACAAATGCTACCGGTGAAGGATGAATGCAAGTGTATATCTAGATGTTAGATTGTGTTCGTAGTTGAGGTTAAGTACTTTGCCTCCTATGCCTCATTCACAACTTAACATTGATAAATATATTTTTTAGATTCACACACTCCAAATCCTAGAACCTTATATTAAATTGTCATCTCTTTAAACAAACTTTAATGGACTCAACACCTTCTTAAACTTGACTGCAAACCACCAGTCACTTGGAGAATTGTTTCTAACACATAGGTTGTTCAAATCTGGCTTGCTTTAGCTCCTTAGAAAGCTAACTACTAGGCACACTTTCCTACCAAATCTCAAGATCTGCAGCTAAATAATTAAGAAGTTATGCTACGAAACCCGAGAGGGTTTTGCGAAGACAGTTGGTCCAACTTGACTGCAGACCACCAGTCACTTAGAGAATTGTTTCTAACACATAGGTTGTTCAAATCCAGCTTGCTTTAGCTACTTAGAAAGCTAACTACTAGGTGCACCTTCCAACCAAATTTCAAGATCTACAGCTAAATAAATAAGAAGTTATGCTACGAAACCTGAGAGGGTTTGTGAGCTTTTTCTAAGGTTCCAACCTCCCAATATTATCACTACCCACCTCCATTCCTTCCAAACTATCACAAGATTTCCATTCTACTCTCCTTCCTCTTCCCAACTACCAAGGTTGATCATCCTTTTCCTCCTCAAGAAGCTTGTAAGAACTAGTATTTCTCAAAAATTTAATTAGAAGTTGTTTCTCGTGGGAAAAAAAAGGAAGCCCCAGTCATCCAAGTTCGCCTTTTAAAGAAAAGGAGAAGGAAGGTGAAGGTAGACCCAAAGCTTAGTGGCCAATGGAAGGAGAAGAAGAAGGTTCTTTGCTTGGTGGCCAATGGAAGGAAGAGGAAAAGGTTCTTTGCTTGGTGGCCAATGGAAGGAGAAGGAGAAGGTTCTTTGCTACCTATTCCCACTTTCCCCCCAAACAACTTTACTTAAACCTTCATTTTTTATCCTTTGACATTAAGGTTTCACTTTATTATGGTCCTAGGCCATTATTTACCCATTCCCTTCCTTCTTTGACCTATAAATTACGATTGCGTAACTTGATGTCACAAGTCCCCTTCACTTTCATTGTCAATTTGACTTTGTTGAAGATCTTTCATCTATTCCTTGAAAGTATGGCATCATGCATGGTCACATCTTACGGGCCCCAAACCACATAAGCGAATGAAGAACCGCCTTCGGAGTCATCTTTAGATTTGACCCTAACGCAACATCCTCGTGATGAAGAACTCGAACCTCGAGAGGTGCGCGCTCATCTTGAAGTTGAACCCCCTCGAGCCTGGTACTATCGTATTTCGCCAAACTCCCGCACCTTGGTGATCTTGTTACAAGTCGACCCTGCTTCCGATGACGAACCCGAAACTGTTTACGAAGGTTGTTACGAAACCAAAGACACTTCTATCTTTGTTTGGTCTTCAGTTCCCGGTGTTAGACACTATCGTTGGTTGAGCGGTCCAATTCATCAACTACCTCCTAATAGCAAGGCGGACTACCTAGTTCGTACCATTCGACGCATTCTAAACTTCCTACAGTTATGAACTATGGCATAGCCCAGGATTTA
>Ga0116230_10004379_pt1 | contig 13838 bp, 18 predicted proteins | sample S1TSphfallax_3_FD_88678 | JGI IMG/M metagenome (GOLD analysis project Ga0116230, IMG submission 88678) | Host-associated microbial communities from peat moss isolated from Minnesota, USA - S1T2_Fd - Sphagnum fallax MG | ecosystem: Host-associated > Plants > Peat moss > Unclassified | place...
CGTCGGTCAACTGGACCTCATTCCCAGCGCCGCGCTCCATCTGCGCGAGGAAATGCACCACCTCCGGCAGCAGCACGTAGCGGCCGATGATCGAAAGATTGGACGGCGCGTCCTTTGGAGCTGGCTTTTCCACCAGCCCGAGCACTTCGACGCGATTATCCACGGCCTCACCGATTTTCAGGATACCGTAGCGATTGGTCTGTTCCGGCGGCACCTCCGACACCGCGACGACATTGCCGCCGGTCTCGTGATACACGTCCGCGAGTTGCTGCATGCAGGGGGTTTCGCTCAGCACCAGATCATCCGGCAGCAAGATGGCGAAAGCGTCTTCGCCGATGAAGGCGCGGGCGCACCAGATCGCGTGGCCGAGGCCGAGCGGTACCTGCTGGCGGACCGTGGTGATGGAGCCGGGCGGCATCGCCTCCTCGCGCAGCAGCTCCAAGGCGTCGCGCTTGCCGCGCTCGGCCAGCGTGGCTTCAAGCTCGAAAGCAATGTCGAAATGATCGATCAGCGCGGTCTTGCCGCGGCCGGTGACCATGCAGAACTGCTCGATGCCGGCGGCGCGCGCTTCATCAACGGCATATTGGATCAACGGCTTATCAACGACCGGCAGCATCTCCTTCGGCATGGCCTTGGTGGCGGGCAGGAACCGGGTGCCCAGTCCGGCCACCGGCAGCACGGCCTTTCGGAGGGGTTTGATCAATCTCGTCTCCTTAAGTCAGAACAGCTGGCAACCAGGATTTGCAGCGCGCCACGCCGCGGAAACCGGTAACGGATGAGTGCCATGAGCGCGGGAACGCGGCAAGCAGCCTGATCGCGGATGGAAGGCTATTCATCAAGAATGTAGCTCGCTGCTGGACCAGGCGCCGTCATGCAGAGCCGCCGCTTCATCCTGGAGTAGCGGCCCGATGACTTCGACCTTGCGCGGCCCGGCGTCGAACACGGTCCGGCAAGGCAGGTCGAGCGTCGGGTTTTCCGGGTGGTCTCCGGTGATCACTTTCAGATCGTGCTCGGTCATGCCGAACACCACGCGGCCGATGCCGGTCCAATAGATCGCGCCGGCGCACATCGCGCAGGGTTCGGCCGAGCTGTACAGCGTGCATTGGCGAAGCAGCGCCGGCTCATAAGTCGTGCTGGCGCGCGTGCATAGGACGCGTTCGGCATGGCCGGTCATGTCGCGGTCAGGCAAATAGGCGTTCTGCTGCTCCATGAGGATCTGTCCGTCTGGACCAACCAGGATCGCGCCGAAGGGGTGGCAGCCCGCTTCGCGCGCCTGCGCCGCCACGGCAAAGGCGCGGCGGAGCAAAATTTCGTGATCGCTCATGGCCGCAACAATGCTGCGAGGGACAAGGCGATCACCTCCGTGGCGCGATGCAGATCGGCCAAAGGCAGCCGCTCATCGGCGCGATGGGCATTTGCCTCCTCGATGCTGCGTGGCCCGGCGCCGTACAGGACGATGGGGATGCCAGCGGCGGCGTAATGTCGCGCGTCCGTATAGAGCGGGACGCCCGTGGTGAGGATCGGTTCGCCGAATACGGCGCTGGCATGTTCACATAAAATTCTTGCCAGCCGGTCGGCGCCAGGCAGGGGTGTAAGGGGCTCGGCCAGCAGAATGCGGCGGATGGCGACCGTAATGCCGGGGTAATTTTCGGCTTTGGCCTGGACCAGACTGCGAAGCTCGGCCTCCACGATGGCCGGGTTTTCATCCGGGATGATCCGGCGGTCGAGCCGAAAGTTAACGCGGTCCGGCACCACGTTGGTGTTGATCCCGCCGGAAATCAGACCAACCGTCAGGCTGGGACTGCCAATTCCGGGAACGGCGGATACGGTTCGGGCAAGCGCCGAACGGGACTCGTACAGCGCGGTCAAGATGCCGGTGGCGGCGTGCAGCGCGTCCGCGCCGGTATCCGGCCGCGCCGCATGGGCGGATTTGCCGGTGACGGTGATCTCCAGATGCAGGCAACCGTTATGGGCGTCGACCACCGCGTAGGAAAAGCCGGCGGCGATCGCGAGGTCAGGCTTGGTCAGGCCCTCCGCGAGCAGCCAGGCCGGGCCGATTTCGCCGCCGGTTTCCTCGTCATAAGTGATGTGCAGCTCAACGGAACCGCCAAGATTGACGCAGGAATCACGCAAAGCCGCCAGAGCGAAGGCGTAGGAGCAGATATCCGACTTCGAGACGGCGACGCCGCGTCCGTACATCCAGCCATTTTTCTGTTCGGCGCCGTAGGGATCGGTGGTCCAGCCGTCACCCGGCGGCACCACATCCCCATGCGCGTTGAGCGCGATCACCGGGCCCGGGCCGAAGCTGTGGCGGACGATCAGATTGGTCGCGCTGATCATGCCATGCGCTTCAACCAGCATTTGCGGCACCGGATGCCGCTCCACGGTGAAGCCGAGGCCTTCCAATAGAGCCACCGTGGCGTGCGCATGCGGCGCGCAATCGCCGGGCGGATTGTCCGAGGGGATGCGCACCAGCGCGGCCAAAAAATCTTCGCGCGCCTTGGCCCCAGCCGCGATCAGCTCTTGTAATCGGCTCATGGCCGGGGTTTGAAATTTCGCAGGAAGCGAGTCAACGCGGCAACCGCCAAGTCCGCGTCTTCGCCGGTGATGGATTCGTCGGGCGTGTGGCTGACCCCGCCCTTGCAACGAACGAAGAACATGCCGACCGGGCAGAGCGCCGCGATCGCCATCGCGTCATGCCCGGCGCCGCTGGGCAAATGGAATGGCGTGATCCCGATTGCCGCCACCGCCTCGGCCAGCTGGTCCTGCAGCCAGGCCGCGCAGGGGGTGGCCGGCGCGTCATGGATTTGGGTCATTTCGGCTGCCACATGCCGGCGCTCGGCGATGTTCGCCAGAGCGGCGCGGATGTCCGTGATCGCGGCCAGGCGCGTGTTATCTTCGGGCGCCCTGATGTCGATGCTAAAGCGGACTTCGCCCGGAATGCTGTTCGGCGCGCCGGGGCGGAGCGACAGGCTGCCGACCGTGGCAACCAGCCCTGGCGTTTCCTGCGCCCGCATCTCGATCGCGGTGATCATCGCCGCGGCGGCGGCCAGCGCGTCACGCCGCAGCGCCATCGGCACCGTGCCGGCATGACCGGCGGCGCCGGTGACGGTGACGGCAAAGCGAGACGCGCCGTTGATGGCGGTGACGATGCCGAGAGCCAGGTTTTCAGCCTCCAGCACCGGCCCTTGCTCGATATGCAGTTCGACATAGGCGGCAATGTCTTCAGGTGAGCGCGCGATGGCCGGGATTGCCGCCGGATCGCAGCCGAACTGGCGCAGCGCGTCGCCCAGGCTGGCGCCATCGGCATCGCAAAGGGCCAGCGTTACCGGATCAAACGTTCCGGCGACGGCGCGGGAGCCGGCCAATGTCGCCGGGAAGCGCACGCCCTCCTCGTCCCCGAACGCGACGATTTCGACATTATAGGGCAGCGCGCCGGACACGCCGAGCGCCTCGATCGCGGCGCAAACGCCGAAATTGCCGTCATACCAGCCGGCATTGCGCACCGTGTCGATATGCGATCCCAGCAGCAGCGTCGGCGCGTCCGGCCGCGGCGGCGTGCGGCCGACGACATTGCCGATGGCGTCGATTTCGGTCGTCAGACCCGCCTCGCGCATCCAACCCTTCACCATTTCCGCCGCGCGGGCATGGGCGGGCGAGAGAAACAGCCGGGTCAGTCCGACCGCATCGTCCGATGCGGTCGCCAAGTCGGCCAGCCGGTCCATCAAACGATTTGGGGTCATGAAATCCGTGTTGCAGTGCAAGGTTGCTTCATACAGTATGGCCGGACCCGACAGCGAGGCAAATATGGCGGAAGCGGATCATGCGGCGTTCATGCGGATGGCCATCGGCCTCGCCTATACCGGCATGGCCGGCAAGCATGGCGGCCCGTTCGGCGCGGTGATCGTGAAAGACGGCGTGGTGATCGGCGAGGGCCATAACCGCGTGCTGTCCGCCAATGACCCGACCGCGCATGCCGAGGTGACCGCGATCCGCGACGCCAGCGCGAAACTACAAAATTTTGACCTGTCCGGGACCGAAATCTACGTGAACGGCATGCCCTGCCCGATGTGCATGTCCGCGATTTTCTGGGCCCGGATCGGCAAGGTCTATTACGGTTGCGCCGCGGAGGACGCCGAGGCGATCGGCTTTGATGACGACGAGTTCTATCGCCAGCTGGCAAAGCCGCCGGCGGAGCGGACAGTGCCGGCGATCCAGGTGACGGAGTGCCACGCCGAGGCGCGCGCCTGCTACCAGGCCTGGGCCGACAACGATGCGAAGGTGCCTTATTAGCCGTGATCGACGCCGCTGACCGCGCCGCGTTCGTGGCGCGTTTCGAGCATCTGTTCGAGCATTCGCCCTGGGTGGTGGAGCGGGCATGGGAGAAGCGGCCATTCGCCGATGCCGAAGCCTTGCATAACGCCTTCATGGCGACCGTGCATGAGGCCGAGACACCCGAGCAACTGGCGCTGATCCGTGCGCATCCGCAACTTGGCGTGAAACAGGCGCTGACCGATGCCTCGGAGGCCGAGCAGGCCGGCGCAGGGCTGAAGGCGCTGAGCGCCGAGGAATTCGAGCGATTCGCCAGGCTGAATGCGGCGTATCAGGAAAAATTCGGCTTTCCGTTCATCGTCTGCGTCGGCCGCAAGACCAAGGCCGGCATTCTGGAAGCATTCGAGGCGAGATTACACAACGATGCCGCCGCCGAACGGCAGATTGCTCTGGACGAAATCGGCTGGATTGCAAAACTGCGCCTTAACCAGGCGCTCGATGCGGATGTAGCGCCATGAGCCTGACCACACATGTGCTGGACACCCTCCGCGGCGTCGGCGCCGCCGGGATGCGCGTGGACGTGCGGCGCGGCGAAACGGAACTCGCCAGCATCGTACTGGATGCCGGCGGACGCGGCACCGTGCTCGAAGCCGTGACAGAGGGAAGCTACGAATTGCTGTTCCACGCCGGAGATTACCAAGGGCCGGAATTTTACGACATCATCCCGATCCGGTTCGCGGTGACCGATCCGGCGCAGCACTACCACATCCCGCTGATCCTCTCGGCCTTCGGGTATTCCACCTATCGCGGGGGATAGCATGAACACCTCAGACTATCCGCGGGATCTGATCGGCTATGCCGGCCGGCCACCGCATGCGGCCTGGCCGGGCGGCGCGCGAATCGCGATCAATTTCGTGATCAACTACGAAGAGGGCGCGGAAAACTCGATCCTGCACGGCGACCCGGCGGCGGAATTCTTTCTCTCGGAAATGGTGAACGCGCAGCCGATCCCGGGTATGCGCCACGCCAGCATGGAGAGCCTGTTCGACTATGGCGGCCGCGCCGGCTTCTGGCGGGTGAAAAACCTGTTCGCCGAACGCGGGCTGCCGGTCACCGTGTTCGGCGTGGCCATGGCGCTGGAGCGCAATCCTGCCGTGGTGGAGGCGATTTGCGCGCAAGGGTGGGAAATCGCCAGCCACGGCTATCGCTGGATCAACTATCAGCATGTGGATGAGGCCACCGAGCGGGAACACATGGCGCGCGCGATCGAAATCCAGACGCGGCTGACCGGGGAGCGGCCGCTCGGTTGGTATACCGGCCGGACCAGCCCGAACACGGCGCGGCTGGTGGTGGAGGAAGGCGGATTTCTTTATGACGCCGATTCCTACGCCGATGACCTGCCCTATTACGACCCAAGCTGGGGCCGGCCGCAGCTGATCGTGCCCTATACGATGGACAGCAATGACATGCGGTTCGCCTCGCCGCAGGGTTTTAATTCAGGCGAGCAGTTTTTCACCTATCTGAAGGACGCGTTCGATACGCTGAACGCGGAAGGCGGGACAGCGCCGAAAATGCTGTCGGTCGGTCTGCACTGCCGGATCATCGGGCGGCCGGGCCGCGCGGCGGCGCTGGCGCGTTTCCTGGATTACGTGATGGGGTTTGAGAAAGTCTGGGTAGCGCGGCGAGTGGATATTGCGCGGCACTGGCTGGCGACGCATCCGCCGGCGGTGTGAAATGGTGGGTGACGCGGCTGGCGCCGCTTACCCACCCCACAATTCCTAGGATCAGAAGCCTTCGCGCTCGATCCGCTTGCGCTCCATCTTGCGGGCGCGGCGCACGGCCTCGGCGGCTTCGCGGGCGCGGCGTTCGGAGGGTTTTTCGTAGTGCCGGCGGAGTTTCATCTCGCGGAACACGCCTTCGCGCTGAAGCTTTTTCTTGAGCGCCTTCAGCGCCTGGTCGACGTTATTGTCGCGAACGAGAACTTGCACTTGGCAGACAACTCCTGGGTGGCCGGTTGAAAAAGGGAACGGCACAACCGGCCAAAAGGCCGTGCGCGCCGCGATTTGGCGGCTATAGCACAAACTCGGCTCTCGCCAAATGCTAAAGCGAGGATCATTTATGGTTGCATGGCGGTTTTGAAAATAGCCCGGATGGGGCACCCCGTGTTACTGGCAAAGGCCGCAATGGTGCCTGACCCGGCGGCGCCCGAAATCCAGCGTCTGCTGGCGGATATGGCGGAAACGCTGGAGGATGCCGGCGGGGTTGGGCTGGCGGCGCCACAGGTCCACGTGCCGATGCGCCTGTTCATCTATCATGTGCCGGCGGAACGCGCCGACGGCGTGGAAATCCCGCTGACCGCGGTGGTCAACCCGGTGATCACGCCGCTGGAGGACCGCAAAGTGCTGGGCTGGGAGGGTTGCCTGTCGATCCCCGGCCTGCGCGCCGCGGTGCCGCGATTCCACCGTATCAGGCTGACCGGGATCGACGCGGCGGGACAGAAGATCAATCAGGAGCTGACCGGCTTCGCGGCGCGCGTGGTGCAGCACGAAACCGACCACCTGGACGGCATCCTGTATCCGATGCGCATGAATGATTTCCGCTATTTCGGCTTCAACGAGGAGACCGCGCGCTATCCGCTGACGCTCCCGCAACAGGAGGAACCGCTATGACCGTAGACCCGGATCGCGCCGCGATCATCGACGCGCTGCTGCCGCAGGTGGCGTTTGACGGCTGGACCACGAAGTCACTGCGCCAGGCGCTGGGATCGCTCGGACAGGACCCGGCGGACGGACCGCTGATCTTTCCCAATGGCGTCGGCGAAATGATCGAGACCTATTGCGCGCTGGCCGATGAGCGGATGGCGGCTGCCGCAATGGCCGCCGATCTTTCGGCCTACCGCGTGCCGGCGCGGGTGCGGGCAATCATCGCGCTGCGGCTGGAGCAGAACCGGGCCGACAAAGAGGCGATCCGCCGCGCGTTGGCCTGGATGGCGGTTCCGGTGAACATGTCTGCCGCGGCCCGGACCCTCGCGGCGACCGTGGATGCGATCTGGCATGCCGCCGGCGACACCGCCGCGGATTTTTCCTGGTACACAAAGCGCGGCATCCTGGCCGGCGTTTACAGCACGACATTCCTGTACTGGCTGCGCGATAGCTCGGAGGACGATGCGGACACCCTCGCCTTCCTGGACCGGCGGCTGGAAAATGTCGGGCAGATCGGCAAGGCCCGGCACACCATCGAGACGCGGGCGAACGAGTTCGCCGAGAAATTACGGGGATTTACCAACCGACAGGCGTGAATGCCGCGGTTCTAAAGGAGCTGCGGATTATCGAAGCGCGGGTTGCGGCAGCGATGCAAGGCGCGTGTGAGGGCGGCCGCGAGGTCGCGCTTCTCCGCTTCGCCGAGCGGGCGGGCCACCTCGGTCCGGATGCCGCGGGCCGCGAGCAGCAGTTTCGGCACGGTGCCGGCGCGTTCCTCCAGCACCACATTCAGCCAGTACGGCGGCAAGGACAGGGTTTCGCGCCGGCCGCGCAGATCGGTGCGCGCGATCCGCAGCGTGCTGCCGGTCAGGGTGATCACTTCCGCGGCGCGGCCGGCGCGGATATTCAGCCATAACAGAAACAGAGCCAGGGCAATGTCGGCGCCGTTGAAACCGATCACCGGCCAGGCGCCGAGCAGGAACATCAGGCTGGTCACGCAGAGCGAGCAGGACAGCATGAACGCGATGGCGATGAACACGCCCTTGCGCGACAGGCTGCGATGCGGCTTGACCGTCGCTTCGAACAACAGGGTTTCCGCGGGCTGCGCGTCCATGCGCCATAGATCGCCGGAATCTTCGCCGGGGCAAGGGAGAGGCGTAGCAGGATGGGTGAGACGCGGCCGAAACTGATGAAGCGGGCGGAGATCGGCCCGTTCCTGACCGCCATCGCCGGCGGGAACCCAGACCCGAAGACCGAGCTGGACTACGCCACGCCGTTTCAGCTGCTGGTGGCCGTGGTGCTGTCCGCGCAGACGACCGACGTGGCGGTCAATCGCGTCGGCAAGGATTTGTTCGCCGCCGCCCCCGACCCGGCCGCGATGGTGGCGCTGGGAGAGACGGGAATCGCCGCGAAAATCCGGTCGATCGGGCTATGGCAAGCGAAGGCCAAAAACGTGGCCGCCTTGTCCCGTTTGCTGCTGGAGCGGCATGGCGGCGCGGTGCCGGGAGACCGCGAGGCGCTGGAGGCGCTGCCGGGCGTTGGCCGCAAAACCGCGAACGTGGTGCTGAACGAGATTTTCGGGCAGGCCACGATGGCGGTGGACACGCATATCTTCCGGCTCGGCAACCGCACCGGTATCGCGCCGGGTGCGACGCCGCGAGCGGTCGAAGACGGGCTGCTCAAGCGCGTGCCGAAAGACATGCTGAAGCCTGCGCATTTATGGCTGATCCTGCACGGGCGCTATGTCTGCAAGGCGCGCATGCCGGAATGCTGGCGCTGCGCCGGGGCCGCATTCTGTGTATTCTGGCCAAAAACCATGGCGCCGATCGAAAAACGGAAAAAAAACCCGTTGGTCAAAAGACCAACGGGTTAAGTCAACAGGGAGGCTTCACGTCTGGGAGACGTTGGGACCGAAGTCCCAATCCGGCCCCGAAGGACCGAATGATGCCCGGCTCAACACCGGACATGTTGTATATAGGCCACAAAAAAATTTATTTAAGTGTAAAAAGAGTATCCAAATGATGCAGGGCAGCAAGGCAATCTCCGCATTCACGGAAAATTGAGCGAAACCCTCGGTTTTAAGTCTTTGGCGCGTTTCTTTCTGAAATAGAATTCACCAGAAAATCACGGAAGACCGAGACCCGTTTCGAGTTCCGCAGCTCTTCCGGATACACGAAGTACATGTCGTTCGCCGGTTTTTTGAGCTCGGGCAGGATCGTCACCAGCCCCGCCGGCTCCTGCACCAGATAATCCGGGACCGCGCCGATACCGAGGCCCGCGCGGATGCAGACCAGCATGGCTTGCAGGGAATTGACTTCCAGCGCGCCACGCCGCGGCGTTCCATCCCGGCGGCCGACCTCCGCCAGCCAGTTCACATCCGCGACCGGCGGCTTGCGGTCCCCGAACAGGATCAGCTTGTGGCTGTCCAAATCCTCGGCCCGCTCCGGCATGCCGTGCGCCTTCAGATAATCCGGAGATGCCCAGATCTGGCTGCGAATCTCGCCCAGATGGCGCTGCACCAGATCCGGCTGGCGCGGCGGGTGCATCCGGATCGCGACATCGGCCTCCCGCATGGCCAGGTCAAGATCGGTATCATCCAGCAACAGCGTGAGGGTCACGTCCGGATGGGCGGAGAGAAAGGTTTTCAGGCGCGGCGCCAGCCAAGTGACGCCAAAGCTGTGGGTGGTCGTGACTTTCAGCCGGCCGGCCGGTTTTTCCTTGCTTTCCGCCAGCAGCGCTTCTGTCATCGCGAGCTTCGCGAACACCTCGCGCACGGTGCGGTTCAGCGCCTCGCCCTGCTCGGTCAGGATCAGCCCGCGGGCGTGACGGTGAAACAGCGGCACGGATAGCGCTTCCTCGAGCGCGGAAATCTGGCGGGAAACCGCGGATTGGCTGAGGTTCAGCGTGTCGCCCGCATGGGTGAAGCTGCCGGCCTCGGCCACCGCGTGGAACACCCGCAACTTATCCCAGTCCATTTTCTGTCCGGTCATGCCGCTTCATCCACGCGCAGAGGAATATGCGCAAGGAATTTTTCTGCCTCCAGCGCCGCCATGCAGCCGCTGCCAGCGGCGGTGACCGCCTGCCGGAAGGTTTTGTCCTGCACATCCCCCGCGGCGAACACGCCGGCGACCGATGTCACCGTGCTGCCCGGCGTGGTTAGGATATAGCCCTCCGAATCGGTCGCGATCTGGCCGGCGAACAGGGCGGTGGTCGGCGAATGGCCGATCGCGATGAACACGCCGTCCACCTCGATATTCTGCTCGGCACCGGTTTTGACATGGCGCAGCCGCGCGCCGGTGACGACGGCGGGCGTGCCACCGCCAGTAATCTCTTCCACCGCATGGTCCCAGATGACGGAAATCTTGGGATTGCCGAACAGCCGGTCCTGCAAAATGCGCTCGGCGCGCAATGTGTCGCGGCGATGCACCAGCGTGACATGGCTGGCATGGTGGGTCAGGAACAGTGCCTCCTCGACCGCGGTGTTGCCGCCGCCGACCACGGCGACCTTTTTACCGCGGTAGAAAAACCCGTCGCAGGTGGCGCAGGCGGAGACGCCGGCGCCCTGATATGCCGCCTCGGACGGCAGGCCCAGCCAGCGCGCTTGCGCGCCGGTCGCGATGATCACGGCATCGGCCACGAATTCATCGCCCGAATCCGCCCAGGCGCGGAACGGCGCCCGCGAGAAATCGACCTTGGTGATCAGATCGTACACGATCTCGGTGCCGACATGCTCGGCCTGTTTCGCCATTTGTTCCATCAGCCAGGGGCCTTGGATCGCCTCGGCGAAACCGGGATAATTTTCCACATCCGTGGTAATGGTGAGCTGGCCGCCGGGTTGCAGGCCGGCGACCATGATCGGCTTCAGGTTGGCGCGCGCCGCGTAAATCGCCGCGGTGTAGCCGGCCGGGCCGGCGCCGATGATCAACACGCGCGTCGTGTGACGCTTGGCCATGGGAGAATCCATTCCTGCTTATCGATATGAAACATATCCGCTGCGCTGCGGTAGATACAAGGCGCGTTGCACCCAAAAGCCGGGAATTGCCAAAAACCTGCTCGTAGGCGAAGCAAGATGTGTAATTATATGTCGCGTACCACCGTGCCGCCATGAGAGGACCCGACAGTTTCATGTTTTCGCGCGAGCCCGAAGCCATCAGCCTGGACGAAATAGACCGCCGTATCCTGGCCGAACTGCAAGGGGACGGCCGGATGACCAATGTGGAGCTGGCCAAGCGCGCCGGCATTTCGCCACCGCCCTGCCTGCGCCGCGTCCGCCGGCTGGAGGATGCCGGCTATATCCAGGGTTACCACGCGCAGACGGATGGCCAGAAACTCGGCTGGCAGATCGCGTTTTTCGTGATCGTCGGGCTGGAAAGCCAGAAACAATCCGTGCTGGACGGGTTCGAGGCGCTGGTCGCCGGCTGGCCGGAGGTGCGGGAGTGCCACATGATCCGCGGCGGCGGCGATTTTTTGCTGAAGCTGGTGGCGCGGGATGCGGCGCATGAGAACCAGCTGACCGCGCGGCTGACCAGCGCGGCGAACGTGGCCAAGGTGCAGACGCTGCAGACCATCCGCACCAGCCGGGCCTTGGCGGGCGTGCCAATGGACCGGCCGCATGCCTGATCGTCCAAGCTGGTTGATTTTGCTCGCCGCGATTCTGGTGGATCTGCTTTGCCGCGCATTTCCGGCGCATTTGCCGTATTTTTTCCCGTTCATTTTCAACGCGCCGGTGTTTCTGGGCTGTTGGTTCGTGCTGCTCTGGTACGTGCGCGGGCTGCGGCGGGTGGCACCCGCCCGCAAACCAGGCTGGTTGCGGCAGGCGTTCTTTCTGGCCGGCGTCGGCCTGGTGTATTTCGTGCTGCAGACGCGCTTCGAATATCTGTCCCAGCACATGTTCTTCCTGAACCGCGTGCAGGCGGTGACGATCGGTATGGTCGCCCCGTTCTGCATCGCGATCGCCTGGATGAGCGAGGTGCTGGCGGCCGGCGTGCCGGGCTGGGTGCTGGCGGCTTGCAAGAGCCGCGCGATGCGGCGGATCGGCACAGTGCTGTTCCACCCGATCCCCGCGATGGCCATTTTTCTGATCACCAGCGATGTGTGGCTGATCCCGTCCGTGCATTTCGCGGCGATGATCGACCCGACGCTGTACGCGGTGATGAACCTGTCCTGCCTCGCTGGCGGCATGCTGTTCTGGCTGGTGGTGCTGGACCCGCGGCCGACGCCGGTCTCCCGGTTCTCGTACCTGGCCCGCGCCGCGGCCGGCTTTCTGGTGATGTTCCCGCAGATCGCGGTCAGCTCCTACATCGCGCTGACCTCGGTGGATCTATACTCGTTCTACACGTTATGCGGCCGGATTTTCCCGTCGATCAGCCCGTCTTACGACCAGATGCTGGGCGGCATGATCCAATGGATCCCGCCAGGCATGATGAACACCGCGGCGCTCCTGATTTCCCTCAACGCGCTGCGGCTGAGCGACCTCGCGGCTGAAAAGACCGCGCCGCCGATCCCGCCGGGGACCCGGGTGTTCGAGGCGAAGTGGACGGGGCGGTAAGGATCCGCTCAATCCGTTCGGCAACGTGCCCGCAGCCAGATTTCCAGCTTGTCCTCTCGTATGGCGCCGCTTGCAACGTCCAGCATCGTGGCGGTCGCATCGGCTTCGGTCGCGTCGAGCACCTGACCGTGGGCCTTCAGAAACGCCACCATGACGGCGAAGGCAATTCTTTTATTTCCGTCAACGAAAGCATGCGCCTTGGCGACACCCACGCCATAGAGTGCCGCAAGCTGTTCCACGGTCGCTTCCGGGTTGTACGCGGCGAGATTTTTCGGCCGGTCGAGCGCGCCTTCGAGCAGGCCAAAATCCCGTAGACCTGGCGCACCGCCAAATTGTTTGATCAGCCGTTCGTGCCAGATGATGGCGAGGTGGGCGGGAACCCACGCCCAGCTCATTTAGCCAGATCGCGGTAGGTCTGAGCGTAGCGGCCGAGACTCCATTCAAACGCATCATCCAAAGCCGCATCGCCGGGCGCGGCATGGCGAATTTCGATGACGCCATCATCCCGGGCGGTCAGATGCAGGTCATCACCCTGCCTAAGCCCCGCGGCCTCAAGCAACTCCTTCGGAAGCGTAACCGCCAGCGAGTTCCCCCGAGCGGTCAATTTGGCGGAAATGCTCTTCATAGTTATAACATACGTTGTAACATGGTTTTGCACAAGGATACATTGCGATCTGGTCCGGTTGGGTCAGACGTTACCCCCCGAAAGGACAACGCCAACGGTTCGCCCGGCCGCGTCAAACCTGCCCGCCAGCAGCGCCGCCAAGGCAACCGCGCCGCCGGGTTCGACCACCAGTTTCAGATGGCGCGCGGCAAACGCCATCGCGTTGCGCACCTCATCGTCGGTGACCACCAGGCCGCCGGACAGCAGCCGGGAATTGATCGAAAAGGTCAGTTCGCCCGGCGTCGGCGTCAGCAGCGCGTCGCACAGCATCGAGCCGGTCATGTCGTTGCGCTCGCGCCGGCCGGCGCGGAGCGAGCGCGCTGTGTCGTCCCATCCCTCTGGCTCGACCGAGAAAACCTTCGTCGCGGGGGAGACGTCCGCCAGCGCCAAAGCGCAGCCGGCGATCAGCCCGCCGCCGCCGCAACAGACCAGCATGGCATCCATCGCGAGACCCGCCGCCGCCGCGTCCGCCGCCAGCTCCAGCGCGAGCGTCCCCTGGCCGGCGATCACATCCGGATGCTCATAAGGCGGGATCAGCACGGCATCGGTCTCCGCGACGATCGCCTGCGCAATCGCCTCGCGGTTCTCCGTGGCGCGGTCGTAGAACACGATGTTCGGCCCCCAGAACGCGGTCGACTCCCGCTTCACCGCCGGC
>Ga0116230_10004381_pt1 | contig 13838 bp, 10 predicted proteins | sample S1TSphfallax_3_FD_88678 | JGI IMG/M metagenome (GOLD analysis project Ga0116230, IMG submission 88678) | Host-associated microbial communities from peat moss isolated from Minnesota, USA - S1T2_Fd - Sphagnum fallax MG | ecosystem: Host-associated > Plants > Peat moss > Unclassified | place...
ATATGGCAAGAAAAGGGAAAGTTCCATATGGCAATGACCTACTAGGATTAATGCTTTTAGCTTTCGATCAAAACAAGGAAAAAGATACAAACATGAACAAACATGAATTAAGCCTTCAAGCTCTAGTTGATGAATGCAAGACCTTTTTTGCGACTGGTTCTGAAACAGTGGCTTCACTATTAACATGGACTTTGCTTCTATTGGCGGAATATTCTGAATGGCAAGATAGGGCTCGAATTGAAATCTTGGAACTTTGTGGTCCAAATATCAACAATTTGGATGCATCAATGATCTCAAAGATGAAAATTGTAAGTTTTTTCAAGTTTCTATTTCTTGAATCATATATATATATATAATTATTTTTCTATATACAAATTGGGATGTCAATATAAAATTCTTTCCAAAATGGTTGAAAACCTTTTGTAAAATTATGGGAAGGTGTATAGGATTTGAATAAATCTTGAATGATCAATTAAACAACACAAGTGATGTACATTTTTGTACAATTTTTGGACCAGGTGGGAATGATATTAAATGAGACAAGTCGACTATTCACAATTGTTCCATCCTTTTTGAGGATAGCCACCAATGACATACAATTGGATGATATTTTTGTGCCAAAAGGTTCAGCTTTAGAGATTCCGGCACACCAAATTCATCGTGATCCCAAACTTTGGGGAGATGATGTTTTCACCTTTAACCCCCATAGATTTGTGAAAGGCGTGTCACAAGCTTGCAAACACCCACAAGGGTTTTTGCCATTCTCTTTTGGGCCCCGATATTGTATTGGCCAGAATTTTGCAAACATGGAGTTAAAAATTGTGTTGGCTATGGTGTTGTCACAATTCCAACTTTCAATTTCTCCAAATTACAAACATTGTCCTCGTTTCATGTTTATTCAAAGACCACTTTATGGTCTACAACTTATTGTAAAAAGTTTGACAAGTCCAACCTCCTAGATTTACTATAGATGGTGTAAAAGATATATTTTGTTTATCCATTTCCAAAATGTCAATATATTACACAAGGTGTTGTGTTGTTATAATTTTCTTCAAATTTGTAGTTGTTAAATGTGAATTTCACGTTTTGGTTTGTTATTTCAAAGTAAGTGTTTGAGATTTTCATCACTTAAATGTAAATACAAGCAAGGCCATTCCTTAAGATTGCAACTAGATTGATGTTTACACAAATTTGAAATCATGTGTCAAATGAGTTTTCAAAAAATCAATTCTTGAAAATTGATTGTTTTTATCAATTTTTGTTCAAGGTTTCTATTCATTTGACTTGCCCATTGTGGTATTAACTATTAATGTTCAATCTAGATGGATACAAAATTGATGAGTTTGAAGTTTGAAGTTGGGTATTTAATGGCTAAAAAAAGGTTTTTTTGTTTTATCAAGTCAAGAAGGGATTTAAAATCCATCATCCAAGGATGAGGCTTTCTTTTAAAAGTTGACCAAAAAAGATCATGTGGTTTAGTATTTCAATTGCTACAAGATTGGTGCCCAACACTATTGAAGCAAACAAAGTCATACACATGAAAACATGCACACAAATCAAGAAAATTCACCTACAAACCAAAATTCATAAACACACAAAACACAAGCATGTTTTTCATGTGTGTTCTGGAATCTCAAAACATGAAAAATGAAATTCCAAAACCACACCATGGAAATAAATCACCCCAAACACAAAAAACCTCATTCACATTTAATTGGGTTCCAATCACAAATAACAAACTACATGAAACTAATGTCTTGCAACAAATACCTTATAATTATTGTGTGTTACAAGGGTAGTCCCCAACACAATTGAAATTAACAAAGTCATACATACACATGAAAACATCCACACTAATCACCCCTTGGCTAGGATAAAAGTCCTACACCAAATATCCAAATCTATGATCAAATAAGAATAATGTGGTAAGGTAATCCACTAAAGGAATTTGGTTACAAACATGATGAAATGAGTATGTTGGGTGCAATGTGAGCCCCATCATTAATTAGTTAGTTGCAATCCATTATGTTCAACCAAATTACAACCTTCCTTGAATCATTTATTATCCCAATCAAAAAATGTATATATTATGGTATTGAGGCCTAACCAAAACAACAAAACAAGTCCATTTGGTGCATTGTGGACATACCTAATCTCTTGTTGGAACCTTGGCAAAGGTGATGGAAACAATTGATATGCCATCCTCTAAAACAATGGTCACAAACCAACATGGTTACTACATCTTATGATTTTCCACATAACATGGATTGCAAATCTATAAGGACTATGGCCATGATGGATCCACTTGGCCATTCACATGTGGAAGGTGACATGGTCTAGAATATTGCACAATGTTGCTACCACATGAATATGTGAGCGTGAGCATGACTTTGTGAATAAAAGTGAATATTTTCATCAAGGACTTTCATACAAGCTAGGTACATGGGAGGACACTATGTTGCTAAGGAATGGTACACAATCTTCTACATTTTGTAACCTCCTCTCAAGGTTATGAATTTTATCATTCCTTAATTCTTGCTTCACCATTTCCCTTACACCATCCCATTCATAGCCCCTTTCCCATGCCTTGTCCCAAAAAAATTCAAAATCATCGTACACCCATTAGTAAGACTTGGATATATTGCAACAAAATACATTGCCCCACAACCTTTAAACTAACAACACAAGCATCACTCCACACCCAATGATGTGTTAGTTTGATTCCTTGTGCTAATAACTAATCCCAATGCATCAATATACAATGTTGCATGAATAAAATATTGTGTTTTTTATCATCTGAAACATAAATGTGTGTTTTTTTCATGATCTTTTTATCATCATTCCCTTGTCCAATAGTTGGGTCTACATGAAAAATGATATGAACCATGATAGTAACTTGAAAAAAGTGCTAATGCATGGACTGAATTTTATTTTGCATTTCAAAACTACAATTTTCTACAAAGTCAATATAAAAAATATTGTATTTGAAGGCAAATTATCCATGGACATTTTGCATTACACGTCCTTTCACCTTGCAATGAAATTTTGTTGGACAAATCTTTGTAAATTTGGTCACAAGTAGTCAAGGAATGTGGAGGCAGATGTTTGTTCGAAGTATTCTTGAACCCTTTTCTTAGGGTTTCATGTTCACCTAGTCCAACAATTTTTTTACTAAAAACATATCCTTAAAATTAACCAATCAATAGAAAAGCAGTGACTCATTGAGGAGGATGGGCAAAATGTGTGCTCCACACTCCCCACAATTTCCCATTATGCATCCCAATTTATGCCATTATTGCAATTCGAGGTTGGGACAAACACATTTTTCCCATAACATAATGACTCCAATGTACACCTTATCATGGGCTTGACACAATGTTGAGTTGGGGTCAACAACATTACAAACAAAACAATGACATGCACAAACATTAGCAACATGAGCTCCTTTCTTGCCATCCTTAATATTGTTTAATCCTTGCATCAAATAGATTTAGTTCCACATGACATTTGCAACATCCGACATTTCATTCTTTGCAAGTTTTTAAAAAGTTAGGTTTAAGAGCTTCAAATGCACTTTGTTGAATTTATATAACTAGATAGGCAGTTTGGAATCAAAAGGAAAAAAATAATCTACAAACAACATGTGCATGCATTAAAGGCCCATTAAAATATGAACTTTGGTTTTCAAGATTTGAAATTCTTCCTAATTGAAATCTCTAGTGCATGAAAATGTTTTGGAATTGAATTTATTTGACTTTCCAACAAAAAATGTGTTGCATGTTCTTCATAGTGTTTTGGACTAAAATGTTTGGGCACAACAATGTTTTTGTTGGGGCTCATCCTTGTTTCACTTTTCCACCATAAATGAATAGAAACCTTGGTTTCTTCTTATAGTCCATCAAACCTTTTCTTTTGATGAGAAATGGCCCATCAAAAAGCCCCCAAAGTTTGGAGAAAATGACCCCACTCTATGGCACGTTCAAGGTTGCACCTCTTAGTACCCAAAAGTCTTGAAATTTTTACTGCATTAAAAGTAATATGTATGCTTACAAGTGCATCCAATGAAATGCTTTTGTGAGCCAACACATTATTTGAGTATGAATTTTTGACTTGACTCAATTCTTCCTTAAGCCATTTGCAAGTTATAATGGATCACTTTTGGCGTCACAAGTCCATTTTTTTAGGAACCTTATGGATTATAATTTTTCCCACGTCAAATTGTTATTAAATTTTATGGAAAAGGACTCATATACATTATTGTTATATAGTCATGTGTGATAGAATTTGGAAATTATTTGAAGTCGAATTTTCTACATTAAATGGAGGACTTTTCATCACATACTAGTTGTAGTATTATAGTACATAAATGATGTGTAAATAGACTCACCATATGTTAAGTTTATAATGAACAAAATTCATTTATTCTCCAAAACTCAAAAATGTGGTTTGTGTTTTTAAATGGGTGTTTGCAAATCATTTGAATGTCACATAAAAGTTTTATGAATTTTTACATAGGCCAAAAATTGACGAAAATGGTAAAGTACCTCATTATTACACTTTTATGAATAAAATTATTTTTTTCACCAACATTATAGCCTATGTGGTATTACATGGTCATTTGTTCTATTTTTTATTTATTTTTATAAGTTTTAACTTTACAATTTTTAATTTGTAAAAAATACACTATGAAATGTACCTTTAAGGACTCAAAAAATTGGTCAAAAGTGATCCACTCTAGCTTGCAACACACCCCCTAAAGTTTTGAAAGTTGTGTTTTTGCCTCATGAGGTTTGGGATAATACTATGGTAGGATTGTTATAATTGTATCATGTTGTAAAACTTTCACTACTATATCTTGCCTATTGTCAAGACCCGCAATTTGTCCAAACTCTATTGCCAATATATTGATAATCTTGAGAGAAATCTTATTGACATCCCTAGGGGTCAACAATTTACATGGGTTTAACTCAAGCGTATTATGGAAAACCTTTCATTGATTTGCCTTAATCTTGTTCTCCATTTTTGTCAGTGAACCCTGGCCTTTTCTTTAGCATTGGCTCCATTTGTAGCTTTTGTTTTTACCAACTTTACAACTCTTGCAACTACTATTTCTACTTGCTAGGCCTTTATAATTGGCCTCGATCTATGGTTTCTTCACTTGTTCTTAGAATTAATTGCCCATTTTGGCTAATAATTTAACCTGCCAACATCATAACAAAGGTGATGACCTTAAATCTTAACATGTTAATCATTAACCTACACAAGCCCATCCAACATGCCTTACTCTTTAACAACTTGTTTTCTAGTTCTAATGTCCATGAAATTGCAAATACAAAGCTAGTAGAAATTTTAATTGTTGCATTGCATGAAAATTGAACATAAATTAATTTGCATCTCTAAATCTTAAATATACAAAAAATAAAACTACAAAAATCTTAACAAATTGCCAACAATCAACAAATGTTGTGGTTAATTTTCATATACCACTACTCTTGAACAAATTGATATTTGTGCTTCATTCTTAAAATTACACATATTCAAGCAATCAAAAATAATTATTGAGGTGCCATGGGTACATATTCCTTTAAAACATTAACATATACACACATTCCGAAAATAGAGAGAATATTTTATAATACATGGGACATGTATGTAGAGTATATTAAAATGTACATAGACATGCATAGAGTGTACAAGGTCAAATATCAAGGGGATCTCAAGTGTACAAATGTATATAATCATATTTAACTACAAACATGTACACCCACAATACATGGACATACACACAATGCCCATTACCAAATACATCACAGATGTCTCAAATCTATGGACCATATTAATGGAGATGACATAATATGCTCTCAAGTACATATGTGTATATTTATAATATGTGGGCATACATAGACAATACATGGTCATATACACTATGGACTCAAATGTATTGGCTCTATATTGTAGATGACATATTACATTCCCAAGTACATACATGTACATATGTAATACATGGACATACACAAAATGTACAAGGTCACACACATTATGTACTTCAAATGTAGATATTATGTTATGGAGACGACAAAGTCATATTTTTCAAGTATTTATACACATATTTACACCACATAGACACATACATTATGCACAAGGTCATACATATGAATGGATATCCATGATATGGAAAGTGAATATATGTAGGATTATATTGAGAGGTTACAATATTTTGACAATATATAACAAGGAAATCACAGTCACATTGTGTACAAGTTGTGGAGTGATTATCCCCATCATGATAATAACACGATACATGATGTCATACAAAACATCACAATAACTATTCAAAAGTACATCATGTCATTTGATTGAAGATTGAATATGATGATTTTTTAAATCACCATATCAAGATACTCAAAATAATTACAACTAGCCAAAAAATGACAAATCATACAAACATGGTATTGAGGTGAAAGTGTTACCACATATTGCCTTTGACAATGTCATGTTTGATTAATTCCCAATATATCACAATAGGTCACCTATGCACACCATAAACAAAAAAAGAATCTTTATGTATCACAAAATCAGAACCTGAACATCACAACATCACAAAATGGTAGCCATTGACACTCATCAATTTGGCAATGCAACTTTACATCATTAATACCTTGAGCTTCCCACCACTATCAAATATTATCGTGGCAAATGAAAATTCACATGAGGGACACATACCACACACTTTGCCATTGAAACCCTTCAACTAAAACCTATGAATTCAAAAATTCAAAGACCTTTTTATTCCATTTGATCTAGCCCCATAAAAGGAATAAATTATGCCATGTGCAAGTCAAATGGCAAGGGTGTTAAAAAATAAACAACTACTAAACCCCTTGTCTCAAAGGTGAAGGAACTTACTAATTCAATACCCAACCTTGTAGACATGCATGACCTTTGGAACATCATTACAGTCAAAGAGGGTCATCCTCCAGCATAAACCACTAAAATTGATTAGGCTAGCTAAAGTTGCCCTAGACACGGCAAGCACAAGAAGGTCTTCAAATCACACAACTAATGACAAGAAATTAAGTTCTCTTAGGTTCAAGCACTTGGACTTGGAAACAGGTACCCATTTGAAGCAATATTTAATAGTTATTTGTTTGCTTCAAATTGGATCTTATCATTTTCCCCTTCCAAATATGGGTGGAAGGTGTGGTATTTCAAATGATGGCAAAACATGTAGAAAGATCAACTTCTCCTACTAGTGTGGCAATTAGGTCCAACATTTGACTTAAGGCTATTTGGTATTGCATTTACAATTTAGAAAGACATTTGGTGCATAAACCTAGTTTAGGAAGTACTTCCAATCTAGAGTTTCATTAAACATAACCATTACATTTCAAGTTAATTTCATAGAACAAAATCATTTTTCCTTTGTAGATGGACATCCAACAATGTCATTAATCTAAAAATTAATGTATGGCTTGAAAAGTAAATATATTTGATCTGACTAAGAACTTTTCCATGCATTATTATTTAGTGCCATAACATCCCTAAACTAGACTTCTACAAAAGGGCCAAAAACTATAACTAGGCACCAAAGGGATTACTTTGGAAAATGACCACATGTCATTTTCCCCAAAAAACACTTTTACATGCAAATGAATTTTTGAATGAAAACTTTTCTAACTTGTTCTAAAAAATATTTAAATCTTCCTCGATGCATCACATTTTTCTATAGTCATTATTGAATAAATATGAAATTTGAAAAGTGTGTAGATTCCTTACAAATTCAATGTTTCATCTTGAAAAATGATTAAAATTTTAAAGCATCAGCAAAAATCAAAATTTCACATTCTTTTGTTTTATTATACTCTAAACTATAACGTTCCTTCATACATCATGTACAGTATAACCCATTTATATGTGGTAAAAGACTCTTGAAGCTCTGAAATTTTTAAGTAATTTTGAAACATTCTTTGAATTTTGAAAGTTTTAGAATTCCACATTTTTTAAAGTATGAGTGTTTTTTGAATGTTGCTAATATGTTTTATCATCTATATTTTATTCAATGAAAATTATTATATTATATGACTCCTTTTGATAGTCCTTTACAAAATTGACTGCATTTGATGCAATAGGTGTAAATTTTCAAACATCCTAAATTAAAACCAAAACTTAAAATTGCATTGAATGAATTTTTATTTTAAGTTCCTTGACATTCATATGACGGAAAAAGGACTAACTTTCCATGATTACCATGGTTTAAAATGGTAATAAGTAAATAAATATTTGATTTTGAGTAATTATGTTTAACATCCAATGCCCTTTTTGGCTCCTAGTTACGTGTTTTGACCCAAAATGCAAAGGAGCGAACAAAATTTTCAATTACTATATTAAATTTTAGAGTCAGATTGTTCAGCATATTGCATGATGGTCCTGATCGAGATGAATCCAAAGGCCTACACTTTGTAATTCTCTTTTTTTAAATTTACTTCTTCACAAAATGCAAATTTCCAAAACAAATATGCAAATCAAGAACACAAAAACAAGGTGCAAAACAAAGGTTTGGTAAGTAAGGACAAAATAATGAAAATCCTTACCATGTTGGATATGAAGTGGAATCACATTAGTGATTGAAAATTGTTTCCCAAGTTTTCATGTATGCAATGAAAAAATTAATTAATATGTTTGCATGCATAAAAGTTTGAGGCATTTATAAGTTACAACTAGATTCCCAAACTTTTAACTATCCCCAATGAATAATGATTGAATTTGTACATATCAATTTCATTTCAAATAGAAAAAAAATTTGCAAAAATTTGTAGGTATTTATTTTAGATTGAATTCAAACATATATATTGGGACACTATATCAATTTACTTGTTAAATCCTTAATGGATGTGGTGTCCTAAACATACATGTGCCAAGACCCATTCCTTTTTAAGCATAAATTAGTTTTCATAACCCTTTAATAACATTACCTCCAAAAGTTTTAAGTTGCCTTGCAAACTATAAATCCATAGCATCATGTCTTGTAAAAGAAAATTCCATGTTTTTTGGAGTTAGATATGCACAAAAGAAGATCATGGGGATGGGTGTATGCACAAGATAATGGCTCATACAAGTCTAATACAATTCCCCAAAAAAACTTCAAATCGAGAAGTTCAACATGGTGATCTATATAAGAAAGATAACAAGTTCAAACTATGTCATAATGAAGTGTTTAAAGAGGAAAAGAAGCTCAACAAATTACTTTGTGTGTTTGTTCAAAGGTTGACAAGGAATATGAATGATAATGTTATCATGATCATCCTAGAGAGCTAGCAAATTCATGAAGATCAAATTTGACAATACTTGAAAATATAGTCTTACAAATCCCAACTTGTGGCAGTGGTCAAGATTTTGTAACATCATGCCATTCACCATCGCACTTACATTAGAGGGCGTTGTTGGTATGCAAAATACAAAATGTTGGCTACTTTGATACTACCGTTGTATTGCATGACCAAAAACAAACAACTAGGGTTATTACTCACATGACTTGACCCAATGTTCATGTTAAGTTTTAATGTATCAAATATTAGCTAGGGTTTTCAAGCCCTTGGATGAGTTGTAACATGATTTGTGATGAATTCATGTCTAAGATCTGATGCAACAAATGAATTGCATTGCAACTCATCAAGGGGCTTAGAAACATAACTAACTGCAATTGCAACCAGAAGACATGATGGTAATTAAGAAACATTAACTTTCTTTGCAACGAGTTGATGGACTTACCAAAAGAAACTCCAAATTGAAAATTGCCTCCCAAGCTTTAGAGGCCTATCTTGCTACAATAGTGTGAGTTCCATTTATTGTTAGCATCAATGTAGTGTTGTTTAATAGTTGAGACCATGTAATAGCTTCCACATGTAGTATGTTTTGCTTTCATTTCTATCCAACATGTTTGTTTTCCACCTCCTCCTTGATTCGGTTATTCCGTTGTCCAAAATGTGAAACAAACCAACAAAATTTGCTATGGAACCACTCCCACTACTATGTATTAATATTTTCCAAGCAATGTTGGAAAGACCCATGTTTTGCAATAACTCAAATCAATCCTTCCATGATACAACTTTTATTATATGGGGCCAAATGCTTTTCAAAATCATGTCATCATGCAAAAGTCATGAGTATTGCCCCATTACAAGATGTTGCACATTCCTTGATTTTAATTTCAAGCCATGGTTCCTTCTTTCATTAGGCATGCATGCCATATAGTTTAATACCCAAGAGCCATAGTCAATTTGAGGGAGTGTTAACTACACAAACAAATGCACAACATAACAATACATCAATTCATGACTAGTTACTTGACTATAGATCTTGCACAACAAAGTTCTCGTTCAATGGATTGCACTCCATATCTCATTCCTAAATCTAAGCATTAGAAATCAGCCAATAGATAAAAGGTAAAATAAATTTACATTTTGAACAACAATATAAGCAATTGAAATGCAATCACTTTCATAAAATTCAACAAACAAAAAAGAATGGAAGACCAATTTTGGCAATTACTAAATCAATCCAACAAGACATATATGAACACATAATGTGCTATAACTTGTCGCCAATAGCATACTCTAAAGTCAATCGAGTCACAACACACTTGTTGCCAACCTCTTCGACAACTCTAAAAAGAATAATCTTTAACTACATGGCAATCAAATGTTACATCTTGTCACGAACCTCCTCAAACGTACTACCCATCTTAGTTATATGCTAATCATGTCTTGCAAACATTTGGTGTTATAGTTATTGCCAACCTCTTAAAAAACTTTGGCAATAACATTTTTCAAATACATGCCAATTAGGTAGTGTAAATTTAACCAGCTCAAAATCTAACATTGCTTTCCATTAGACATGATCTACTTATTCGATATGGTGTTGTAGGTTGAATTGTAGAGGTGCAACACATAGCAAACAAGGGAACTTTGAAAACAAAGTTTGAAACAAAGATATTTAAATTATAAAAACAATGGAGAGGCTCAAACGTAGCCCTAAAGGTCAACCCTTCATCGGATATGTACACTATGCATTCATGCATCACATTTACCAATGAACAACCACCATTGTGCAATTTATTACAAAATTACAAAAACTAGCACCATCCTTTTCTTTTTGGAGGTTTTGTTTTCTAATCAAATGGTCTAGATTAAAAGAATCTATATGTTGTTGTACACATGGTGTACATCAATACATTTCAAACCATTTATGTAATTTCAAAGGTACTTTTAATTTTCTTTTCAAGTATCATTTTAAAAAATGTAGTTTGAGATTTTAAAGCAAAACTTCCAACACAATTCTTCTTACCTTTCAAATGAGAATAATACTTTAATAATTTTTAAAATTTTCACACACTTATGGTCATTTGACTAAAAACCTTCATTCAAGGGTTTTTTGTAAAATTATATGAATAACACTTGTCAGTTAGAATTGAGATGGTGTAATAATATCATATTCAATGTGTATGCCAAATTTCATAAGGTTTTGCAATCATTTAATTCATTTATGGAATATATTTGTACTTTGGAGTACATTGGTACAAGAATAATTTTCTTGTTAACATACTATTAAATCATTTATTATCAACTGATAAATATGATTTTTTTTTCAATCTTTTTCATTGGGTTTTGAACTACCTTATTTCAAATATAATTTGTAAGAAATCCTTTTAATATTGACTTGGTGGAAGTCCAAAAACACATTGTGTTGAAAAACAATATTTGTGACAATAACCTTTGGACACCGTAGTGTGCTTTCACACCATATACAATTTAAAGCATCTTACCTTCCTCCTTTGTATTTTGGCAATCCCTAAAATCCTTCCCACCAACCCCACTTCCCTATGTGCCCTCCTTTTTTCTTGCAATCAAGAACTAATAACAACAAAGACCATCATGAGGGGGTAAATAATTTCCTATAACCTTTAGAAATTGCCACACATACATTTTGAAGCATCTTGCCCACCCTTCCCCCTTTATTTCTTTGCCCCATTTTGAAAAATTGAATCAACAATATACCATTAATGGGATATACCTCTTACATCCCTTTCTTCCCACCACGAAACTACCTATCCTAAGTTATTTGGAAGCTTGCAAACTAACATTTGATGTTTACAATATTTTGACCTATGATCCTAGGTCACCATGCTTAGCCAATAGGGTCTCCATATGCGCTGCTCTAAATACATATCAATGATTGTATCAACACTTAGTTAACACTTAACCTTGAACACATTGTTAAAGTATTGTAAAAGCATTAAACCCTGTAGGGGGCAAGTTTGTCATGGGACCTACCATTGTAATTGACTAAATCCATGTGCTAACCCTGTTAAGATCACTTTTCCCATTTGTAAACTTCCATATTTCAATGCACTATGGTCTTTTTTAATACATTTAATACGTAAATACGTAAATGTTTTTTGAGCCACTTTAATTAACTCACACCCTTAAACTAATGGGTGCAATAGCTTGGAGAAGGAAAACACACTTGAAACAGTTAATATGGTTGTATATTGCAACAAGACCTCTATTACAACTAAATGAAAATATGGCTAGTGTTCATGAGACTTAAACTAACCATACTTTAATGAATACCTCATGAAGTTGCACCTAATTAGATATGATGTCCATGGGCTTAATATGGAAGGTGAAAATTTCATAAGTTAAACCATTTAACTGGGACTTAATTGAGAGTTAAATCAAATTTAACTATGAGTTAACTAAGAATTATGGATGAACATGATGGACGAATTCCATATATTGGGTGATGGTGTCTAATGTTTACATTTGTCACATAAGATTTAAATGGTCCATTGTGGGGATCTAGGAATTATTAATGTGTATATTTCAAATAGCCTAAACAAAAGAGGGAATTTGTGGGAACTTTTGTGCTTCAAGTTTTTTTATATCATTAAGTCTTAACTACATCATTTACAAACATAAATCCTAAAGATGCACTTATTTTCAATGGTTTGAACCTCGTAATTGTTATGTGTGAAGGTACTGATGACAAACCAAGTTGGGTATATGGTTTTGCAAATACCTTTGAAGTGATGAACATTGGAAAAAACTTTAAGCCAAGTAGAAAAACTAAGTACAGATTCAAGTATTAAATGAAATACCAAACCAAGTTGCACCAATTGTTCAATGCCACAATTATTATGCATTATATTTACTTCAATAACTTTTGCATCCAAATTACATGTTTTGAGTCTCTTGTAAATATAAATGAATGTTCGAGGAAGTACACATGCTTATTGGTCATTTGGGAGTAAATATTGCAAGTATTGGTCAATCATCAAACACTTGTTACAACTATGAAAATTTCAACAATTTTAGTAAATGTTTGGTGGTGCAAGTCTTGGTTGTGGTTGGCATCATGAATACATTATCATGGTTTCCATAGCTACCAATATTTGTTCCTTTTCATGGTTATGGTCACATGTGCATTCAGATAAATTTGTAATATAATGACCCACTTCAAGTGTAAACACTCTTGAATAACACACTTGTCAATTTTTAACTTCACTTAAAATTTAAAAAAGTTCATGTAATCTACATAGTGTGATGTAATATACATTTAAGAATGACATATAAAAAATGAGTATATTATATCAACTTTTGAGGGTGACAAAAGACTAATTAAACACTTGTAACTAGTCTTGAGGTCCTAAGTAAATCACATAAGAATGATCAAAATTAATCTAAATTTGTTTGAAAAAAATTCATATTCATCTAAATTGAATAAGTATTGGACTTTACATGGTTTTGGATCATCATTGGAATTGACATATAAATAAATTG
>Ga0116230_10004383_pt1 | contig 13836 bp, 10 predicted proteins | sample S1TSphfallax_3_FD_88678 | JGI IMG/M metagenome (GOLD analysis project Ga0116230, IMG submission 88678) | Host-associated microbial communities from peat moss isolated from Minnesota, USA - S1T2_Fd - Sphagnum fallax MG | ecosystem: Host-associated > Plants > Peat moss > Unclassified | place...
GCCCTCCCGCTCGGCGCCGACGCTCCATCCGGTCATGGCCCGGGCGAATTCGGTGACGTCGGCCTGACTGTAGCCCGCCTCCACGCCGACGGTGTGAAGCTCCAGGATTTCTCGCGCCAGGTTCTCATTGAGGCCCACACGGCGCCCATTCCGGCCGGCTCTCATGGCCGCGGGGCTCGTCGGACCGACGGATTGGGCCTGATCCAGATAGAGCAGCATGGCCGGGTGGCCTGATGACGCGACCAGCAGGTCCTCGAAACGCCCGAAGACTCGCGGACGAATCGCCTCCTGCTCGAAGGGTCCGATCAGATTGGCGGTGATCCCCTTGACGCCCGAAACGGTGAAATGATTGGCCCAAAACAGCGCCCAGCGCTCGCGAAAGGCGGCGTTGGTGGCGGCGGCGAGTTGCAGGCGGCTCGATATGTCCTGGCCGGCATTCTCACGGATCAAACGCCGGACCTCTTGCACGACATCTGGCGCGGGCGCCTCGGTCGCCGTCCCGGCCCCGGTTCCGGTGCTCATTTGGGCCTGCCGCCGCGCGAGCCCGATTTGCCGGTACTCCGCGAGCCTCTCGGGCACGGAAGGCATGTCCGCCCTGAAGAGGTCCGCCCCGCCGGGCCTAATCTGGGTCAGGAGCCAGCCTTGCGGGTCGGCGCTCGCCTGCGCGATCTCATCGCCCCGGGCGCCCAGGCCCAGGCGCGTGGCGGCTATGGCGCCCAGCAGATCCTTATCATAGGCCAATTGCGAGCTCCTTCGCGCGCAGGTCCCGGACCAGTCTACGCCCCTGGTCCCGTAAGGTCCAACGCCGGATCGGGGTCCTTCCGTCTCGCCGGTGTGATAGGGGAACGCCATGAGTCCGTCCGCGACCCCGCCAAAGCCCCGCCGGTTCTATAAAGACGCGCGGGCCCTCCCGACCCCGGACGGTTACGCGATCCAGCTGGATGGACGCCAGGCGAAGACTCCCGGCGGCCAAGCTCTTGTGGTTCCAAAACGGGCTCTGGCCGACCTCGTGGTGGGGGAATGGGCGGCGCAGGCCGACGCGCTGGATTGGGCGACCATGACCGCCACGCGCTTCGCCGCCATGGCCATCGAGGCGGGCCCCGCCGGCCGGCTCCGGGCGGTCGAGACCGTCCTCGGTTACGCCGCCAGCGACCTTGTCTGCTACTTCGCCACGCACCCGGAAAGCCTCGTGGCGCGACAGACTGACGTTTGGGGCGGGCTCCTGGACTGGGCGCTGACCGCCCACGGTCTCGCCTTCGTCCGCGCCAGCGGTGTCATCCACCAAGCCCAGCCGCCCGAAACCTTGAAGCGACTTGAGGCCATCGTCGACCAGGCGGATGACTTCACCCTCACCGGCCTCGCCTTCGGCTCGCCTCTCTTCGGTTCAGCCGTGGTCACCCTCGCCCTCGCTCACGGCCATGTGGATGCGAAGGCCGCCACAGCCGCCGCCCGCCTCGACGAAACCTTTCAGGAAGACCTCTGGGGCGTCGACCCCGAAAGCGCCAAACGCGCTGCGGCCCTGGCGGATGATGCCGAAGCTCTCGAACGCTGGTTCAGGGCCTTGGCGTAAGTGCGGCGCCCCTGACGATTGGGTCGATAGAGCGAAGAAGGATTCCACCACGAAGCTCACCAAGGCCACAAAGCTTCAGAAAGGCGCCTCACGATTGAAAACCATCGGTTCCGATATCGAGCCGCGACGCGGCTCATTTCTAATACCCCGTGTGTCTTCGTGGTCTTGGTGGTGAAGGCCTTTCTCAGCAGCCGTTTGAAGGTCCGTTGGGCCGTCGCGTGTGTACAACTCCCGCACCGCCTTGTGCGCGCCGCGCTGCACCTTTACGGCCGTCGAGCAAACGCAGCCATCGGCAAGGCCTGAGCATGAATGAGATCCTCGAAGAGCTGGAACGCCGCCGTGCGCGCGCCCGGGCGGGCGGCGGCGAGAGGCGCATCGCCTCCCAGCACGCCAAGGGCAAGCTCACCGCCCGCGAACGTCTCGCCCTCTTGCTGGACGAGGACTCCTTCGAGGAGTTCGACATGTTCGTCGAGCACCGAAGCCACGACTTCGGCATGGATTCCCAGCGCATTCCCGGCGACGGCGTCGTCACCGGCCAGGGCGCGATCAATGGACGCCTGGTCTATGTCTTCTCCAAGGATTTCACCGTCTTTGGCGGCTCGCTCTCCAAGGCCCACGCCGAAAAGATCGTGAAGGTTCAGGAAATGGCCATGCGCAACGGCGCGCCGGTCATCGGCCTCTTCGACGCGGGCGGGGCGCGGATCCAGGAGGGCGTGGACTCCCTGGCCGGCTATGCCGACATCTTTCTGCAGAATGTCCTGGCCTCAGGCGTGGTGCCCCAGATCAGCGTCATCATGGGCCCGTGCGCCGGGGGGGACGTCTATTCCCCCGCCATGACCGACTTCATCTTCATGGTGAAGGACACGGCCTACATGTACGTCACCGGGCCGGACGTGGTCAAAACCGTCATCAACGAAGACGTCAGCCACGAGGATCTAGGCGGCTACCGCGTCCACGCCCTCAAGTCCGGCGTCTCCGACGGAGCCTTTGATAATGACCTGGAGGCCCTGACGCAGGTGCGGCGTCTGGTGGATTTCCTGCCCCTCTCCAACCGCGATAAGCCAGAGCCCCGGGAGAGCTTCGACGAGCCCGAACGTATCGAATACTCTCTGGATACCCTCGTCCCCGCCAATCCCAACAAGCCCTACGACATGAGGGAGCTGATCCTAAAGGTCGTGGACGAGGCGGATTTTTTCGAAATCTCCCCCGATTGGGCCAAGAACATCATCGTCGGTTTCGGCCGCCTGGATGGCGCGACCGTGGGCGTCGTCGCCAATCAGCCCCAGGTCCTGGCCGGGGTTCTCGATATTGACGCCTCCCGCAAGGCAGCGCGGTTCGTGCGCTTCTGTGACGCCTTCAATATTCCCCTGGTCACGTTTGTGGATGTGCCGGGCTTCATGCCGGGGACAAAGCAGGAGCAGGGAGGCCTCATCAAACACGGCGCCAAGCTGCTCTTCGCTTTCGCCGAGGCCACGGTGCCCAAGGTCACGGTGATCACCCGCAAGGCCTATGGCGGCGCCTTCGACGTGATGAGCTCGAAGAACATCCGGGGCGATCTCAACTATGCCTGGCCCACCGCAGAGATCGCGGTCATGGGCCCAAAACAGGCGGTGGAGATCATTTTTCGCGGCGATATCGGCGATCCTGAGCGCCTCGCGGCGCGGGAGGCTGAATATAAGGCCCACTTCGCCAATCCCTTTGTGGCCGCCTCGCGCGGCTATATCGATGATGTGATCATGCCCCACGGCACGCGTCGGCGCCTTGTGCGGGCCCTGGCCTCCTTGAAGACCAAGCAGGTCTCCAATCCGTGGAAGAAGCACGACAATATTCCGCTCTGACTCTTCTATGACGACGCTCGCCCTCCTTTTCGCCGCCGGTCTCTGGGCCGGGGTGCAAAACGCGCTGGCTGGCGGTGGCTCGTTCGTCACCCTGCCGGCCCTGATCTTCAGCGGCCTGGACGCGCGGGCGGCCAATATCGCCTCGACCCTGGCGCTTTTTCCGGGGCAGACCACCACCGGATACTTCGGGCGCAAGATGGTGAGTGGCGCAGAGGGGCTGCGCTTCCGCACCCTCGTGGTCATCAGCCTGGCGGGCGGCGTGGTGGGGGCGGGGATCCTCCTGCTCACGCCCTCCAATGTCTTTGGCCGCATGGTCCCCTGGCTCGTTCTTTTCGCCACGAGCCTCTTCGCCTGGGGGAGTTTCGGACCTAAAAAGTCGTCGGGCGGGCCGCGTCTCGGTCCCCGGGCCGCCGCTGGCGTGCAGTTTTTGATTTCGGTCTATGGGGGCTACTTCGGCGGTGGCATCGGCTTCCTGATGCTCGCGGCCCTGACAGCCGCCGGCCTTGGCGTCAGAACCGCCGCCTCCACCAAGAATGTCCTGGCGGCTGTCATGAACGCCGCCGCCGTGGCAGTCTTCGTCTTCACCCCGCACATTCCCTGGGAGCGCGTGCTGACCATCAGCGTGGCGGCCATCCTCGGCGGATGGCTTGGGGCTCAGCTTCTCAAGAGGGTCGATGAGCGCTGGATCCGCGGCTTTGTCATCGTCCTGGGCATCGCCCTCACCATAGGTCTCTTCATCCGCGCCCGCTGACGCGGGCGTCGGCAAGGGCTAGATTGGCGCGATGACGCGCAAGCCTTTTGAGGTTCTGAACCTTGACCATGTGCAACTCGCCATGCCTCCGGGCGGGGAGGAGAGGGCGCGACGTTTCTACCGTGACATTCTGGGCCTCTCCGAGGAGGCCAAGCCCCCGCATCTCGCCGCGCGGGGAGGGTGCTGGTTCGCGGGCGGCGCTCTGCGACTGCATCTTGGCGTCGAGACGGATTTTCGGGCGGCCCAAAAGGCGCATCCGGCCCTTCGCGTGCGCGGCCTTCCCGCCCTTCGTCGGCGGCTTGAGGACGAGGGCTACCGCACGGCGCGGGATGAGCCGCTTGCTCACTTTGACCGCTGCTATGTCGACGATCCCTTCGGTAACCGCCTCGAGCTGATGGAGCCGCTATGAACGCGCGTCTTTGGGCCGCCGTCGGGCTGCTTTTCTCCTTCCCCTCGCCGTCCCTCGCCGGGGATCCCGTTTTGCCGCCGCCGCCGCCGCACGCGAACGGCCAGGTGCTTTGGCATATCGTCCACGACCAGTGTGTCCCCGACGAAGTCGTCCACGCTCAGCCCGCCCCCTGCGCCGAGGTCGTTCTCATCGGGGGCGTGGATCACGGTTTCGTCGTCCTGAAGGACAAGCATGGCCTGGAGCAATATCTCCTCATGCCCACGCAGGATATCACCGGCATCGAGGATCAAAGGGTCTTGGCGCCCGGCGCTGTGAACTATTTCGCCGCCGCCTGGACGGCGCGGAGCCTCGTGGAGGCGCGCATTGGCCACGCCTTGCCCCGTGAGGACCTGGGCGTTTCGGTGAACTCCATCTATGGCCGCTCTCAGGATCTGCTCCACCTTCACATTGATTGCCTGGCGCCGGCGACAGTGGCCGCCTTGAGTACGGCCGCGCCGCGCCTGACCGCCCGCTGGTCGCGTGAACCCCTCATTCTTGACGGACACCCTTATCTGGCGCTCGCCCTCGCCGGCGACGATCTGAAAGCCGATCCTTTCAAGCTCCTCGCCCGCGGCGTCCCCGGCGCGGCCGCCCACATGGGCGCTTGGACCCTCGTCCTCGCCGGCGCGCGCGGACGGGGCGGGACGCCAAGCTTCATCCTCCTGGCCTCGGAGGCTGACCCCCTCATGGGCCGTTTTGCATCGGGCGAAGAACTGCAAGACCACGACTGCGCGGTTGCGCAAACGGCGCCCACCCCACGGAGCTAGGCTGGCCCGCCCATTTCAGCTAGGCGAGGATCATGGTCTCACCACGTAAAGGAATGCCCCCTTGTCGTCACTCTTGATGAGCCGTCGTCTGGCCGTTCTCGGCTTGCCCACTCTGGCCTTGGCCGGTTTCGCCCTGGCGGCCTGCGACAAGAAGCCGGGGGCGGGCGCTTCGGCGGCCGCCGCCGCGCCCGATGATATGAGCCTCGGCAATCCGGCCGCCAAGGTCACCGTGGTGGAATATGCCTCGGTCGCGTGCCCCGTCTGCGGCCGCTGGTACAAAGAGGTCTGGCCGGCTTTCAAAGCGAAATATGTCGACACCGGAAAGATCCATTTCGTCTATCGCGAGATGCTGGTGGGCGATAACGACGAGGTGACAGCCGCGTCCGCGGGCTTCCTGCTGGCGCGCTGCGCGGGGACCGGAAATTATTTCAAGATCGTCGATGCGGTTTATAACAGCCAGCCCGGCCTCTTCGCAGATCCCCGCGGGGTGCTTCTCAACATCGCCAAGAGTTCTGGCATGACCGAGGCCCAGTTCGACGCCTGCATCCGTGATCCCGCCGCCCTGGACGCCCTGCAAAAACGCGTCGCCGCCAATGTCGCCAAGGATAACGTCAACGCCACGCCGACTTTCGTGATCAATGGCAAGCCGCTGGAACCCGGCTATCACCCCTTGAGCGATCTAGACGCCGCCATCGCCGCCGCGTCGAAGAGCTGACCTCGCGGGGCGCGCCGGTGGACTCCCTGGACCTTGGCCCCACGTCCCATAGCTATGTCTCTCAGCGCCTGCGCCTGCACTATGTGGACTGGGGAAACCCCGAGGCGCCGCCGCTGATCCTGGTGCATGGCGGGCGTGACCACTGTCGCAACTGGGACTGGGTGGCGCGGGAGCTTCGGGCCGAATTCCACATCGTCGCCCCCGACCTGCGCGGCCATGGCGATAGTGCGCCCTCGCCCAGCGGCGACTATTCCATGAGCGCCTTTCTCTATGATCTGGCCCAGCTGATCCACGGCCAGAAACTGGCGCCGGTGAGGATCATCGCCCATTCCCTCGGCGGCGCCATCGCCTTGCGCTATGCCGGGGTCTACCCTGAACTCGTCGAAAAACTGGTCGTGATCGAGGGCCTGGGTCCGTCCCCCGCCATGATCGCAGAGCGCGGCGCGCGCGGGCCCGCCGAACGCTACCGGACCTGGATCCAGGCCGAGCGCGATCTCGCGGCGCGCCACCCGCGGCGCTATGCCACGATCGCGGAAGCCCTCTCGCGCATGCGGGCCGAAAATCGCCATCTCACGGACGAACAGGCCCGCTATCTCACCGTCCACGGCGTCGCCCAGAACGAGGACGGAACCTTCAGCTGGAAGTTCGACAACTATGTCCGCTCTTTCGCCCCCGTGGACCTGACACCCAAGCAGATCTGGGCCCTCTGGTCAGAGATTGCCTGTCCCACGCTCCTCATCAACGGCAAGGAAAGCTGGGCCTCAGACCCCGTTGCCGACGGCCGCTTCGCCCATTTCCGCAATGCCCGCGCTGTCGCCTTCGATGGCGCCGGCCACTGGGTCCACCATGACCGCCTGGACGCGTTCCTGGCCGAGGTGCGGGGGTTCCTGTAGCCGATGATCGCCGGCTACACCGACCGCCTCAGCGTGTTCCCGGGGGAGCGGTTCGCGCTCCATGCGTCCGCGTCCCAGCCTGGCTGCGAGGTCGAGATCGCCCGTGTGGGCCAGGGCCGGGACGTGGTGTTCCGCGCATCCCTCGCCGTGGGTGACCACCCTACCCCCGCGCATTGTGATCGCGACGGGTGTGGCTGGCCCGTGGCCCTGCAAATCGACGTCGGCGCGGACTGGCGATCAGGCTATTACGACATTCAGCTGACCGCTTCCGACGGCGAGGCCGCCCACCACTTTGTCTGCGTCAAGGAGCCCCCCGCCGGGCCCCGCGCGCGGATGGTTCTCGTTCTCACGACCAACACCCTGCATGCCTACAACTATTGGGGCGGGGCCAGCGCCTATGCCCATGTGGAATCCCTGATGAGCCGGAAGGCCACGCTTCCCGAGGCCATGGCCGGGGCCATCGGTCGGCTCTCCACCCAAAGGCCCTTTCCGCCGCTGCTCATCGCGCCGCCGGCGGACATGCCGCGTCTCGTCAACCTCACCAAACGCGGTTTTGAACAGCGTCCCTGGGGCGGCGCGGATCCCGCCTGGTCGCGGGCCCACGGCCAGAGCCCCTATGACGGATCGGCCGGTTTCCTGAACAACTGGGAGCATCTCTTCGTCGCCTGGGCGGAAGCCGAGGGGCTGGATTTCGACTATCTCACCGACTTCGATCTCGACGCCGATCCCGCCGCCCTGGCGGGCTATGAGGTCCTGATCCTGGTGGGACATAGTGAATATTGGTCGGGGCCCGAGCGCGCCGTCATCGACGCCTTCATCGAGGCCGGCGGGCGCCTCGCCTGCTTCTCCGGCAATACCGCCTTCTGGAAGGTGCGGTGGGAGGACGACGGCGCGACCCTCATCTGCCACAAATGGGCGGGGTTCGACGTCGATCCGGTGGCAAAAGACCACCCGTCTCGGGGAACCCATCTTTGGTCCCACCCCGCCTTCGGCGCCCCCGAAGCCTCCACCACTGGTCTCAGCTTTCTGTTCGGCGGTTACCATCGCCTCGGCCTCTGCGCCGCGCGCGGGGCAGGGGGCTACACAGTTCATCGCGCCGACCATTGGGCCCTGGAGGGCTGTGATCTCTTCTATGGCGATGTGTTCGGCGATCAGATTCCGTTGCTCGGATACGAAAACGACGGCTGCCCCCTGACCGTCGGCGAGGACGGCCTTCCCGCGCCGGCGCCACGCCTGGGCGTGCCCGAGGGCCTGGAGATCATCGCCAGCGCCCCCGCCGCCTTCGCCGAAAGCTCCAGCCCTTATCGCCCCATCATTCCTCCCGAGCGAATGGACGTGGTTGCGACGATCGCCTTCGGCGCGGACACCCCCGCGACGCGGGCGCGCGTCCTGCGCGGACACGCGGTCATGGCCGCCTTCCGCAAGGGCGCGGGCGAGGTGTTCAACGCGGGCACGACGGAATGGGCCCATGGCCTCGCCGCCCGAGATCCCTTTGTGGAACGGATCACGCGAAACGTTTTCCGACGCTTTCTGAGTTGAATTTTGGGAAAACGGCGAGGACCGTATTCGCGTCTGCGGCCCAAACAAGCATGGCATTTGGGGCAATATTCGCCTAGACAAGTCTTGCACGCCGAGGCGACGACGGGTCGCGCTCCGCAAGAGCCTGCCATGGCGCTCATCGCTCTGCTGTTCGTCGCCGCCCCGATTATTGGCCTGGGCCTTCGCGCCGTCGATTGGAGAGCGGCGCGTCGGCGAGGCCGTCCGTTTCGATTCTGGTCGTGGCGCGGGCCCCGGACCTAAGCGTGTCGAGACGCGAGACTGGGGTAGACGAGACTTTTAGTTGTCTGGAGCCCAAAAAATGAAGAGTTGACGAGAGAACGAAAACAGAACAGAACGAACCAGGAACAAAGGAGATGGGTTCATGGTTCGGTTTTGTCGCGACTCCCTGGCCTTGGCGTCGGTGGTAGGTTTTGTCTGGATGGTGTGTCAGGCGACTCAGATATTGGCTTAGGGCGAACGGCCTTTGGGCCAGAAGGGCGGGTCTGGGATGAGCGCGGCGGCCGATCCGGGGGAGATGTTCATCCACCTCAAGGTTCGTTCGGCCTACTCCCTGCTGGAGGGCGCCATAAAGTGCGACGCCCTCGGCGGCCTGGCGCGGGCCGAGGGTATGCCCGCCGTGGCCCTGACCGACCGGGCCAATCTGTTCGGCGCTCTGGAGTTCTCCGTCGCCACCAGCGCCGCGGGCATCCAGCCGATCATCGGTTGCGCCCTGCCGGTGAGCGGCCTGGGAGGCGCCCGTCCCGAGCGATGGGCCCGCACGCCTGCGATCATTCTTTTGGCGCAGAACGAGACCGGTTGGCGAAATCTGTGCGAGCTGTCTTCCGCGGCTTTTCTGGATGTCGAGCCCAGCGACGCCCCCCATGTGACCTGGGAGCGTGTGGCCGCCCATGCCGAGGGCCTCATCGCCCTCAGCGGAGGGCCGGAGGGTCCGGTTGATCCCCTCTTCGCCGCCGGCCGGCTGGCCGAGGCGCGGGGCGCCTTGGATGAGATGAAGCGGATTTTCGGTGACCGGCTCTATATTGAGCTTCAGCGCCATGGCCTCGCCGTTCAGGCCGCGGCGGAACCGGGTCTCGTGGCCTGGGCCTATGACAGCGATACCCCGCTCGTCGCCACCAATGATGTCTACTTCGCGGAAGGTAAGACCTGGGCGGCGCATGACGCCCTGCTGTGTATCGCCGATGGCGCCTTTGTCGGCCAGGAGGATCGCCGTCGCGCCACGCCCGAGCACGCCTTCAAGAGCGCGGCGGCCATGCGCCGGCTATTCGCCGATCTCCCCGAGGCCTGCGACAACACCCTTGAGATCGCCCGCCGCTGCGCCTTCATGGTCAAGAAGCGCGCGCCGATCCTGCCCAGGTTTCCCACCCGCGATGGCGTTTCCGAGGATGAGGAGCTCGCGCGCCAAGCCAAGGAGGGTCTGCGGCGGCGCCTTGAGGCGTGTTCGCCCGTCGGCGGGGAGGAGCCCTATTGGCAGAGGCTCGATCTGGAGATCGGCGTCATCCAGAAGATGGGCTTTTCCGGCTATTTCCTGATCGTCTCGGATTTCATGAAGTGGGCCGTGGCTCACGATATTCCCGTCGGCCCGGGCCGGGGCTCCGGCGCCGGGTCGGCGGTGGCCTGGTCGCTCCTGATCACCGGCGTTGATCCCTTGAAATATGGCCTCTTCTTCGAGCGCTTTCTGAACCCTGAGCGGGTGTCCATGCCCGACTTCGATATCGACTTCTGTCAGGAGCGCCGCGACGAGGTCATCGCCTATGTCCAGAGCCGGTATGGCGCGGACAAGGTGGCCCAGATCATCACCTTCGGCAGTCTCCAGGCCCGGGCCGTGCTGCGTGATGTGGGCCGGGTGAACCAGCTCCCCCTCGGCCAGGTGGACCGCCTGGCCAAGATGATCCCCAATAATCCCGCCGCCCCGGTCACCCTGGCCAAGGCCATCGAAATCGAGCCGCGCCTCCAGGCCGCCCGGGATGAGGATGAGGGCGTAGCCCACGCCTTGAGCATCGCCCTGGAGCTTGAGGGGCTCTACCGCAACGCCTCGACCCATGCCGCCGGAATTGTCATCGCCGACCGACCTTTGACCGAGCTTGTCCCGCTTTATCGCGATCCGCGCTCAAGCCTTCCGGCCACTCAGTTCAACATGAAGTGGGTGGAGAGCGCCGGCCTCGTGAAGTTCGACTTTTTGGGCCTCAAGACCCTCACCGTCATACACCGGGCGGTGAAGCACCTCGCCCGGCGCGGCGCCGCTGTCGATCTCGAACGCCTGCCTCTGGAGGACGCCAAGACCTACGAGCTTCTGGCGTCCGGTCAGACCGTGGGGGTGTTCCAGATGGAAGGGCAGGGGATGCGGGACACGCTGCGCAAGCTGCGTCCCGCCTCCATAGAGGAGATCTGCGCCCTCATCTCGCTCTATCGGCCGGGTCCTATGGACTCCATTGATGAGTATGTGGACTGCAAGATGGGCCGTCGGCCGGTGGTGATCCTGCCGGGCCTGGAAGCGGCTCTAGCCGATACCTACGGGGTCATCGTCTATCAGGAACAGGTGATGAAGATCGCCCAGATCCTGGCCGGCTATTCGCTTGGCGAAGCGGATCTTCTTCGCCGGGCCATGGGCAAGAAGAAAAAGGATGAGATGGACCAGCAGCGCGCCCGCTTCCTGTCGGGCGCCGCCGAGCGCGGCCTTACCGTCAGTGACGCCGAAGACATGTTCGACCGGATGGCCAAGTTCGCCGGTTATGGCTTCAACAAGGGCCATGCCGCGCCCTATGCGGTGATCGCCTATCAGACAGCCTGGCTGAAGGCCAATGCCCCCGTGGAGTTCTTTGCGGCCTCCATGAGTCTCGATATCTCCAACACCGACAAGCTGGCCGTCTTCTATCAGGACGCCAGGCGTCAGGGCGCGGCGATCCTACCGCCGGATATCAACCGGTCCGGCGCCGACTTCGAGGTGGTGGAAGGCCAGGTGCTCTATGCCCTGGGCGCGATCCGAAATGTGGGACTCAGCGCCATGAACGCCGTGGTCGCGGCGCGCGAGACCGGCGGCCGCTTCGTGGATATCTTCGATTTTCTAGAGCGCATCGATCCCCGCTTGGTCAACAAACGCGCCTTTGAGGGTCTGGCCAGGGCCGGCGCCTTCGACTCCATCCACCCCCACCGCGCCCAATTGGCGGAAGCCGCCGACACCCTCGTGGCCTATGCTCAGGCGGTGGCCTCCGACCGTGCCAGCGCCCAGGAGAGTCTGTTTGGCGAAGGCGCGGCGGCGGCCAGGCCCCGTCTGCCCAGGGTGGAAACATGGGATCCGGTGCGCCAACTGGATGAGGAGCTGTCAGCCGTCGGCTTCTACCTCTCCGGCCACCCCTTGGGCGATATGACCGAGATTCTGCGGCGTCGCCGCGTCACATTCCTGGTGGACGCCACGGCCCAGGCGCTGAACGGGGCCGAAGCCTTCCGCATGGCGGGCATCGTGCGGCGCCGTCAGGAACGCTCATCAGCCAGCGGCGGCAAGTTTGCGTTCGTGACGCTCTCCGATCCGACCGGCGAATTTGAGGTCATGTTCCAGCCCGAGTCCCTGCGCCGCTGCCGCGACCTGCTGGAGCCGGGCCGGGCCATCGTCATCAAGGCCCGGACCAAGGCCGCGGACGGCGAGGTGCGGTTCTATGGCGAGGACGCCGAACCCATGGAGCGGGCCATAGAGGCCGTGGGAGCTGGGCTGCGTATTCACCTCTCGCCCGCCGTGACCGAAGTCGAGGCCATCCGCGCGCGCCTCAAGACCGCTGAAAAAGGCGGCGGCCCCGTGGCGTTCGTCGCGGCCTTTCCTGGCGGTCGAGAAGTGGAAATGCGCCTTCCCGGTCTCTGGAAACTCGACCCCGCCGCCCGCGGCGCCCTCCGCACCGCCCCCGGCGTCGCCTTTCTGGAGGACGTTTAGGGTCCGTTTGACCACAAGGGTGCGGTCTCACCACGAAGCGCACGAAGTCCAAGAAGGATTTGCGAAGAGGCGGCTGTAATTGAAGCGCTGCGGTAAATCACTTTTGTGCGCTTCGCGCGGACCTTATATTTTCAACCCTCCACCCCGCTAAGTTTGTGAATCCGTCTTGGACTTCGTGGGCTTCGTGGTGAAAACCTTCCGGCCCGAGCCTCGCCCCGCCACTCCCTTGCAAATCCGCCCTTAAGCGCCTATTTCGCCACCCCATCACACACGCGAGACGCCTCGGCGAGGGGTGGGGCTCACCCCGCCCTCCTTTCCGTTCCGGTCCCCTTCCCTAAAAAAGGGGGTTTTGTCTCGCGGAGGTCCGAACCGGAAGAAGGATATTAGGTTCTCATGGCGCTACCCGACTTCACCATGCGTCAGCTCCTGGAAGCTGGCGCCCACTTTGGCCACCAGACCCATCGCTGGAATCCGAAGATGGAGCGCTACATCTTTGGCGCGCGCTCCAATATCCACATCATCGATCTTTCCCAGACCATGCCGCTCCTGCACCAGGCCCTGGTCAAGGTGCGCGATGTCGCCGCCGCCGGCGGCCGGGTCCTTTTCGTGGGCACCAAGCGTCAGGCCTCCGAGCCCGTGTCCATAGCGGCCAAGCGCTGCGCCCAATATTATGTGAACCACCGGTGGCTCGGCGGCACGCTTACCAATTGGCGGACAATCTCCGCCTCCATCGCCCGGCTGCGCGAGCTTGAGGGCGTTCTCGACGGTGGCGACCCCGGCGGTCGCACCAAGAAGGAACTCCTGCAGCTCACCCGCGAGCGCGAGAAGCTTGAGCTTTCTCTCGGCGGGATCAAGGACATGGGCGGCATTCCCGACCTGATGTTCGTGATCGACACCAACAAAGAAGCCATCGCCATTCAGGAAGCGCGCAAGCTGAATATCCCCGTGGTGGCGATCCTGGACACCAACTGCGATCCGCAAGGCATCACCTACCCGATCCCGGGCAATGATGACGCCGCCCGCGCCCTGCAGCTCTATTGCGACCTGATCGCCGACTCCGTCCTTGACGGTCTCACCGAGGGTCAGGTGGCGATGGGCGTGGATATCGGCGCGGCTGACGCCCCCGTCGAGCCGGCTCTGGCCACGCTCGCGGCCGCGGAGGAAGCGCCGGCCGAGCCTGAGGCGACCGTGGAGGTTGATCCCGAACTGGAAGCCGCCCTCGAGGCCGCTCCCGCGGAAGACCGAGCCCCGACCGAAGCCTGAAACGGGGGCCCTCTGGGCCCCTATATGTAACACGGATGGATCGTCCCTGGCCTGTCCCGGGGGCTTCCCGCCATATGACGATTAGCGGAGAGATGATGATGACCGAGGTCAC
>Ga0116230_10004385_pt1 | contig 13835 bp, 13 predicted proteins | sample S1TSphfallax_3_FD_88678 | JGI IMG/M metagenome (GOLD analysis project Ga0116230, IMG submission 88678) | Host-associated microbial communities from peat moss isolated from Minnesota, USA - S1T2_Fd - Sphagnum fallax MG | ecosystem: Host-associated > Plants > Peat moss > Unclassified | place...
ATCACCACCGTACTCACTTGCGGCGCGGCACTCGCCAAAATTTTGCCGCGGCGGAATACGAACAGCCGGTTCGGCCGTAGCCGGATCGCCTCGATCGGGTCGGCCGCCTGCAGCACGACGAGGTCCGCGAAGCAGCCCGGTGCGATCCCGTAGCCCTCCAGCCCCATGATTTTCGCGGAGCTTTCCGTCACCGAGGCGAAGCACGCCTGGATCTCGGCCACACCGGTCAACTGCCCGACATGCACGGCCATGCCGGCCACCTCCAGCATGTCGTGGCTGCCGAGCGGATACCACGGGTCCATCACGCAATCATGGCCGAATCCCACCGGGATCCCGGCCGCGTAAAATTCCTTCACCCGCGTCATCCCGCGCCGCTTCGGGTAGGTGTCGTGCCGGCCCTGCAATGTGATGTTGATTAGCGGATTCGGGATCGCGGCAACACCCGCCTGCGCCATCAGCGGGATCAGCTTGCTGACGTAATAATTATCCATGCTGTGCATCGAGGTCAGGTGCGAACCGGCAACCCGGCCCGCCATCCCGTGCTTCGCGGTCTCCGCCGTCAGCGTTTCGATATGGCGGGACAGCGGGTCGTCGCTCTCGTCGCAATGCATGTCGACCATCAGCCCGCGCACGGCGGCGAGCCGCATCAGCGCCGTCACACTTTCGGCGCCGTCCGCCATGGTCCGCTCGAAATGCGGAATCCCGCCGACGATGTCCACACCCTTATCCAGCGCCCGGATCAGGTTCTCGTGGCTGCGGGCGTACCGAAAATACCCGTCCTGCGGAAACGCCACCAGTTGCAGGTCGATATACGGCTTGATTTCCGCGCGCAGCTGCAGCAAGGCGTCCACCGCCAGCAGCCGGTCGTCGCACACATCCACATGGCTGCGGATCGCCAGCGTGCCGCGCGCCGCCGACCACAGGCACACCTTCTTCGCGTGTTCGTAGACGCTCTGTTGCGTCAACAGCGGCTTCAGCTCGCCCCACAGCGCGATGCCTTCCAACAGCGTGCCGGAAAAATTCATCCGAGGCGTGCCCAGCCGCAGCGCGGAATCCAGATGCACGTGCGGGTCCACGAAGGGCGGGCATACCAGCCGCCCATGCGCGGCGATTTCCTTGGCGGCGGTTCCATCCAGCATGGGCTCGACCGCGACGATCCGCTCGCCCGCGATGCCGATATCGATGGCCTGCCGCCCGTCGGGCAGGTTGGCGCCGCGGATGATGACGTCGAGCATGGATGAACTCCTGGAACGGTTTCGGTCAGATTGGCGGCGCTCCGATTGCGGCGCAAGCGCGTACTCACTACAACCCCGGGATATGCGCATCCTGATCCTGCTCCCGCTCGCCTTGGCGTCCTGCGCATTGCCCAGCCGGAACAGCCTCGCTCCGTCCCCGGTCGGCGCGGATACCGCGAGCATCGCCGCGACGGAGGCCTTTGCCGGCCGTATCCCGCTTGTCACCATCCTCCCCGGCACCACGGATTTCGCGGGCCCCGTCGCCGGCGCGGTCCGCCAGGCGCTCGCCATCAAGCCCACCGCCGCCTTCGACGTGGAGGCGCAATCCCCGGTCACCGCCCCGCCGGATGACGGTGCCGCCACTTTGGAATCGCTTTCCGGCACCGCCGCCGCCGTGCAGAAATCCATCGTCGCGGACGGCGTTGACCCTTCCCGCGTCACCCTTTCGGCGAAAACCGCCGGGACGGATGCCAGCATCCTCGTCTATGTGAAATGAATGTCCGCTCCGCGGCGGGCATGGCGCTGGCGCGGCGGCTGGAGCCGGAGACCGCCCATCGCCTTTCGCTCACCGCTTTGCGCCTCGGCCTCGCCGGGCTGGACAATACGGCGGACGACCCGATCCTGGCCGTTCGCGCCTTTGGCCGGGTTCTGACCAACCCGATCGGCCTTGCCGCCGGGTTCGACAAGGACGCGGTGGCCTTGAATCCGCTCGGCCGTCTTGGGTTCGGCTTCCTGGAAGCCGGCACCGTCACCCCGCGGCCGCAGGCCGGCAACCCGCGCCCGCGGCTGTTCCGCCTGCCCGAGGATGCGGCGGTGATCAACCGCATGGGCTTTAACAATGGCGGGATCGACGCGTTTCTGCCGAATCTGCGGGCCGCCAACCGCGCGCGTGTCGCGATCGGCGCCAATATCGGCATCAACAAGGACGGCGCGGACCCGGACCGGGACTATCCGGCACTGGCCGCCGCCGTGGCGCCGTTTGCGGACTACATCACGATCAACATCTCCTCGCCCAACACGCCCGGACTGCGCGATCTGCAGGCGGAAGCCCGTCTCGGACAAATTTTGTCGGCGATCCGGGTCGAAAAACCCTTGTTCGTGAAAATCGCACCCGATCTATCGGAGGAATCGTTGGCCACGCTGGTCGCGGTTTGTCTGTCGAAGGGGGTCGAGGGCCTGATCATCTCCAACACCACGCTGGCGCGGCCGGATAGTCTGCGGGGCCGCCACAAGGGCGAGGCCGGTGGCCTCAGCGGCGCGCCGCTGTTTGCCCCCTCCACCGCCATGCTGAAGCGCGCCTACCAACTCGCCGGCGGCAAGCTGACGCTGATCGGCGCCGGCGGCGTCGCCACGGCGGAAGACGCACTCGCGAAAATTCTTGCCGGCGCCACCCTGGTCCAGCTCTATACCGCCTTCGCCTATCACGGCCCGGCGCTGATCCCGCGTTTGCGCCTCGGCCTCGCGGCACTTCTGAAGGCGCGCGGGTTCAAGACCGTGTTCGACGCGATCGGCGCCGCGGCATGACAGGCCTGCGCGGCCTCGCCGCCGATTACGACGGCTTCATCGTCGACCTCTGGGGCGTCGTGCATGACGGCATCAAGCCCTATCCCGGCGTGATCGGCTGCCTCGAACAACTGCGCGCCGCCGGCAAGCGCGTCGTGTTTCTCTCCAACGCGCCGCGCCGCGCGGCACCGATCGCGCATGTCCTCAACCAGATGGGCATCGCAAGCGCTTTGTTTGCCGGCGTGATGTCGAGCGGCGAGGCCGTGCACGCCGCCTTGCGCGACCGTGTCGACCCGGATTTCGCCGGCCTCGGACGCAAACTCTACCATCTCGGCCCGGCGCGCGACCGGGGCGTGTTCGACACGCTGGACCTGATCGCCGTGGACCGGCCGGCGGAAGCGGATTTTCTGCTCAACACCGGGCCGGACGACCATCTCGGCCCCGACGATCCTTCCGTCTACGCCCCGGCGCTTGACGAGGCGCTCGTCGCCGGCATCCCGATGGTCTGCGCCAATCCGGACCTGGAAGTGGTGCGGGACGGGGTCAGAATCATCTGCGCCGGCATCCTCGCCCGGTATTTTGCCGAGCGCGGCGGCATTGTCATCGAGCGCGGCAAACCGGACCCGGCGATCTACGGGCCGACGCTGGCGATGCTCGGCACCGCCCGCGAAAAAACCCTCGCCATCGGCGACTCGCTGCGCACGGACATGGCCGGCGCCAAGGCCGCGGGGATCGATGCATGCTGGGTGCTGTCCGGCATCCACGCGCTGCACGCCGAAGCGGCACCGGCGGAAGCAGCGGCGGCGGGGATCGCGCCGGTCGCCATCCTCCCCGCCTTCATCTGGTAGGACGAACATGCAGGAAACCAACATCGTCATCGTCGGCGCCGGCCCGGTCGGCCTGATCAATGCGCTGGGCCTCGCCCGCGCGGGCGTTCCCGTCACGGTGATCGAGGCGGGGGCGGCAATCGCCAATTCGCCGCGCGCCATGGTGTATCACTGGTCGGTCCTCGCCGGCCTGGAGCGGCTCGGGATTCTGGAAGACGCGCTCGCTGCGGGATTCACCAAGCAGGAATACACCTATGCGGTGTTCCGCACCGGCGAGAAGATCACCTGGTCCACCGCTGACCTGGCCGACCACACGCCGTACCCGTTCAACCTGCATCTCGGCCAGGACCGCCTCGCGGAAATCGCTTTGGCCCATCTCCGCCGCATGCCCCACGCGCGGGTGCATTTCGGCACCGCGTTCACCGGCCTGGAACAGGACAAAGACGGCGTGACCGTGACCGCGCAACAAGGTGACGCGACGCTGAGCATCCGCGCCGCCTGGGTCATCGGCGCGGATGGCGCGCGCAGCGCGGTGCGCCGCGCCATCGGCGAATCCTTCGACGGGATCACATGGCCGGAGCGCTTCGTCGCCACCAACATCTATTTCGACTTCGAGGCGCACGGCTTCTCCCGCTCCAACATGCTGCTGGACCCGGTCTTTGGCGCGATCATCGCGAAGATCGACCGCGACGGGCTGTGGCGCGTCACCTACAGCGAGGACGCAATGCTGCCGGAGGACAGCATCCTTCAGCGCATGCCCGCCTGGTTCAAGACCGTGCTGCCCGGGGACGGCCAGTACCGGCTCGCGCAATTCTCGCCCTACCGGATGCACCAGCGCGCCGCCGGCCGGTTCCGGGCCGGCCGCGTGCTGCTGGCCGGCGACGCCGCGCACGCGACCAATCCAACCGGCGGCCTTGGCCTTACCTCCGGTCTGTTCGATTCATACGTTTTGTATGAGGCCCTGGCCGCGGTCGCACGCGGGGACGCGTCGGACGAGGTTCTGGACCGCTACGCCGAGGCGCGGCGGAAGATGTTTCTCGACATCGTCTCGCCGCAGGCGACCGAGAACAAGCGGCTGGTCTTTCATTCGCATGATCCGGAGCGGCTGGAAGGGGACCTCGCCATTTATCGCCGCATGGCGACGGACAAGGATTTCCGGCTGCCCCGCTTGCTGTTTCCGAAGCGCCTGGAGACCCCGTCGCTGCTGGCGTAATCCGTTCCTACCAGTTGTTGTTCGGATCGAAGCCGCCGCCGTTGTCGAGATTGTCATCCGTGCCGCCGCCGTTGTCCCAGCCAGGCGCGCCGTTCAGCCCGTCGTCCCAGCTTGGCACCTGGCCCGGATCGATCCCCGGCACCGGCTGGTCGACAATGCCTCGGTCGCCCATGCCGCCGCCGATGATGTCGTCGACGACCCGTTCACCCACCGCGAACCCGGCACCGGCGGCCAGACCGGACATCAGCGATCCGCCCACCCCGGAGCCGCCGCCCGGGCCATAGGGCATGACACCGCCGGGACCATAGGGCATCGGCGCGCCCGGCCGGCCGGGATACGCCTCGCCATAGCCCGGCTGGTAGCCCATCACACGCCGCCGCCGGAACAACATCCGGAACAGGAGAAACACCACGACCGCGCCGATGATGAACACGACCGGGCTGACCCCGGACCCGCCATGGGCGGCCGGCGCCGCACCGGTGGCAGTTGCGTTCAGATGCGCCTGCAACTGCGCGACGTCGCCCGGCTGCGCGAATGGCAATCCCGGTGCGAACTGCTCCGCCTTCGCCAGCGCCGTCCGCGCCGCCGCCTCGTGCCCCGCCGCGTCTTGCGCCTCGGCGGTCAGATACCAGGCAACCCCGCTATCCGGATGCGCCTGCAACGCCGCATGCAGGGCGCTAAGTGCGGCCTGCTCCTGTCCGGCCGCGATCATTCTCTGTATCTGCTGCGGCGTGTCGCTTTGCGCGTGGGCGACACCCGCTCCGGCGGCCACCGACGCCGCCACCATCAAACCAAGTAAAATCCTCATCGGAACCTCCATCCCGGTTTTCTTATAGATGGGAATACGCGCCGCCCGAAGAACCCCCCGTGGTCCGTAGGATGGGTAAGCGCGCGGCGCGCAACCCATCGAAACCCGTGCACCAGCTAACTTTTGGTCAATCGGTCGAACGCCATCAGCCGTTGCACGAGCGCCGGCATGTCCCGGAGCGGGATCATGTTCGGCCCGTCGGACGGTGCCCGGTCAGGGTCCGGATGACACTCGATGAACACCGCGGCACATCCCACCGCCAGCGCCGCCCGCGCCAGCACCGGCGCGAACCGCCGGTCCCCGCCGGAGCTCGTGCCCTGGCCGCCGGGCTGCTGCACCGAATGGGTCGCGTCGAACACGATCGGATAGCCGGTCTCCGCCATGATCGGCAGCGCGCGCAGGTCGGACACCAGCGTATTGTAGCCGAAACTGACGCCGCGTTCGGTGAGCAGGATGTTCTCGTTGCCGGTCGCGGCGATTTTCGCGGCGACGTTCTTCATGTCCCAGGGCGCCAGAAATTGTCCCTTTTTCACGTTGATCGCGCGGCCGGTGTTGCCCGCCGCCAGCAGCAGATCGGTTTGCCGGCACAGGAATGCCGGGATTTGCAGCACGTCGACGGCCTCTGCCGCGGGCGCGCAATGCGCCGCGTCATGCACGTCCGTCAGCACCGGGAGCCCGTAGATTTCCCGGACGCGCGCCAGAATTTTCAGCCCCTCCGCCATGCCGATCCCGCGCGCCGCATTGGCGGAGGTCCGGTTCGCCTTGTCGTAGCTCGACTTGTAGATCACGCCGATCCCGAGAGCGCGGCCAAGCTCCGCCAGTGCGGCCGCTACCTCCAGCGCTTGGCTCTCCGATTCGATCTGGCAGGGCCCGGCGATCAGCGTGAACGGCAGGTCGTTGCCGATCGTCAGATCGCCGACGCGCAAATGCTTCATACCAGCCTCGACTGCTTCAGTGCCGCCGCGATGAACCCGGCGAAAAGCGGGTGCGGCGCGAACGGCTTGGATTTCAGCTCGGGGTGGAACTGCACGCCGATGAACCACGGGTGGGTCGGGTATTCGATGATCTCCGGCAGCACGCCGTCCGGCGACATGCCGGAAAATTTCAGCCCCGCCGCCTCCAGCTCGTCGCGATAATGGATGTTCACCTCGTAGCGGTGGCGGTGCCGTTCGGAAATCTCCGCGGCGTCGCCGTACATCACCCGCACCAGCGACCCGGCCGCCAGCCTCGCTTCGAACGCGCCAAGCCGCATGGTGCCGCCGAGATCGCCACCGGCGCGCCGCCGCTCGATGTCGTTGCCGCGCGCCCATTCGGTCAGCAGGCCGACCACGGGGATGTCGCACGGGCCGAATTCGGTGGAGGACGCGGCATTCAGCCCGGCCAGGTTCCGCGCCGCCTCGATCACCGCCATCTGCATGCCGAAGCAGATCCCGAAAAACGGCACCGCCCGCTCGCGCGCGAATCGCACCGCCTCGATTTTCCCGGCGGTGCCGCGCTCGCCGAAACCGCCCGGCACCAGGATGCCGTTCACGCCCTCCAACTGCTGCACCGCGTTCGGCTGCTCGAACACCTCGGAATCCACCCAGTCCAGATGCACTTTCACCCGGTTGGCGATCCCGCCATGCGCCAGCGCCTCCGCCAGCGACTTATAGCTGTCCAGCAGGTTGGTGTACTTGCCGACCACGGCAATCCGCACGTCGCCCTCCGGCGCCTTCACCACGTCGAGTATTTTCGTCCAGCGCCGCAGATCCGGCTCGCTCTCGAACGGCAGCCCGAAATGCCGCAGCACCTCGCGGTCCATGCCCGCCTGGTGGTAGGAAATCGGCACCGCGTAGATCGTGCTCACATCCAGCGCCGGGATCACCGCCTCGGCCCGGACGTTGCAGAAACTGGCGATTTTTCGCCGCTCGTTATCCGGGATCGGGCGGTCGCAGCGGCAGATCAGCATTTGCGGCTGGATGCCGACGTTCAGCAGCTCCTTCACCGAATGCTGGGTCGGCTTGGTTTTCAGCTCGCCGGCGGACGGGATGAACGGCACCAGGGTCAGATGCACGAACATCGCCCGCGCCGGCGTCAGCTCGTTGCCGAGCTGGCGGATCGCCTCCAGGAACGGCAACCCCTCGATATCGCCCACCGTCCCGCCGATCTCGACCAGCACGAAGTCTAGCCCCGCCGAGTCGCGCATCACGACGTCCTTGATCGCGTCCGTGATGTGCGGGATCACCTGCACGGTGGCGCCCAGATAGTCGCCGCGCCGCTCCTTGGCGATCACCTCGGAATAGATTTTGCCGGTGGTGGCGTTGTCCAGCTTGCTCGCGGCGACGCCGGTGAACCGCTCGTAATGGCCGAGATCGAGGTCGGTTTCCGCCCCGTCGTCGGTCACGAACACCTCGCCGTGCTGGTAAGGGCTCATCGTCCCGGGGTCGACGTTCAAATACGGGTCCAGCTTGCGCAGCCGCACGGCATAGCCCCGCGCCTGCAGCAGCGCGCCGAGAGCCGCGGATGCGATGCCTTTGCCGAGAGAGGAGACCACGCCGCCGGTGATGAATACAAACCGCGTCATGGAACCCCATCATACACGAGTCGCTGAAAAAGCGAGAGACTACTGGCCGTTCGGCTTGCCGGGTGTCGGTACCGGGGGAGTCGGCACCTGCGGAACCGGGACGCTGGGGGCCGGAACGGCTGGTGCCGGCACCGGGGATGGCATTGCGTCGGCCGGGGTTTGCGGCAGGGGCAATGGGGCCGGGGCCGGCGCGGCGCCGCCCGGGATGTTCGGCGGCGGGCCGTTCAGGATCGCCGCGGTGTTGTCCGCCACGCCGCTCTTATAAAGCAGCGCCAGGCCGAGCGAGAGCACGAAGAACGCCGTCCCCAGGATCGCCGTGGTCCGGGTCAACAGATTGGCGGTGCCGCGGCCGCTCATGAAATTGCCCATGCCCTGGCTGGCGCCGAGGCCGAGACCGCCGCCCTCGCTGCGCTGGATCAGCACCACGCCGATCAGGGCGATGGTGACGAACACGTGCAGCACCAATAGAACCTTAATCATTCAAAACCTTGTTTGCAGCGACCGGCTGGCTTCTAATCGCGTGGCGCGGCAGCGGCAATGGCCAGGAAATCCGCCGCCGCCAGGCTGGCGCCGCCGACTAGCGCGCCGCCCACCTCCGGCAGCGCCAGCAGCGCCGCCGCATTGCCGGGCTTCACCGACCCGCCATAGAGGATCAGCGTCGTCGGCCCGGTTTCGGGAAATTGAGCCGTCAGCGCCGCCCGGATGGTCGCGTGCATGGCGGTGACATCGGCCTCCGACGGGGTCCGCCCGGTGCCGATCGCCCAGACCGGCTCGTAGGCGACGAGGCCGTTGAACCCCGCCGGCAGACTATGCCGCAATTGGGTCTTGACCACGTCGGCCGCCTCGCCAGCGTCGCGCTCCGCCTCGGTTTCGCCCACGCACACCACGGGGACCAGCCCAGCGGCCAGCGCGGTCTCCACCTTGGCGCAGATTTCGGCGTTGGTCTCGCCGTGGTTCTCGCGCCGCTCGGAATGGCCGAGAATGACATGCGTGGCGCCGCATTCCGCGATCATGCCGGCCGCGACGTCGCCGGTATGCGCGCCGGACGGGGTGGCGTGGCAGTCCTGCGCGCCGAGCGCAATGCCGGTGCCGGCCAGCAGCGCCGCGAACCGCTCCAGCAGCGGAAATGGCGGAAAGACGGCAAGGTCGACATGGTCCGGCCGGTCCGTCAGGGCGGCGACATAGTCCGCCACATCCTTCAGAGCGCCGTTCATTTTCCAGTTGCCCGCAATCATCTGCCGCATCTTTTGGTCCCCAGGATCAGGTTTTCCGCCGTTTCATGCATACAATCTTAACCCCGGATCGCCAAAACCGGCATTGCTGCGGTGCAGCAGACGCCCTTGACGTTCCATGCTGCGTTGCAACATGGTTACTGAGTAGAATTAGAGGAGTTCCATGATGCTGCAGTTTTTGATCATCTTCGGAGTTTCCGTTCTCGCATTGCTGGTGGTCCGGGCGATGGACATCGAGTGCGAACAACCGCCGCGTCCGGTGCGCCGGCCAGCGCCCGACAGATCGTTCCCGCCCTACGCGGCGATGCGCGAGGTTCACTAACCCCGGCGACGGTCGTCCCGACCCGCCGCGCAATTGCCGAGCCTTGGCCCGCTGTCTATAGAGGCGGCTGCTTTGGGGTCGGGTCGGGATGCTCTCGGGATTAAGAAAACTACTGGAAAATTGGGTCGCGCGGGTGTTTTTCGGCCTGCTCGTCATCATTTTCGTGTTCTGGGGCATTTCGAATGTCGTGACCCTGGTTGGCGACAATACGGCGGTCGCGCATGTCGCGGGCAAGCCGGTCGACGTCGCGCTCGTTCAGGCGGAGTACCAGAACGCTCTCGCCCAGGCGCAGCGCACCACGCCCAACCCGGATGTCGGCACCCGCCAGCAGATGGCGGCGCAAGCGCTGGACGACGTGTTGCGTCAGCGGGCAATGGACATCGAGGCGGCGCGGCTCGGCGTCGCGGCGCCGGACAGTCAGGTCCGGCAGATCGTGTACGGCATCCCCGCCTTCCAGGCCGGTGGGGTGTTCAGCAAGACGCTGTTCGACCAAGTGCTGCAGGCCAATAACCGGACGCCGGATCAGTTCATCGGCGCGGTCAGGGACAATGTGCTGAACCGCCAGGTGCTGGTGCCGGTGATCGCCGGCGCCGCCCCGCCGGGCGCGCTGGTCACGCAGATTTTCGATTTCGTGGCCGAGCAGCGCTTCGCCGAGCTTGCGAACATCGCGCTCGCCGCCCAGCCGGTACCGCCGCCGCCGTCCGCCGCCGTGTTGCAGCGGTTCTGGCGCAACCATCCACAGCAATTCACCTCGCCGGAATACCGTACCGTCAAGCTGGTGATCCTGTCCCCCGCGCTGCTGGCGCCGAACGAGCCGGTCAGCGACCAGGACATCGCCGCCGCCTATCGGCGCGCCACCGAGGGCGAGACGCCGGTGCCCTTGCGCACCGTCCAGATCATCACGACGAGCGATACCACGACCGCGGCGAAGATTGCCGCCGCTTGGCGGAACGATGCCGGCTGGCCGGCCATGCAGGCGCTGGCGGCCAAACTGAACGCCAATCCGGTCGAGCTGGACGACGCCAAGCAGGCGCAATTCCCCTCGCCCCAGCTCGGCAGCGCGGTATTTGCCGCCTTGCCGGGCGAGGTGACGGGTCCGCTGCAGGGGGCGTTCGGGCAGTACGTGTTCAAGGTGGTGGACGTCTCGACCAGCGTGCCGGTGCAGGCGTCGCTGGCGGCGCGGATTCGGCCGCAGCTGCAGTTGCAGAAGGCGCAGGCGGACGTGGCGCAAGATGTCGACCAGTTGCAGGACGCGCTGGCCGGGCAGACGCCGCTCGACAAGCTGCCGGGCGATATCGGGCTCGTCGCCCTGCAGGGCACGCTGGACGCGAACGGCAACGGGCAGGACGGCACGCCGGTGCCGATTCCCGGCGGCGCCGATTTGAAAGCCGCGATCGTGAAAGCGGTGTTCGCGGCGCAGCCGAACCAGCCGCCGCAGCTGCTGAACGGGCCAGGGGGCAGCTATTTCGCCCTCACGGTCGACCAGGTGACCCCGCCCGACCTCGAAGACTACAACCAGATCCAGGCGAAGGTGCTGGCGGCCTGGACCGCGGACCAGGAATCCCGCGAAGCGGAGACCGAGGCCGCCGGCCTGCTGCACGCCGTCAACACCGGGCAGGATTTCGACGCCGCCGCCTCCGCCGACGGACTGGCGGTCACGATGACGGCGCCGGTAACCCGCAACGCGCCGCCGAGCGGGATCCCAAGCCAGCTGGTGCCGGTGTTGTTCAGCATGCGGACCGGACAGGCGACGATGCTGAGAGCGCCGGGCGGCTTTACCGTCGCAGTGCTGGACCGGGTGGTGCAGCCGACGCCGCAGCAGGACACCGGCGATTACGGTCAGGTCTACCAGGCGCTTGCGAAGGGTGTGCAGGACGACCTCGCGAACAGCCTGATTGCCGGGCTGGAAACCCGCGATAACGTGCGTGTCGACCAGAAATTATTCGCGCGGGTCTATCAGTGAACGCGGGAGCCGCGCATCGCTTCGATACCTTCCGTGCGGCGTACCAGGCCGGCCGCGGCGCTCTGGTCTGGCGGCACGACATCGCCGATCTGCTGACGCCGGTCGCGGCGTTCCTGAAGCTGGCGCATGGCCGGAAATACGCGTTCCTGCTGGAAAGCGTGGAGGGTGGTGCCACGCGTGGCCGGTACTCGGTGATCGGCATGGACCCCGATCTGATCTGGCGCTGCGATGGCGGCGTCGCGGTGATGAACCGGGACGCGCGGAGCGATCCCGAGGCGTTTTTGCCGGTCGGCATTGCGCCGCTGGAGAGCCTGCGCGATCTGATCGCCGAGACCCGGCTGGACGTGCCTGAGGGGCTGCCGCCGATGACCGGCGGGCTGTCCGGCTATCTCGGCTACGACATGGTGCGGCTGATGGAGACGCTGCCGGCGAGCAACCCGGAGGTGCTGGGCATCCCGGACGGGATGCTGGTGCGGCCCGGCCTGTTCGCGATTTTCGATGGCGTCACGGATGAGCTGACGCTCGCGGCCCCCGTTTATCCGCGCGCCGGAATCAGCGCCGAGAGCGCCTATGCGCAGGCCGAGCTGCGGCTGAACGACGCGGCAAAGGCGCTGGACCGGCCGGTGCCGAAGCTTAGCGGTGGCGCCGCGGGCGTGGGGGAGCAAAATTCCAACATGGAGAAGGAAGAGTTCCTCGCCATGGTGGAAATGGCGAAGAACTACATCCGCGCCGGCGACATTTTTCAGGTGGTGCCGAGCCAGCGCTTCTCCGCGCCGTTCACGCTGCCGCCATTCGCGCTGTACCGCAGTCTGCGGCGGATCAACCCGGCGCCGTTCTTGTTCTATCTCGATTTCGGCGATTTTCAGGTGGTCGGCTCCAGCCCGGAAATCCTGGTGCGGCTGCGCGACGGCAAGGTGACGATCCGGCCGCTGGCGGGCACCCGGCGGCGCGGCGCGGACAAGGCGGAGGACGCGGCGTTGGAGGCGGAATTGCTGGCCGACCCGAAGGAACGGGCCGAGCATCTGATGCTGCTCGACCTCGGCCGCAACGATGTCGGCCGCGTCGCCGAGATCGGCACCGTGAAGGTGGCGGAAAGTTTCGTGGTCGAGCGGTTTTCCCACGTGATGCATATCTCCTCTACGGTCGACGGAACGTTGCGGCCGGGGCTGGACGCGCTGGACGCGCTGATCGCGGGCTTCCCGGCCGGCACGCTGTCCGGCGCGCCGAAGGTGCGGGCGATGGAAATCATCGAGGAACTGGAACCGTCCAGGCGCGGAATCTACGGCGGCTGCATCGGCTATTTCGCCGCCAACGGGACGATGGACACCTGCATCGGCCTGCGCACCGCTTTGGTGAAGGACGGCCGGATGTACGTGCAGGCCGGCGTCGGCGTCGTCGCGGACTCCGATGCGGAGGCGGAATATGCAGAGAGCGTGCAGAAGGCGCGCGCCCTGTTCCGCGCCGCCGAGGACGCGATCCGGTATGTGACGCCATGATCCTGATCATCGACAACTACGACAGTTTCACCTTCAACCTCGTGCAGTTCTTCGGCGACCTCGGCGCCGAATGCGTGGTGAAGCGCAACGATGCGCTCACACCCGATGAGGCGCTGGCGCTGGCGCCGGAGGCGATCGTGCTGTCCCCCGGGCCGTGCACGCCGAACGAAGCCGGCATCTGCGTCGACCTCGTCCTCGCCGCCGCGCGGACCGGCATGCCCGTGCTGGGGGTCTGCCTCGGCCATCAGGCGATCGGCCAGGCGTTCGGCGGCCGGATCATGCGCGCCCCGGAGCCGGTGCACGGCAAGACCAGCCCGATCCGCCATGAGGGCACGGATCTGTTCGCCGGCCTGCCGGACCCGTTCACCGCGACCCGCTATCACTCGCTGGTGGTGCAGACGTCGACGCTGCCGGAGCGCCTGATCGCAACCGCGTTCACCGAGGACGGGATCATCATGGGGCTGCGGCATGCCGACCTGCCAATCTACGGGGTGCAGTTCCACCCGGAGAGCATCGCGACCAGCCACGGCCACGAGATTCTCGGCAATTTCCTTGCCCTCGCGCGGGGCCGGGACGAGCCGAAACGGGCGGCATGACGCAGACGCTGAAGCCGGTGCTGGCGAAGCTGGGGCTTGGGCAGGCTCTGACCCAGGCAGAGGCCGAGGCCGCGTTC
>Ga0116230_10004386_pt1 | contig 13832 bp, 7 predicted proteins | sample S1TSphfallax_3_FD_88678 | JGI IMG/M metagenome (GOLD analysis project Ga0116230, IMG submission 88678) | Host-associated microbial communities from peat moss isolated from Minnesota, USA - S1T2_Fd - Sphagnum fallax MG | ecosystem: Host-associated > Plants > Peat moss > Unclassified | place: USA...
GGGGGTTGGTGTTGGGGGTGGGGGGGGGTGGGGGGTGGGTGCTGTGGTGTTTGGTGTGGTTGGGGGGGGTGGTGGGAAAGGGGGGGTTTTTTTTCCAAGCTATGTTTGATGATAATACGTATACAATTCCCATGCTTTCCATTAGCCCAAGTGAAAAATGGTGACAAACAGTTTTAGAAATAAAAATTTCATGCAACCAATGAGAAGGTTCAACATAAACAGAGTAAGGCCCAATATTTTTCTTTTGGGGGGGGAGGGAGGGGGGATCGGTTTTTTTTGGTCCCCAATATGTTCCCAATAGCACCACAATTTTATCCCATATGTTCTGGTCAAAGATCTCCCCTTTCTCACCTATATACTTGGGCCAAGGGAGGGGCCTTCCATCTTGCAATAGAAATTTTTATTTGTTGAGTCTTCTATCTTTCAATTTTATTTTGTGATGGGTTAATCAAATTGGCTCATTATAGGATAAATAAATAAAAATCAATTGAATCACACAACTTGAACCCTAGGAGGAAACATCACTCTTCTCTTTATAATATGATATTTGTTAATTTATAGCAAAAATTACATTTGAATGGATAAAATTCTTGGGATTGTCAAATGAGGATTTTGAAAACTCTTGAAATTATCAAGTTATGAATTATATTACTTTGTGAGTTCATAATTCACGATATGAGGTCTATTTGAAAAGCTTCACAAAGGCGAAGTTATAACTTTTAAAAATAAATTTGTAACTTAGTTTTGCACACTCAACTTGAATTAGGGCATTTGATAATTTTTCATGTTTATGTGGTCAAGTGCGATTTGATTCCCAAACCTTCTTTTGGCCATAACTTGCAATTCAAAACTAAAAATGCAAGATGTAAGCCCACTTTTGATATTCACTTTTCAAAAGCTTTCTAATGGTTTAAAGAAAGACCGTTTGGACAATTTTATTTTTTCAAATGTTGTTTAAAAAATGTGAAACATTCTAAGATTTCAATTTTCAAAGTGCAAACCTCCTTTGCACCTTCCCACTCTTGTGAGAATGTGCCAGTTTTTGGACATTGTCCCAACCCATTTCTTTTCTAATTTAACCTTGGCTATGGTCGTGACATTGTGGTTGTTGTTAATGTGATTTCCAAACACATCACATAGATCTCTAATGAAAATCATGTTATCAAAACAACCAAATCTATATGCAACAACAATAAATTGTAAGTGTATTGGTGTTTATTCCATTATAGGGTTATTATGAACTTGTGATGAACTTATATTGATTTGATGATTGCTTCAAAACATGGAATAAACATCTTGATGTTATTCTTGCAACATTCATCTAACAACTTTGGAATGGTGGCCTAATTTTATTTTATTTTTTAAAAACTTTTGATGTATCCTTGAAATACCTTTGTGCATCAATGCCCATATACAACACACGAAGATTATTTAACCCATCATAACTTGCATCATTATAGTAAGGATTATCTCGTGGCAAATTGAGACTTCAAACTTCTTATCCTTCAACACCATCACTCATATCAATATTATGTCAAGATTTTAATTTAACTACCTAATTATGATAATCCTAAACTAAATTCATGCAACTAAATGTGTTTAAATTCAAAACTAATTTAAGTGTGAACTAAGTTTGGGATATTTTATGGATCGGGTATAAATCCTAAGAGTTGTGGTTTCTTTGCAAACTTTGTCTTTTATGCAAATTTTCTTTGTGCACATTGTTTTGTGAATTTACTATGTGTTTTTGGGCTTGGATTCTTATTTGTTATAATTGAACTAATTTTTTGAATCACCAAATATCATTTGGTTTTGTTTTGTGCAAAAATTATTTTGTTTTTGTGAAGCTTTGCTTGATGCATCGTGTGATGAATCTATTGTTTTGAATTATTATTATGTTGTTGGATTTGGAACTATAGTAACATGCACTTTGGATGTGATACATGTGTCATTTAAAGTGGTTTGTGTTGTTTGGCTTATGTATGTGTGGATAGAGACAATTGTAAGCATTGATATGATAGCACACAATAACTATTTTTTAGAGTATGAACAAATAATTCTACAACCAATTCTTGAAATATTTTCTTTTGTTGACTTCTCAAAATCATTTTTAAAAAACTAATTGCGTGACAACTATGGACACAACATAACCTTCTACCACTATGGTGACAAAAACCTCAAATTCTTCACAAAGTTTAAATCTCAAAATGCATAACAAAAATAAAACTAATAATTAAACAAAATAAAAACAAGAAACAATAATTATGATACAATTTTTTCTTCGAAGCTTATGATATAATTATAAAAAATTGATAGGACTATTAAAAACACACTTGTGGAACAAGTACAATCACATTGAAGTTGATTATGGATGTTCACATGTTTGAAGGAATGAAGTTTACATTTTATATGCAATTTTAACAAAAATGGATAAGGTGTGCACCAATGTTGTTTATGATATATCCTTGGATAAGGATGTATAATTTTTTTCAAATTTACCCATTAAGTAGAGGTATGTTAACATTCAAAAAATTTCCATCATGTTAAGGTCTTAGTATAAAAAATTGATTTTTCAAATAGATGGGTACTCCTTATCATATACCCCTTTTTGGGGTAAAAAAAGTATTCAATTATTTTTAAATGAAAAAAAATGTCCACTATTTTACAACTTTTAAAGCAATTTTTGAAAGCCAAATCTAATGTTAGAATGCAAAAATTACAATGTTTGATTCATCCTTGACTAAAAATATACAAACACGTACATTTTGGTTTTCTCTACCTTCTTTTGGCATTTCAATTTTATCCCATATGGTTTGTTTGAAATTCTCCCCTTTTCACCTATATATAAGGTGGGCCAAAATGAAGCACTACATCTTCACAAATAAATTTATGGTTTAGGAGCTCCCAAAGTTTCTATTTTTCTTGTTGTTGTTGTGTTGGGTCAATCAAAATGGCCCATTATAAAAAAAAATTAAAATAAGTTCAATTGGTTTGAAATTCCTCCATCTACTCATTAGAATTAATAAAGTTTAGGGTTTAAGTTATACTTCCCCTAATTTTTTAAATCCACATACCCAAACACATTTGACTTTGGATACAAGTATTTCTTACATATATTTAAGAATGAATAGGGTATATTTTTCAGATTTACATGTCCTTGAGTATGCCCTTCATTAGGGTATATTGATCTTATGAAAATAAGGTAGGGTAAATGATATATGTTATTGTATTCCTTGGGTGCATTTGGGTTTAAAAATGTACCCGCATAGAACATTGGTGTGCATATGTGAAGGGTGAATTTGTCCCATGGATTCACCGTGATTATAATACTCAACTAAATTTTCATGAGATAAGTAAAAGAATCATTGTCAGGTGTTCAAAAATTCACCCTCCATTGTCACATAATTGCGCACATAATCAAACTTTGAATCATCCATTATTTGAATGAGATAATCAAACCTTGAAACCCCCAAGAATGTATGTTATCTTGTTGATGTTTTTTGCATGTGTGGCCATGGCATTAACTTTATTTATAGACATTTGCATTATGGCCTTGATTCACAAATAAAATGTATTTGCATGCCTATGCCATCATACATTAATACAACATGCATCTTGTGTTGTGTTTGATGCATGATGGCATGGTCATGGTCATCAAAACATGTAAACACTATGTATAACAATTTGTTGGATTTTTTTTTATGCATGATGGCACGATCATGGTCATCAAAACATGTTGATATATTAAAGTTATTTGTAAAGTCAAAGGATTAGGGGTCAAGAATGACCAATTTTGACATAATAGGGTAGATGTCAAATGCATAACTAGGAATGAAATTTTATGAAATGAAATAACTAGGATGCAAACTAGTTTTTCCACCAATTTTGGGGGTAAACTAAATTTCATCCCCTCTTTTCTTTTTTCTAAGCACCTCCACTAATGTTACATATATTTTCACTACTCCTACATGTACAACTACTATAATTACTCTCAAACCTTGTGCATTAAATGCTAAGTTTCAACATTTCGTAATAAAATTTGATCAAATTTCCTTACTTTGTGAATATCATTGAAATAGGGGATAAGGGGTGAAAGTAGAAGGGATAGGGGGTGAAAGAGAAGGTAACTTTACAAATAACTTTATTGCATAGCAAAATTAGTTTGGACCATGTTTGATGAATAGATATTTGTCACATGTTTAAAATTGTGTTTGATGGAAAAATGTTTGACACATTTTCTAAATCAAACATGGGAAAAAAGTTTGAACTACTCACCAGTTTTCAAAATGCATAGATAAGGAAGTTCCATATGTCACATTATAGACACTTTGGACTAGGTCAAATTGTTAGCCACTTATTCAAACCAAGCAATCAAGAAATTACCACATGATGTCTCATTCCACGACATACATATATTAGGTTTAAATGGTTGTCACTATTTCAAAACTTGTGTTCACATATGCAAATAAGTGCCACCTATCATGTTGAAACATTGCCACAAAGCAATGTTGACTATGCCAATGTTTCAAGTGTAACAAATTCATTATTGCCACATGTCATGCAATCACACATTACAATTAAAATATGCAAACCAATAAGGATAAGGTGCAAATTAAGGTTATAAATATGAATTTTGATTTAGCTTTTCAATACTCATTTCATGGCACATTGCATGCACATTTGATGCAAGGAGCTTCAAGTTTTGAAAGGAGGATTAGTGCACATTCTAGTTCAATCACAATAAAAGGAACCAAGGGTGCCAAGGTCTTAGTCCTTTCCAAGGAAAAGGGCCAATGATAGTTAACATGTGGCATGATATGTCAACATGTGAAAGTGGTTGACATTTCCAAATTTGAAATGTTCGTATGGTCTTGTCTCCCTCCCACACCTAGTCTACATGTGCATTAAAAGCCTACGAGATTTTCATGTAAGCTATATGTTGTAGGTCATCACTTGTGCCAAACCATTTTCCTTCAATTACAGGTTTGTGGCTACGTTGCAATTTCATTCTTGCATTTTCAAGTGAATTTTTGTCTACTTCCACTTTGGAATTCAACAAGTTTTGCATCTTGTGATGGAGCATTGTTGATACTTATAGCTTAGTTGTAGAAACCCTAGTTTATTCAAGTTGGAACTATAGTTTGGCCATTATGATTTGGACAAGTGAAAATGAGTTCACCAAAGTGTAATCATTGAAAAAGGTAAATAATTTTGCTTCTATAAAAAAAATTTGTGTGAGTTTGATGTTTTAGGGCTTCTTGTATGTATGTTGGAAGGCAAATTTCACATTTTGTTTAGAAGCATGCATGTGTTCAAATCTCGCAGGACAAATTACAATTATTTAATGTGGATGGTACAAGGTTTTCTATATGGCAAACTTTTGCAAATTTCAACTTTGATAGGAGATGTGCATGGAGCTTGCTTTGCATAAAGAAACACAATTTGTACACAACACCCTAATCAAACATTGTTATGTATTTTGGAAATTTTTGGCTTCTATAGAACTCTTAAATTTCAAGCAACAACACATCATTCACATGAAGTAAAGAACCTTTTTGTACAACAGGGTTTTTTTGGTAGGTTTGGCTTCATTCTCATATGACACAACTCTAGATAATCTTTTGAGGTTCAATTTCTTTTTTACACAAGTGTGGTTTTGGGACATTGATGTTATTGTGGATAGTGTGCACAAAAGCCTTTTCGCAAAAAACTTTAAGATGTTATGTGGGAGACCCTAATTAGAGCTCGGTATGCCAACGAGAAGTTGGCTTGGGGTGAATATGATGGAAACATTTTTGGTGATGAAACATCATACACTCCTTTAATAAATGATGTAAAAAAAAAGAACCAATAGTGCCCATCTATCATGTCCAAAAGTCCATTTGGAAGTTGATTCGCATTTGCATTGCACTATTGTGAAGCAACTTGAAACTCTAGAGCTTATAATTTCATCCTCTCAAAGTTTTGCAAAAACCAAGTCATCATCAAGTTCATAGGCTAAAAAACTTATGTGTACCTATCAAAGGTGAAATGATGTTAAGAAAAAGGTTGTCCTTTTCTTATTCTGCATTCTTTCTTATTATTTGCATCTTTTAATGAAGTTGTAACTCAAGGATATGTAGGTGGGGAAGATGCTAGAAAAAAGATCCACAATTGACAATTGATTAAGAAGTCGATTCCTCAACTATTCTTGGCAAAAGGTAACTTAAATCCTAAATATTAATGTATGTTAAATTTGAGTGCTTTGCCTTTGGTGTTTTACTTTGTAACATTCCAATCTTCTAATTTCTCAATGTGGTTTAATGTTGTACATGTGGACTTAACATTTGTACATATGTAGTAATGATTGTGTATGCACTTAATGCAAGTGTGGCTCATTTTGGTAAGAATCAATCCTCATTAAGTACTGGATTTCTTTCCATTTCACAAGTTGAAAAATGGATATTCATTAAGTACTACAGTGATTTGTATATTTCAATTTTGTAGGAATTAATCCTAATTAACCACTTAATTATTTTGCGTACATTACTTTTGTAGGAATGAGTCATCTTTAAATACTAGAGTGTTTTAAAAAGCTCATAAGTTTTAATAATGAGTTTTTATTCAATAGTAGATGCTTTGCATGCCACATTTTTTAAGGAATGAATCCTCATAAAGCACTAGACTTCTTTGCCTACCTCATTTTTATAGGAATGGGTCTTCATAAAATACTAAACTTTTTTTGCCTACCTCCTTTTTGTATGAATGATTCTTCATAAAATACTACAATACTTTGCATGCCTCATTTTTGTAAGAGTGAGTCCTTGCTAAGTTATTGATTGTTTTAGAAAGTAGTGTATTGTCATGTAACAAGCAAGTGTTGCTTTACTATGCACATGGTATGAACTTATAGAAGGAAAGGAGTGTTTCCCAAAGTATTATGTTCTTCAATTAACACCTATTGTCCTAAATTCAAACGGTAATTAAGGCCTTTCCAAAGGACTACACACTTGGTTAAGGACATAAAACAATCCTACATGTTTTTCATGGCACAAACTCATAAGCAAAGATTTTGTTTATTCTATTTAAACATTTAATGATTTCTTGGAAGAAATACATTGTACGCACATTTTCTTTGCAAATGCAAAAGGGCTTCTAGAAGTCTAACTGATGTGTAATCAAATTGAATTTGAATAGTATGATTTTTGAGGATAATTGGCTTTTGAAAACAATGAAGTAGTAGTATTACACTTTTGTTGTAGTAAAAAAATTCCTTCTTTGGAAGATTCTACTTTTTGCATTTACACATGTTGATTCAATATACAAACTTTACATGTGCATATATCTTTTTTACACATGCATTAGGTCTTCATGTAAATCATTAAAATGTGGTACCTTCTAGTTTTGAAATGACAGTTTGATTTTTTAACGACAATTTGTGACTTGAGTACAATACAACAATCCTACAATTCTTTTGTAGTAAAAGTTCCTTACTCCAAACTTGGTTTTCCCATTTAAGCATGTGGGTTCATTATACGCAAACTACACATGCACATTTTTTTTACAATTACAATAACATGGTCTTTTGAATGTTTAATTAATGAAGGCAATGCATGCAAATTGGAACTATGAAGTCCCACATTTTTTATTTTGAGGACAAAAAGGTAATCCTTAAAGTTTCAACTAATAAGATTTCCTTACCAACTACTTTGTTGTTTGTATAAATAAGCACGAATTGGTTTATTGTATCAACTAGACTCTTTTGGATGTTTATTTGAATTGTTACTTACATTTTGGTTTGAAGTGATAAAATGAATTCTACAAAACATGAAATTGGAAAAGCTTGGAAGCTTACCTCAAGTTGTTGTGTTGTTTGTGTGTCCCCCACCTCCTACAAGAACAAGAACATAATGAATATATATGTGAAAATCTCAAGCAAGAAATTAGGGTTTTCCAACACACCTTCTTCAAGAAACCAAACTTGAAAGTGCAATTTCAAACACAATCCCACCTTCTCTTCACTCAAGAAACATCATTTCACTCATACTTGCTGTAGGGCCAAATGGACACAACTTAGATCCACTCAACTTGTTTTGCGAACATCTAATGTGCATCACAAAACAAATTGCACTTGTATTGGGCCTCTAAAACAAATGATTAATGGGTTTTCTACTAAAAGAAAGTTAACTACATTTCATAAAGTAAGTAATATTCATTGCACATTTAAAATTTTGTTCTTGCTTATTCAATTGATTACCCTTCACAGAGAAGAGGTTGCATCACATATCCTCTATCAACTACAACTTTTGTTTGGCCAACATCTTGATATTGTGTCTTTGCTACATAAGATTTGCCCACTAGAAACTATGTTTTCATTTTCTTTGTCTTGGAGTTCTTGAGTTCTTTTGATCAACACCAGCTTCCTACATTTGAAACTGTAGCTTCTCTATTCTAAATCATAACGTTCAACTAAAGACAATAGTTGTTCCCTTTATATAAACTTCAACATTTGTTGGAAGATATGTCATTTAGTATCTTCTTTTATATTTTTGAACACACATCTTTATAAATATACATATTCAAAATATATTAATTGGAAAATAAAAAAAAGGTAAGTATGGTTTTATTAATAGTTATAAATCATAATTTAAAAAATATATTGATTCTATCCATTTTTTAATATTTCAAATGCGACATTGTCATCATGCCATCATGTTTAGAGTTTATTAGTAACTTGTGGTTGAGTCAAAAGACTTTTCTTGTGGCTATTAACCTAATTCAACCTTTTCATTACAAATAAAATATACCACCAATCATGCATACCAAATATCAAGGGATTTCTTGAAGGCCCATAAATATTTATGAAAAAATGTACACATTTTCAAAAGCACATACTTCAATTCTATCCTTATAACAAGTTCCATTCGATAATATATATCTCCAACCTTTTCTAATTGTTTTTTCCTTTCCACCAACTTGGAAATGACATTGCAAATTCCAATGTTTCTTTCCCTTTTCATGATTTTAATGTAAATTTTACTTAATTCTAAGATTCACATGAATAATGATGAATTTTTAAGTTTTCTATTCCATTGATTTTTGTTGCAATATGAAAGTTGTTGAGAATGTCATTTCTTTAAGAAAGTGTAGTTTGTTTTATGGAAAATAATTTTCATAATTCTTGACGCTTGATTAAATCTAATATTACAAACATTGGTTAGATCCTTTTTGTAACATGTTCCAACCGTGCCTATAAAATATTGCTTCTCGCTTTTGTTTTTTCCTATTAAGATTTCCTCATGCAAGTATTTCACATGATGTAACTAATACAAACTATGGATTGCATATCTTATCATCAATTTAACACTTGTTGCCATGCTCCAATGTGATTCTTTTGCCCTTGAATGTAAGTGTTGTCCTCCACGTATTTACATGAAGCTATTACCCTATCACGTTATGCCCTCTTCCACCCCTTCTTTTTACAACATTTTTTTGGATTTATACGCATTGTATAGACAACCAACCTTGTTTATGTTAACTAGACTTCTAGTTCCAATATGATATGCTTGTTCTCTTACTGTCTTATTGCCACCAATTTATCAAAAAAAATTGGTGTTTAGTCATTCAACTTTCTCATTCATCTGTCCTTCCAGAAGTTGATGTTTGTCAAATGAAACATAATTTTGTTTTCTAAAGGCTCTCTACATTTTCCCTCACTTTTTCATTTATTTCCAAGCTTGCATTACATTTATGTAATTAACATAATGTATTGTAGCATGTAGAAATTTTAGGTTGTGTTTTCATTTAAACAATTTTCAAAATGATCACCTTATCCCAAATTTTATTCTTTGCACCAAATTCTATCAATAAACATTATCTTTGGCTACAAGCACATGAGTTTTACAATTTTAGTCTATCGCTTGTTACTACACTGCTTAACTTTCTTGTTTGTGGTTTCCATTGCTATTGCGCTTTGTGAAATTTCATATTTGTCCTACTCCTTACTTAGATTATATTTCCTTGGTTCCTCCTCCTCTTCCTCCAAACCTTTAAATTTTTTCCTAGTGTTTGATTATGCTTTTGTTGTTTCAATTCCCTCTAAGTTCTTTCATTATTACTTTTGTGCCCCTTGTAACATGGCGACATTTCATGCTTTTGGATGTTTAGACCTCACCATCACGGTAGATGATTTCGGGATGACGACTATCTTTAAACATTTCTTGTGCGCTATGTTTACTTTTCAGCCATGTTCTTTACATATATCTAAGGACATCTCATATGATTATAATATTTTTTTCTCAAGTTCTTTGTACCATATTCCTACAACCTCTTCGTAAGGGAGACAATGGGTGGTTAGCTGTGGTTGTTATCACATTGTTGGTGATAGTTTGGCTCATAATTCTTGGGAAATCATCCTTATAATAGGAGTCGTAGGTTCTATCATTAAGATTAGTGTGAAGCAAGAACTCAAAGTTGATGACACGTTCCTTCAATGTTTTGATGCTCGTGCATCTTTTGTTTTCATTGAACTATTTAATTCCTCCTTGGGTGAGGACTTGACACCCCTTCTTTCGTCGTCGAAATTATCAAAAGACATTATTCAATCTGATGCTTATTTGTCATCAAAGTCGTCCACCCCTATGGGGAGTATTTAGTTTGTTGTCACTTGTTTACACATGATGGTGCTGCTAAGACAAACCTCAAATGAATTGTAGACTTTAGATTATGACAAGATCCCTCTGCAAAAAGTTTAATTCTTGTTGATTATTTTCGATGGGGATGTTTTGTTTGAATTGTCATCAATACTTTCAACCATTCACAACCCTTCCCAAATGCAAGTCATGGATGAAAAGTATGATGACCATGCTTGGTGTAAGTTGGGCATAACCAATAAAAAAAATCATTTGGGCTTAGATTTAGGAAGGCTCGTTGCTTGGGTCACTTGCGGTGTGTGTAGGATGATTGTGAAAACTTTGTGCACTTTGCCTTTCGTAATAAAACCTTCTAGTGTCGTGAGTGCGTTCTTATTCCAGTCGTAGGTCAAATGACAATGATTCGCCCTACTTCTATGCTTGGATGAAATTTTTGTCATGCTCCTCCCTTCTATGTTGTGGATTATAGTGGGTAGATCTATTATGTTATGCATAGATTCCAATTTATGTCAAAAGTGGCGATTCATCTTGGTGTTCACAACCATTTTGTTGTGGATGGAAAATGTCGAAAGTTTGTTGAAGAGACTAGAAGGTTGATTATAGAGGAGGTGGATCGCACACGTGATGCAAAGATCTTTTCGATTTCCCCTAGTGCTAATAAGACATTCTTGGCAAGTTACTTGTTTGATGATTCTAGTAATGACACAATGGAGTTCATCAAGGGTGAGCAATTGGAACACATCCAAGACAAGTTTTGTGAACTTAGTTCTCCCAACGTTCATAACCTTGTTGCTTCTTTCAAGTGTCATTCAGGAGTTGGCTATATTGAATGCATCCTTGAATTTAAGTCCAAGAGTCGGTATGACTATAACTAGGAGTGATGTTTCCCAAGACAAGTTCATGGACAAAATGTGTTTATTTTCAAGATGTCAATAAATGGTGTCGAGAGTGGAGTTAGCCTTGTCACTCGAATGTAGCCTGTAGGGGATTTGTAGAACGGTTGAATCATGTTTGATCATATGAAACGTGTTGTTGGTTGGACAATTGTGGCTTGTCATGTGTATGATCATGTCTATTGTAAAGTGTTGACCATAGTGGTCTATGATATGTAGTTTAAAGACATCGCAACTCAATGACTTATGTGGACAAAACTTAATGAAATGATGTTGAAACACAAGTTTCCAAAACCCAATTTTAAAGGATTCATGGCTAATAACACATAAGCCAACTGGAATGTGGTCATAATTGTTTATGGTTTGGGGGACCTCTTTGTTAGGATGGTTAATAAGGAATGCACATGTTCACTCCATTGCACTTAATCACTAGATAAGCACACCAAACAACTGATCAAACCTAAGTTACAAGATGAGCACGATGCTATATGCCACCAATACAAGAATGCCACATTCCTTAAGGATGATGACGGTCATTATGCTTTAATTTGTTGCTAATTATATTAGATAGTCAATCAATTACTTATTTATTTAGGTTGGTAATTAGAATTTAAAAGATGAAGTTTCACAAAAAAGTTATTAGTAATCATTATTTGATTAAATTTATGATTAAAATAATAACTAGTTAATTAATTAAAAAAATATTACATATTGTTGATGAATTATGATTATGAATTAATTGATTAGTTAATAAAAATAATGAAGTAAAAGCGAATGTTACTTCTAAAATTAAATAATTAAATAATGGTAGGTAATTATAGGTAGGTTTGTAAATGGGTAGGTAGGTATGTAATTGGTTTGTGGTTAATGAATTAATTAGTTAGTTGATTAGTTTCTTATTTACTTATTTAGTTATATACTTATAAAGTTTACAAATAAAAAAAAACACAAAACATATGGGTTTTTTTTTTGAGTTGTAACTCAATTTGTAATTAAGGTGCAATTAAAATATTTGACACATATGTTTTGTCCTCCTTTTTCATCTTGGAAATTATATAACAAAGGTGCCTTCTCTTATGTTTTCACATTAAAAGACATGTGTAGGATGAGCTCAAAGAAGTATAATCGTAAAAGGAAAACATAAAATGAAATAACACTATTTACATGCTTATTTTTAGCCCACTTGCCTTCCTTCCTACCTACCTACTTAAGTAGGTAGGTAAACAAATATCCTTTATAATCAAATCAAATAATCTTATAATCTTATCCTTTATAATCAAAAAAATAATGACTAGAAATCCTCAATGACTTTATGAGGGACTATATTCATACAATACAATTTTTAATCCTACATGGAACAATACATAGTCATAAATGAATTGTTTTTGTCATTGAGATGATAATATTACATCTAGTAATAATGAAATCATTAATTGAAAAAAAAAATCATCCATAGGACATCCATGATAAAAAGACAAAATGATGCAAACTTCTAGTTGTTAATTATAGATTATTAAATGAATATTATTTAAATTTACATGGACAGTGATGACATGACTTTTCAATGTAACTATCAAATGATTATATTCTAGTAGTTGATGTATGATTGAATAATGACTGCCAAAATGACATGGATAATATTGACATGGTAGTTTCAAGTGATTGTGAAATGATTAAAATATGAAAAACCAACTAAAAGTTGCCTACAAAATAGTTAATATATAATGACATGGTCAATGTTAACCACCTACCTACTTACCTGTTTACAACATGCATGCCTATTCACCCACCCACCCACCTACCTACTTACCTACCCATTCACCTACCTACCATGGAGTTTTGTAATGATATGAAATAAACACGTGAAATAAAAAACTTGACAAAAATTGAATATTTTTTGATGGTGTAATTCATTGGTAAAGACTTGGTTTATCATTGTGAAAATGAAGAGTTCAATATTTAATATTTGTAACCTATGTGCATTTTGGTAAGTTAGGTCAGATTTTAATGTAAAAAATTGATTTTAATCTATGTACAAATTTGACCAATCAAATGGTTATTAATTATTAATCATATTTTAATCATTCATTAATGTGATACCATAATAATATATATGATTCATCCTATATAACTTGACAAATGTCTTTTATGAAAATAGGATGAAAAATGCCATGTTAAACATCTCATGATTTTTTGTTCTCAACAACTTGTTCAATATGACTAGGGCCTTTTAATCATATGTCGAATATGACTACAAAATCAGTCATAACCAAAGTCATAAATTTAAGAATTTCTTTTAATGTTTTTA
>Ga0116230_10004388_pt1 | contig 13824 bp, 13 predicted proteins | sample S1TSphfallax_3_FD_88678 | JGI IMG/M metagenome (GOLD analysis project Ga0116230, IMG submission 88678) | Host-associated microbial communities from peat moss isolated from Minnesota, USA - S1T2_Fd - Sphagnum fallax MG | ecosystem: Host-associated > Plants > Peat moss > Unclassified | place...
GCCAGGAACGTGCCGATCACGAGGAGTAGAAGATTGCCGGCGGGGCGGCCCCAGGGACCGCCGGTGATCGCGATGCCGCCGCCGATCGCGTAGAGCGCCAGCAGCAGGACGATGAAGGGCAGAAATTGGCTGATTGTTACCTGCCAGAGCGCCAGAATGGCCTCCTGGGTGCCGGAAGCGGCGATTTGCAGGGCCAGGCCGAAGGCGACCCAGGCGCCGATGATCTCCAGCATGCGTCGATGCCAGACCCGCGGTGCCAGCGCCGGAAACAGGGCGAAACTGAGCAGCACGCCGATGAATGGCGTGGCGAGGCTTAGTTGCCCCATCAGCACAAGCCCGATACTAGAGCAACGATCAACCGCGTGGCTCGGCAGGGTTTTCCGGACGCTCTGGCGTCCGGCCGGTGGCTATGACGGGGATATTAGCTGGGGGCCGTGCTTTTATGGATATGTCTGGCGAGAGGCTGATCGACGCGCCGAAGGAGAAGGTCTGGGCGGCCCTGAACGATCCGGAAATTCTGAAAGCCTGTATTCCGGGCTGCGAAACCATCGAAAAGCTGTCGGATACCGAACTGAAAGCGACCGCTTCGGTCAAGCTTGGGCCGATTTCGGCGCGGTTCAGCGGCAAGGTCTTGCTCTCCGATCTCGATCCGCCGAACGGATACACGATTTCCGGCGAGGGCCAAGGCGGGGTGGCCGGGTTTGCGAAGGGCGGGGCCAAGGTGAACCTGCTGGACGAAGCGGACGGCACGAAGCTGATGTACGAGGTTAGCGCGCAAATCGGCGGGAAGATGGCGCAATTGGGGGCGCGGCTGATCGATTCGACCGCCAAGCAATATGCCGAGACGTTTTTCACGAAGTTTGCCGCGATTGTGGCGCCGCCGGCGCCGGTGGTGGAAGCCGCCCCGGAAGCGGCGGCGGAGTCGGTGCTGCATATCGCGCATGAGGACCATGACCACGATCCGACCAATCCACACTATTTCGGGCTGCCGATCGGCGTGATCATCGCCGCCGGCGTCGCCGCCATTGCGGTGGCGGCGACATTGCTTAAGTTTTTTGGATGATTGAACCGGCGATGGAGGCGACGGGCGCTTTGTTGGCCGCGCAGGGCTACATCGCCGATCGCGCGTTGGTAACCACAGTGCACCTGGCGCTGGCGATGCGGCGGCCGCTGTTTTTGGAGGGCGAGCCGGGGACGGGCAAGACGGAAATCGCGCGGGTTCTGGCGGCGGGTCTGGGCCGGCGGCTGGTGCGGCTGCAGTGCTATGACGGGTTGGATCTGGCGGCGGCAGCTTACGAGTGGGATTACGCGCGGCAGTTGATGGCCATCCGAATGAACGAAATGGGCGGGGATGCGCCGGCGGTTCCGCGAGGCATCTATGATCGGGAGTTCCTGTTGGCGCGGCCGCTGCTTTCGGCGATTGATCCGGAATTGCCGCCGGCGGTGTTGCTGATCGACGAGTTGGATCGGGCGGATGAGCCGTTCGAGGCGTTTTTGCTGGAGTTGCTGGGGGAATTCCAACTGACGATCCCGCAACTGGGGACGATCAAGGCGGCGGTGCCGCCGGTGGTGGTGCTCACCTCGAACCGGACGCGCGAGGTCCATGATGCGATCCGCCGGCGCTGCCTGTATTTCTGGGTCGACTATCCGGACGCGGCACGGGAGCTGGCGATCCTACGGAGCAAGGCGCCGGAGATTCCGGAGCGGCTTTCCGCGGAAATCGTCAGCTTCGTGCAGGGTGTGCGGCAGGCGAATATATTCAAGCCGCCGGGGGTGGCGGAGACGATCGATTGGGCGGCCGCGCTGGCGGCTCTGGACCAGACGGAACTGACGGCGCCGGCGGTGGAAGACACGCTCGGGGTACTGCTGAAATACCAGGATGACATTGCGGCGGTGCGGGCCGGCGGCCTGCCGGAGCGCATTTTGCAGGCGAAGGCCCGCGCGGCGTGACGACGATGGCGGGGGCGCTCAGCCGCAACCTCGTCCAGTTTTCCCGGATTTTACGCCTGGCAGGGTTGCCGGTGGGTCCCGCGGAGACGATCGTTGCCTTACACGCCTTGAGCCATATTGATCTCGGTGAGCGCGCAGCGTTTCAGGCGACGTTGCGGGCGGTGATGGTGCACCGCCACGACCAGCAGGATTTATTTGACCAGGCGTTTGCGTTGTTCTGGCAGCGGCCGGCGGCGGCCGCGCCAGGGGATGAAAGGGCGAGTGGCGGGACGATCGATGATGGGCTGGCGACACCTGGAAGCCGGCGATTGCGGGAGGCGATGTCCGCATTGCCACGCGATTCGGTCGGTGACGAGCCCGAACTGTCGCCCGACTCCGCGATGACGTTCAGTGCGCTGGAGGTCAGCCGGACGATGGATTTTGCCGCGATGAGTGCCGCCGAGATTGCCGGCGCGAAGGCCGCGATCAAGACGCTGCGACTGCCCTTGGATGCCAGGCGGACCCGGCGGTGGCGGCCGGATCGGCACGGCGAACGAATCGACCTGGGCGCGACGACGCGGCGCAGCCTGGCGACCGGCGGGGAGATTGCGGCGATTGCCCGCCGGCGCCGGTTGGTGGCGCCACCGCCGCTGGTGGTGCTTTGCGACATTTCCGGGTCGATGTCCCGCTACGCGGAAATCATGCTGCATTTTTTGCACGGGGTTGCCAATGATCGACAGCGTGTCGAGGTGTTCCTGTTCGGGACAAGGCTTTCGAAGGTGACGCGGCAGATGAAGCATCGCGATCCGGAGCAGTGTTTTGCGATGATCTCTTCGTTGATCCCGGATTGGTCGGGCGGCACCCGGATCGGCGAGGCGTTGGCGGCGTTCAACCGGCTTTGGTCGCGGCGGGTGCTGGGACAGGGGGCGGTGGTGCTGCTGGTAACGGATGGGCTGGACCGGGACGGAGCAAACGGGCTGGCCGAGAGCATGGCGCGGCTGCACCGATCCTGCCGGCGGCTGATCTGGCTGAACCCGTTGCTGCGCTGGGACGGATTTACGCCAGTGAACCAGGGGGCGCGGGCAATGCTGCCGTATGTTGATGAATTCCGCCCGGTGCACAATTTAAATAGTCTGAAAGACCTAATTGCAACACTTTCAAAGCCGCCGGCGATGCGCGAGGCCGCCGCGATGATGAACAGGAATGGACATGAAAGACGCTGAGGATGTGCTGGGGACCGCCGCAGAATGGCTAGAGGCGGGTGAACTGGTGGCATTGGCGACAGTGACGGAAACCTGGGGCAGCTCGCCCCGTCCCGCCGGCAGCCGAATGGCTGTGACGGCGTCGGGGCGGATTGCGGGGTCGGTGAGCGGCGGGTGCATCGAGGGCGCGGTGGCGGAAGCCGCTTTGGCGGCGCGGCAATCAGGTGAGCCGGCACTGCTGGATTTTGGCGTGACCGACGAGATGGCCTGGGAGGTGGGGCTGGCCTGTGGCGGCAAGCTGAAAGTTTTTGTCGAGCCGCTGACGTGAAGGCAGGCACGATCAAGGCGCTGGCCGAGGCGGCGGCGGCGCGGCGGCCGGTGGCATTCGCCAAGCGGCTATCCGACGCGGCGGAGTTTTTGCTGCCGGATGGCGCGGCCGGCGAGGCGCTGAATGCGGCGGGCGCGGCGGCTTTGGCGGCCGATCGGTCCGGGACGCATGTCGTGGGCAATGAAAACTGGTTCATCGAGGCGCGCAACCCGGCGCCGCGGTTGATCCTGGTGGGCGCCGTGCACATTGCGCAGGCGCTGGCACCATTGGCGGGTGCGGTTGGGTTCGCGGTCGTGATCGTCGATCCGCGACGGGCGTTTGGGAATGAGGACCGGTTTCCGGGCGCGGAATTGGTCAATGAATGGCCGGACATGGCGCTGGAGCGGTTGCGGCCGGATGTCCGCAGTGCGGTGGTGACGCTGACGCATGATCCGAAGCTGGATGACCCAGCGCTGGACCGCGCGTTGCGAAGCGATGCGTTTTATATTGGCTCGCTCGGCTCGCGAAAGACCCACGCCAAGCGTTTGGGCCGGCTGGGTGAGCTGGGGCATGATGAAGCGTCGCTGGCGCGGATTCGCGGTCCGGTGGGGTTGGATATCGGTGCGGTCACCGCGCCGGAGATCGCACTTTCCATCATTGCGGAGATCGTGGCGTTCCGCCGCAAGCCAGGCGGCGTGTCGCAAAAGCCGGCATGATTTTCGGGCGGGTGAAGCTGGCGCAGGCGCGCGGCGGCATCCTGGCGCACAGCCTGAAAACCGCGGACCGGGTTCTGCGCAAGGGGGCGTTGGTTGATGCGACGGCCGAGGCGCTGTTGCGGGACGCCGGATATGAGGAGGTGACGGTCGCGCGGCTCGAACCAGGGGATGTGCCGGAGGGGGAGGCGGCGTCCTATCTTGGCGAGCTACTGCTGACGCCAGGTTTGCGACGGTCTTCCGATATTCACGGCCGGGTCAACCTGTTTGCGACGACCGCCGGGTTGCTGCGGCTGGACGTTGAGACGATCGAACGATTGAACTTGGTCGATGAGGCGGTAACGCTGGCGACGCTGGCGGACCGCAGCGTGGTGGCGGCGGGCGACATGGTCGCGACGATGAAGATCATTCCGTTCGCGGTATCCGGCACGACGATGGCGGTGGCCGAGGCTTTGATCCGGCAGGGCGCGCCGGCGGTTGCCATGAAGCCGTTCCGGGCCTTGCGCGTGGGGCTGATCTTGACGCAACTGCCACAACTGAAAGACGCGGCGATTGCCCATACGATTGCGGCGACCGAGGGGCGGATCGTCGGGCATGGGGGTACGCTGCTGGCGCCGGTCGTGACGCCGCATGAGGTGGCGCCGCTGACCGCGGCGATCCGCGAGATGCTGACGCGTGACCCTGGGATGATCCTGATTTCCGGCGCGTCGGCGGTGACGGACCGGTTGGATGTGGCGCCGCAGGCGATTGTCGGGGCTGGGGGCGAGATCCGGCATTTCGGGATGCCGGTCGATCCGGGGAATTTGATCTGCTTCGGCGAGATTGGCCGGCTTCCGGCGATCATTCTGCCGGGCTGTGCGCGAAGCCCGAAGCTGAACGGGATCGACTGGGTGCTGGACCGGATTTTTGCGGGTGAGTCGGTGGGCCGGGCAGAGGTGGCGCGGATGGGCGTCGGCGGGCTGCTGACCGAGATGGATGCGCGGCCGGCGCCGCGGCTGGCAGCAGCCGCGCTGGGAGTCGGCGAAACGCCGAAGACCCGGCCGCGCGTGGCCGCGATCGTGCTGGCGGCCGGCCGGTCGACCAGAATGGCGCCGGCGAACAAGCTTTTGGCGACGCTGCCGGATGGCGAGACAATGATCGCGCGGACGGTTGATCACGTTCTGGGGTCAGGGGCGCGGCCGGTGATTGTGGTAACGGGGCACGCGGCGGCGGCGGTTCGGCGGGCGCTGGGGGAACGGAAAATCCGGCTCGTGCATGCCGCCGACTATGCCGAAGGGATGGCCGCCAGCCTTCGCGCCGGGATTGCGGCCCTGCCGGCCAGCGCCGGCGCGGCGCTGATCTGCCTTGGCGATATGCCGCTGGTGGGGCCGGAGATTCTGGATGGGATCATCGCCGCGTTCGACCCGACCGAGGGGCGGGAGATCGTGCTGCCGAGTTTTGCTGGCAAGCGCGGGAACCCGGTGCTGTGGGGGCGGCGGTTCTTTCCGGAGTTGTTGCGGCTGAGCGGCGATATTGGGGCGCGGCAGATACTTGTGGATTATATGGAAAGCGTCGTCGAGGTGCCGGCGGAGACCGATGCGGTGCTTCAGGATTTCGACACGCCAGAGGCGCTGGCAGCGCTGGCGGCGAGATGAAGAACGAACGCGGCGGCGGTTTCAACCAAGGCCGCCGCGACGGCTTCGCCGAGGGCGGCTGAGGCCGCCGGGCGCGCCGCACGGGCGACGTTGCGGGGAAATTGATTGTATTCGACCGGAGCGTCGATCGTGATTCCGTTGAAGTTGAGGGTGCCGAAGCCGGAGACGGGCAGCCCTAAAAGGGAGGCATCGACCTCCGAAGCGTCTGCGTTTTGCGGCACATCTTGAGGCCGGAGCGCCAAAGAGAGGGAGAGCAGCGGCTCGCCGCCGTGACCGAAGCGGTCAGCACTGCCCTGCCCCAGCCTCGCCTCCATCAGTTCCCGCGCGACCTTCCATAGATAAAAGGAGGGGATGATGATTTGTTGGGTCCGCTTGAGGCTGAGGGTGACGTCGTGGATGACCGGTACGTTGCCGCCATGGCCGTTGAGGATGAGGATTTTGGTCAGGTTGTGGCGAAGCAGGCTGGCGAGCAGGTCGTGCAGCAGGGCGTGGAAGGTGGCGGCGGAGACCGCCATCCCGCCGGGGCTGGCGCCAAAATAGTCGGCGACGCCAAACGGCAAAACCGGGGCGACGAAGGTGGGCGTGCCGGCATCGGTGGCCGTTCTGGCGATGCGGACGGCGAGTTGCTCCGCGAGGACGTAGTCGCCCATCGGCAGATGCGGCCCGTGATCCTCCTGGCTGGCGAGCGGCAGCAGGATGACCGGGTGCGACTTTACCGCATGGCGGAAGGCATCCGCGGACAGATCGCCGAGCCGGACCGGGTCAGCGCTGGTCACGCCGGTCTGGCGGGTTCAGGCGCGGGTTTCATCGGGCGATTTAAGGGTCAGGGACAAGGCGTGAAGGCCGGATTTCAGCTCCCCATCCAGCGCCGCGTGAACCGCGCGGGAGCGTTCCACGCGGGTCATGGACGAGAGCGCCGCGGCGATCATGGTGATCTTGAAATGGGTCTCGCCATCGGTTTGTCCAAGCCGCTCCGCATGGCCGGCGTGTTTGGCACTTTCATCAACGATTTCAAGCAGTAACGGCCGAAATGTCTGAGTTAGGACCGTACAGATTCGGTCATATCTGGTCGTCGTTTCAGGCGGCATTCCATCACAATCCGAGTGTTGCCAATTCGGGTCAATAGCGCACATTAGGCACATGACAAGCTTCTCACGCAGAGCGCGGGCCTTTGCTCCTGATCCGGACGCGCCGGGCCATGTCTGCGCCGCGCCGGATTGCCCGCTGGCCGGCGACTATCGCGCGCCGAAATCGCGGGATAGTCTGAGGGAATTCCACTGGTTCTGCCTCCAGCATGTACGGGAATACAACGCGGCCTGGGATTTTTATAAGGGCATGTCGGCGGGCGAGATTGAAGCCGAATTGCGCGCCGATTCGTCCTGGCAGCGGCCGAGCTGGCCGCTGGGCCGGCTGGGGCATACCGCGCGGATGGACACGGTGCTGGAGGACCAGTTGCACGCGTTTTCTTTCGCTGCCAGCCCGCCGAAGCCGAACAACAATGTGCCGGCCGAGTTGCGTGACGCTTTGGGGATACTTGGGCTGATCTGGCCGGTTAGCCTGGCGGCCGTGAAGGCGAAGTATAAAGAGCTTGCCAAGCGGCACCATCCTGACGCCAATGGGGGCGACAAGCGCTCAGAGGAGATGCTGAAGACCATCAACCTTGCCTATGCGACGCTTCGTGGCAAACTCGCCGTATCCCGGCCGTCCGCCGCGCAACCGGCGGCGGATTGACGATGGTTGAATGCTGGTCGCGCCCCGGACATCTAAGACGCAAGCAAACAGGACAGAATTTTCGATGAATAATATCGCCTCGATCGCCGAGACACGGACGAATCCGACATCCGCGATCTCCGTGCCAGATATCACATTGAAGGCCCGCGACGTGTTCAAGATCGACGCCGATCTGGAAATTCCGGCCTTTTCGGTGCGCACGGAGCATGTGCCGGAGATTGACCATGCCTATCAGTTCGACCGGGAGACGACGCTCGCCATCCTTGCCGGGTTCGCATTCAACCGGCGGGTGATGGTGCAGGGCTATCACGGCACCGGCAAATCGACGCATATCGAACAGATCGCGGCGCGGCTGAACTGGCCGTGCATCCGGGTGAATCTGGACAGCCATATCAGCCGGATCGATCTGATCGGGAAGGACGCGATTGTGCTGAAGGAGGGCAAGCAGGTCACGGAGTTCCGGGAGGGGATTCTGCCGTGGGCGCTGCAGCACCCCTGCGCGCTGGTGTTCGATGAGTATGACGCCGGGCGGCCGGACGTGATGTTTGTCATCCAGCGGGTGCTGGAGGTGGAGGGGCGGCTGACGCTGCTGGACCAGAACCGGGTGATCCGGCCGCATCCGGCGTTCCGGCTGTTTGCCACGGCGAATACGGTGGGTTTGGGCGATACGACCGGGCTGTATCACGGCACACAGCAGATCAACCAGGGGCAGATGGACCGCTGGAACATCGTGGCGACGCTGAATTATTTGCCGCACGCGCAGGAGGTGGCGATCGTCATGGCGAAACTGGGGATTCCGGCGAGCGATTCGGCGATGAAGAAGCGCACCGAGAGCATGGTGGCGCTCGCGGATTTGACCCGCGCCGGGTTCATCGCGGGGGATATTTCGACCGTGATGTCGCCGCGCACGGTGATCACCTGGGCGGAGAATACGCGGATTTTCGGCGATGTCGGGTTCGCTTTCCGGCTGACCTTTTTGAACAAATGCGACGAGGCTGAGCGCAACACGGTGGCGGAGTATTATCAGCGCTGCTTCAATGAGGAGATTTCGACTGGCTTGATGCCCCGCAAGTCGGCCTAAGGCAGCATGAGCGGCGGCGACCAGGGCAAGGCGGAGGATTTCAAGCGCGCGACGGCGAGCGCGTTGCGCGCGATTGCGCAGACGCCCGACGTGCAGGTTGCTTATCAACCGGGTCCATCGGGGCTTGCCGGCAAGCGGGCGCGCCTGCCCTCCCCGTCCCGAGCGCTGGCGGCGCCGGAGATGGCGAAGTTGCGGGGTGCGGCGGACGCGATCGCCCTGCGGCTGCGGCATCATGACGACGCCATCCATTCGGCGAGAGCGCCCCTGACGCGAGAGGCGCGGGAAGCCTATGACGCGTTGGAACAGGCGCGGGTCGAGATCATTGGTGCCGCCCATATGGCCGGCGTTTCCGCGAATTTGCGGGGCAAGCTGAACGAGGCATGCGAGAGCGACGGGCTGGATCGCATGACGAAGCGTGAGCAATTGCCGTTGGTCACCGCCCTTTCGTTGCTGGTACGTGATAAGATGGACCCGGGGGCGATACCGGAGTCAGCCAAGCATATTCTGGATTTGTGGCGGAATACGCTGAACGTGGATGCCGAGACGGCGCTGACCGAACTAGCCTCTGCCCGGGCGGATCAGTCCAACTATACGCGGGCGGCGCGCAAGCTGCTGGCGGCGCTTGACCTTGCCGAGGCGGAGACCGACGCCGCGGACGACGGCGAGAGCGATGACGGTGAAGATAGCGGAGAAGAGACGCCGCAACAGGACAATTCCCGCGACGGCGAGGGCGAGAGCCAGAGCGAGGAAGAGGCGATGTTGGCGGCGCAGCCGGAGGTAACCGAAGGCGAAGCCGCCGAGCAGGACGCAAATGACGAGACCGAGGCCGAAGATGTTTCGGCGGAGGCGAATGATGCGCCGGCGGGACCGCAGCAGCGCCGGAGCCCCGGGCAGAGCGACGACCACACCGGGTACAAGGCGTTTACGCGCGCCAATGACGAGGAGATCGACGCCGACGCGCTGTGCGATCCGGAGGAATTATCCCGCCTGCGGCAGCAACTGGACCAGCAATTGCATCATTTGCACGCGGTGGTCGCCAAACTTGCGAACCGGCTGCAGCGGCGGCTGCTGGCGCAGCAAACGCGGGCCTGGGAGTTCGACCTGGAAGAAGGAATGCTGGATTCGGCCCGGTTGTCGCGGATCATCGTCGATCCGCTGCTGGCGCTGACCTATAAGCGCGAGCGCGATACCGATTTTCGCGATACCGTGGTGACACTGCTGATCGACAATTCCGGGTCGATGCGCGGGCGACCGATTACCGTGGCGGCGATGTGCGGGGATATTCTGGCGCGGACGCTGGAACGCTGCTCGGTCAAGGTGGAGGTGCTGGGCTTCACGACACGGGCGTGGAAGGGCGGCCAGAGCCGGGAGCAGTGGGTTGCGGCGGGTAAGCCGCCGATGCCCGGCCGGCTGAACGATCTGCGACACATTATCTACAAGGCGGCCGACACGCCGTGGCGGCGGGCACGCAAGAATCTTGGGCTGATGCTGCGCGAGGGGCTGCTTAAGGAGAACATCGACGGCGAGGCGCTGCTCTGGGCTTATCGGCGGCTGTTGAGCCGGCCGGAACACCGGCGGATTCTGATGGTGATCAGCGATGGCGCGCCGGTGGATGATTCCACGTTGTCGGTGAATTCCGGGAATTATCTGGAACGGCATTTGCGCGACGTGATCCGGGATATCGAGAGCCGGGAGCTGGTGGAGCTGATCGCGATCGGGATCGGGCATGACGTGACCCGGTATTATCGGCGGGCGGTGACCATCGTGGACGCCGAGGAGCTGGGCGGAACGATGATGCGTAAGCTGACGGAGTTGTTCGACGAGGATGAAGCAGAGGCCTGGGCGCGGATTGCCGGCCAGAGGGCGGCGCTGATCGCCTGATACGAGGGGCAGGTTGCCGCCATGGCCGTGACGGATGCGCGGGGCGGCGCGACGGGATGGCCGATCATTTTGGCGATGCCCTGGGCAACCAGGATCGAGTGGAGGTACTGGCAAGGCTGAGCCAGATGGTCCTCGCTGTTGAAGAAATCGGCGACGGGGTAGCGGCTCAGGTTGGGCAGGACGAGGAATTTTGCGTGGTGGCCGGCAAAAACGCTTTGGATGGTCTGGAGCGTTGCTGGCGGTAGAGCGACCGTGTCGAAATCGGTTGGCAGTCCGCCGATGACGATGACGCCCCGGCTTGTGGCGTTGGCGATGAAGGCGCTGATTAATGTGGTGCCATAACCGCCGGCGATTGCCGCGGCGTCCGGCGGTTGGCGGTTGGCAGAGGCGAGCAGGCTGGGGTCGGCCTGCGCGAGCGGGGTGTCGATGCGGTCGCCTTGTCCGCTGTATTCCCCGGCGAGCATCACTTGTGGAGACATGTGGCCAAAGCGGACCAGCGGCATTTCCGCGGCGGCGTCCAGCAGGTCTTCCAGATTGCAGCAGAAGATTGCTCCGGCAATGCGGTCCGGCGGCAGCGTCAGCAAGACGCTCCGGTCGTCACGGAGGAGGATGGCGCCGTCCACGCCGGAGCGATTCATCGCACGCGTCGTAACGTATTGCTCTAGTTCCATGGGCATGTAGACGATGTCGCCGGGGCGAATGAGGGCTCGATAGCGCGCGAACACGTAGTCGAGGCCGATGCCGACCGCGATGCCGGCATTTTCGCAGGGCAGGTTGAGCATGGCGCCGATGACCGCGCAGGAATGCGAGAACGGACCGTTGGAGCCGGCGAGAATGACCAGTTTTGGCGATGGCAGCGTGGCCAGGCGCGCGGCCTTCTCGTCAAGTTCCATGTGCAGGAGACCTGCGGAGAGCGGGCGGTCGGCGAGCCAGCCGAAGACGGCAATGTAAATGAGGATCGACGCCGCGCAGCATGCCAGCAGGCGGCGCATGGCTAGAACTGGAAATAGAGAAACGGCCTCGCGAACGGAGCGAGGAACAGCGCCTGCATGGTCAAGGCGAAACTGGCCGCGAGGGCGAGGCTGCGGGCGTTCTGGTTCATCTTATGTAAATGCGGCAGGGCCAGCACGATGGTCCAGCCGAGGGCGAGGAACAGGACCGCCTCCGGCAGGCTGACCGTCCGGGCGTCGCCGAGATAGGGCAGAACCGGGACGATGTGACCGAGCCGGCCGAGCGCCGGCAAAGCGCGGATCAGTGCCTCCGGCAGGGCAATGCCGTTCAGGCCGAACAGGCCGCGGTAAAATTCCAGGGTGGCCGGAAAGGAGGCCGCGCGGAAGGGCACCCAGGCCAGCAGGACGCAGAGCAAGGTGATCGCCCAGGCGGGAGAGGCGGGCAGTTTTATCCGCGTTCGTCCAAACCAGCCGTGGATCGCCAAAAAGAGTCCATGCAGGCCGCCCCAAACGACGAAACGCAGCGCAGCGCCGTGCCAGAGGCCGCCGAGGAGCATCGTCACCATCAGGTTGATGATCCGGCGCGTCTCGCCGCGGCGGTTGCCGCCGAGCGGGATGTACAGATAGTCGCGGAGGAAGAAGCTCAGCGTGATGTTCCAGCGTCGCCAGAAATCGCTGATGTTGCGTGCCTGGTAGGGGCTGTTGAAGTTGATCGGGAAAGCGATACCGAACATTTTGGCGAGGCCGATCGCCATTTCCGAATAGCCGGAGAAGTCGAAATAGATTTGCAAGCCGTAGGCGAGCAGGGCGACCCAGGCTTCCAGCAGCGTGATCGGGTCCAGTCGGGCGGCGGCGGCGAAGCCGGGATCCGCGAATTGGGCGAGGCCGTCCGCGAGGACGAGCTTTTTGGCGAGGCCAAGGAGGAAAATCTCCGCGCCTGCGACCAGTCTTGAACGCCAGGCCTGCAACGGCGCGAAATTCCGGAATTGCGGGATGATGCGGGCGGGTCGAACGATTGGGCCGGCGATGAGGTGGGGGAACAAGGCGATGACGCAGGCGTATTCGAGGAAGGGGGAGGGTTCGACCGACGCGCGATAGGTGTCGACGAGGTACATGACCTGCTGGAAGGTGAAGAAGCTGATGCCGAGCGGCAGGACGATGCCGCCGCCGGGCAGATGGATGTTGCAGAGGCTGCCAAGGAAATTTGCGTATTTGAAGATGCCGAGCGTCGCGAGGTTCAGGAACAGGCCGAAGATCAGCCACCGCCGCCGACCCGAATCCGCGCGGATTTTGCCGCCAAGAAGAAAATTGGTGACGATCGAGCCGATCAAAAGCACGACAAGAGATGGCGTCCACCAGGCGTAGAAAACGAGACTTGCGGCCAGCAGCCATAACAGGGCGGCGCGGCGCCCGGCCCATTTCGCCAGCGCGAGCGTGCCGGCGAGCGTGAGCGGCAAGAAGCCAATGGTAAAGAGCGGCGTACTAAATAGCATGTTCCGAATGCTCGTTAAGGTTGCATTGTAAGCATAAAGGTGGCGGCCGGACAATTGGTGCCGCGCGGTGGCGGTGCTATACCGCCGCGCCACTGCACGGATTGCCATGAACCAGCCGAACGCCATCCACCCTGCCCTGCTGCCCGCCGGCCTGCGCGACGTGTTGCCGCCGGAGGCGGAGTTGGAGGCGCGATCGGTCGCCGCGATCATGGATTGCTTCGCGGCGCATGGGTATCAATTGGTGAAGCCGCCGATCCTGGAATTCGAGGATAGCTTGTTTGCGGGGTCAGGGGCGGCGACGGCGGAGCAGACGTTTCGGCTGATGGACCCGGATAGCCAGCGAATGATGGGGCTGCGCGCCGATACGACGCCGCAAATCGCGCGGTTGGCGGCGACTCGGTTGGGTACGGCGCCGCGGCCGTTGCGGCTGGCCTATTCCGGGCAGTGTTTGCGGGTCCGAGGGTCGCAACTGATGCCGGAGCGGCAGATCGCGCAGGCGGGGATCGAGTTGATCGGGAGCGATACGGCGGCAGCGGATGCCGAGATTATTCTGACCGCGGTGGAGGCGCTGGCCGTGACGGGGTTGACCCATGTCAGCATTGACCTGACCGTGCCGCGTCTGGTTCCTCATCTGTTGGAGAGTGCCGAGATCGTGGACCCCGCGGCACTGTCTCATGCGCTGGAGCGCAAGGATAATGCCGCGGTGGCGGCGCTCGGCGGTCCCTTGACCGAGATGCTGTTGAGCCTACTGGCGGCCTGCGGGCCGGCGGACCGGATGCTGCCGAGGCTGATGGAGATCGGCTTGCCGGAGTTTGCCAAGGCCCAGGCGAAGAGGATGGCGGACGTGTTCGCCGCAATTCGCGCGCAAAAGCCTGATTTGCCGGTGACGCTCGACCCGGTGGA
>Ga0116230_10004389_pt1 | contig 13824 bp, 8 predicted proteins | sample S1TSphfallax_3_FD_88678 | JGI IMG/M metagenome (GOLD analysis project Ga0116230, IMG submission 88678) | Host-associated microbial communities from peat moss isolated from Minnesota, USA - S1T2_Fd - Sphagnum fallax MG | ecosystem: Host-associated > Plants > Peat moss > Unclassified | place: USA...
ACTCCCAAGTTGAAGTCTCGAAATTGGGATTCCCGCAACTTTGGAAGCCCATAATTTTTTGTGCAAATTTTCGATTGAAATGAGGTTTAAAGCAAAGTTATAACCTTCATCAAAAGCTTTCCAAAAATATGTGGCACACCACCTAGACACCATTTACACGCAAGTAAATTAAGGCAATTCCCAACTTTAAATAATTGGGAGTCAAATTAACAATTTGACTCCTTGTTGTTCTTTTGGCCATAATTTGTATTTTAAAAACCCAAATTAGTCATGCAAGCTCATTTTAAACATCTGCGTTCCAAGAGTTTTCCAATGATATAAGGAACTTTTTAATCCAATGAGTTTTGACTCTTGCAATCACCTTTGAAAATTCAAAAATCCATTGGGACTTCAACTCCCAAAGTGAGAGCTCACTTAAAAATGTGCGGGTTCATTCTCTCACACTCTTCCACACTCCCAAGAGCATGAAATGTGACTCCCAGGCTTCACTCTTGGCCCGCACCTTTGCAAGCCTTTGCATTGGTCACGAGCATAATAATTTATATGATTGTTGAGCAATTTTCATTTTTTTGTGAAATTGATCGATTTTGGTTCTTACATGATGTTATGAAAACTTGATTGGTTTTTTAATATATATTATTTTTGGGTTGGTGAGAATTGACCAAAGTATTAAGATTCTTAATATTGCTAAACTCACTAGATTTTCATATATGGTGATTTTATCATATATAATAATCATAAAATTTCACATCTAATTATTATAATGTTCATTAATTATAATCAATTTTTTTTACACTTCAAATATCAATAAAATTGAATGAAAATTTGTAAGTTGTAATATTTTTTTAATTCAAAATTTAAAACTTCATAACTTCATCCCTTTCAAAAGTTCTTTCAAACTCATGTGTGTAAAAAGCAACAATACCAAAAGATGAAAAACAATTGCATCGGTGTGCAAAGAATAATAGCACCAATGTGAGAAGAAAAACAACAACACCAACATGAGAAAAAACAGCACCATACAAAATGAACAAAAAGACCATGCAAAAAAAACATCAGCACAAACAAACCAACATGAAATAATGCACTTTAAAAAATTAAAAAAACTTAACCTTTTTTAATAAGTGATCTCCAAACCATAAACAACACCTCCACCTCCCTAGTTGGCAGCTGTTGTTTTAAAAACCCTAATCTGACACAGGGTCTCTCAGAACCAGTTGTAGGTTCTATGGAAAAAACCTTTTTAATTCGCTATCTATAAATATATATAGCTCAAAACTGGTTCTCATGATCAGTTCTTGTTCATTCATGTGAAAATCAAGCTGAGAATTGAGTCGAGAATCGAGTGAGCATTTGAGAACTGCCCAACGCTGTCTTATACTACCATAGTACCTACTAGCCTGTTTAGGCACTAATTAATTACTTTCTGGAATTGCTCAAATTTTTGAAAAATACGTGCTGCCATGCAAAAAATTGGAATGAAGCTCTCAAGAATAATAGCTTCATTATTTAGTATTATGCCAAATAGTATTTTATTTTTATTGCCTAACATAACTGACTCAAAAAAAATTTATTAGGCACCTTGCTGCTGAAGTAGCCTAGGTACTGCTGTATATGGCTTACAGTATTCAAGTCTCAACCAAATTTTATCAGTGGTATGTGATTAGTCTAACCACCCAACAAGTTTAGTGCGATTCCTGTGTTCTAGTGGTTTGATTCTATTTTAGCAAAGGCTGAAGTTCTAATGTACTAAGCGAACGGAAGAGGAGAAGAGAGAAAACAAGAAGGAAGCATGAAGTTAAGGTAAACCTAAATTCACCCAAGTCAAGTCCTTGATCTCACAACCCTGTAAGTTATCTTCAAAAGTTAGTAATTACGAAGTCATTTAATTCCCTGAGTGTTGACAAGGCACATTTATTGCCCATAAGCTTCATTAATGGCATGTGATATACCTGGAGGTAACAGATTTCAAAACCCACACAATGAGGGATAAACAGAACGATACTTTCAACGCTCACAAAATGGTTTAGCTCAAAACTTGAGTGCAATAGGGCTTAGCCTACATAAAGTTAGTCCCAAAAACATGTTTTTCACACCAATAAATAAGTAGAGAGTAATTTTACACCAAGAGTTTGAAATGGATATGCATTGAGTGGCCCTTTCCAATCCATGCAAGCTTTTGTCCTGTTCCACCTTCCTATTGGCTTATTAGATGATTAGATGCACACATTGACCACTGTAAAGACTTTGGAGAAATTTCATACTATATTTGGAGGGCACCAAATTACAGGCATGAATATCTTTTGTGAAAAAGAGCAGGGATCTTATGCCCAACCCCTTAAGAGAGTATGTAACATACAACAAAAACCTAATTTGACTTTACATAAGATAGCCAAAATGCATTTAACCAATCAAAGTGAGATAATTGCTTAATCTTAAGTCTCACAAAGTGTAAGATCACCCTCATTTTTAAGAGTAGGTGTAAGAACCCTCACCTGCTATGCCTTGGGATGTACCCATGGGTAGGTCCATACAATGTTCACCTGGTGCTTTATGATGGATCAAGGCAAGGGGTGAAGAACATTATTCTCAAAAGAAGGTGCCTGACAAGGCAATATCCATTGTCCCATGCCCCCTATTTTTGGAATGCCCCACCTTGGACCTATGATGACTAGGGATGGGGCATGTGGTGAGGTGCCCTTCAACCCTTAAATATCAGTTGGGACCAGCCACTCCCTAGTACTCCTACTACCTATACTCACTTGGGTCAAACACTGACACCTGTATGTTATAGAGGACACCTTCCTTGTTCTCTTTTGCCCTTCTGATCTGTCACTCGTCTCTCAAGCTTATTTATAATAAAAATTGAGCTTGAAAATGGAGAAAAATCTTCAAGCACCTCAAGTTTTACAATCTGCTGCTCATATTATGAAAAGTCCAGTTTTGCCAGTTTTGAAAGTGGAGTTGGCAGGGTTCTGGGAGGTGCTGGGCCTCCACAATGTGGCATAGAACATGAAAAGTAGCTTGTTTTCCTTGCTTGTGTGGTTTGATCATTGAATGTGCAACTTCAACCACTCATTTCTCCCTCATCTCGAGTCCAAGTGTTGGATTTCTTTTTCCACCAACCTCATACACCCACCTTCCAACTATGTACTCTAAATGTTCTAGGATCATTGAACTATGATAGCTAAATCAAATACTCCCAAAACATCAAATTTTGAAAGTTGTCAATATCTCATAAGATTGCACTTTCAACAGTGCAAATTTACATTCTCACCCAAATTACACATTTTTACTACCAAAAGATTCAGATTGTAGTCCCCTACAACCCTACCAAGTCAGATGTTTGAAAATGTGACAAAATTTCAACTCCTGCGAGGTTATATGGTTGCAACTCGCTCCTCTCACTTGGCACTGGTTTGGTCAAATGTCAATTAAGGGTTAACATATGACCTAAATACCTTGGCTTATCACTACATAGTGATCCATAATCCATTACCACACAAGATGAAAGGGATAGTTTTGCTCAATGCTGGACCTTTCTTTCATGTTCTTATAGGATGGGCTCCATAGGCAATGTGTCAATTTCCAAATTATTGTAGACATCCCTTTAGGAAGCCATGTTTGTGGTCCTTAGTATGTGTACCGGTAAAGCCTGAGGGTGAGGACATTACTGAAATAAGGGTGTGTGAGGCAAGAGTCAAGCGCAACCTCATTTTGGTAATGCTCTCACTTGTGGGTTTTATGCTGCATAAAAATTGATGCAACATTCAAAGCTAGGTGCTTTACCTGTTTTGTAAAGCTTGCTCTGAAAATAGAATGCCCGCTTGTGGGGCAGAGGAATAGTTGTGCACTATAACATGACCTCAAGTTACACTACAAAAACTCTAAGATGTTTTTACAGGTTAAATTAAGGCTTGTTCTTACCACCATAAGAAATCCATAGATATCCATGATTGATCTAATGGGTTATCCATGTTAGTACTGCTCTGTGTCAACAACACTCCAAGTCCTGTCAGTGCAATTCTGAATTCCTTATTGGAACTCAAAATCATGACAATCTTTCTGCAGTCTTTGCAGATTTACTCCTAAAGATCATGGTAGCCGACTTTGGGTGCACAGGCAAACCTTTGACTAGCCATTTTGGGCACCTCTTCAGCACTTGCAGGCACAGTGAAAAGTAATTTGACTAAGCCCAGTGACTAACGGAAAATGAAGCCTCCCCAGAAGGCCTAACTAGACTTGGTACAAGTGCATTGACTAATGCAGGTGACATCAAGTTTTCTAAGCTGACAGACTGTGGAAGTATGCTTCATAAAATCTAAGTTTATAAATTTGATAAAGTCTTTTGGAAGAGCATTTTGAGCTCTTTGAGTTTAGCTTTGGATGGTTGAATGGGTCATGTAATCTTATTATATTCAATGAGATTTGAAGTAGACGACAACAACTGTATCTCATGCTTACCACAATTATTGAAACAAGAACAACACGAAAACAACACCAAATTTTGCAGCTCATTGACAATTAATGTTGCACAGATGCATTAGGTATCCTTGTCTTAAGTCAAATTTATTTATTCAGGGAGTGTTAAGAAAAATAATCTGGGCAACCTTATATTCTGCTAGGTTTAAACTACAACCAAAAATGCAGAGCATTTCTTAATTTTGCACATGAGAGAGTCTGTGCTCCACTTCCTCAAAGCAAACATAGAACACAAGGACAGTAGAGCCACAAATGTAGACTTCAGCAATTGACACTTCGATGACTACCATTTACATCATGACAACAAACTACAAATTGTGAACTTGCCATTGTCAAAGGCTTGTGTGATACTTACTCAAGATTGTCCAAGTTGAAGGACTTTCATCCTCTTTCAATCATGTTCTGGTCCCCAAGGATAGAATCTTTGTTGCAACAGCTCATGGTTTAGGGTTGCTGGACTTCCACTAAGCTGCAATGGATCAAATTCTTGGAGCTGAATCCATCATCTACTTAGGATTTTAATCCAACAAATATGACTTGTGCCAATCCTAGTACAACATATAACTGCACACTTAGCCTTGTTTGAAAACACATTGTAGACACCCATTCTCCAATCTCAAGATGGGTTTTGAAGCATAATTCAACTTCATCAACTTCTCCCTTTGATTGTCACTATTTAGTCAGATTTGATTCAATTAGCTATAAATATTTGGTCATCCATCTTGAGCTCTTGAAACTTGTGTATGAATCGGTTCTTGATCCTGCCAAGGGCTTCCTGGGGTGCTTATCATATTTGAGTAGCAGCCAGTGGAACTGGTTTTTGTGCTTAAAATAGAAGAGCCCAACATGAGTTTTCTATCAGCAGATGAGTTTTTTGACAGTTTCTTCTTTGGTTTATTTACACATTTTGCACTTCAGATCAGTTTCCCATCACAGAAATGTGATTGAAAAACATATGGGAAATTTAGCTGTCAGTAAAGTTCATAAAATTACCAAAACTCACTCTATTAGAGCTAGCTAGCTCCACAGTACACAATATGTTGATCTATCAAATTCAAATCATTGGAGTATTCATAGTCACAAAGCTAATATCTGCTCTGAAATCAAATCAACTCCAAGGATATCAGAAGAGGTCAGGATATTCATGTGCAAAAAATGTTCCCATGTAGCAGCTGCATGCATTGGACTTTCAAAGTATTCTAGGAACTGAGAATTCATACTCAGAATGATGAATTTGAGGGAATGGTTGCTTGGTGCTGCTTCAGGATTTTTGCATGTTGACATTCATTGAGCAGTAGTATGGTCAGAAGATGAGGTAAGTCTAACTCTCTTCTCACAAATATGTCAGATCTGTCTGTTATATTCAGAATATATGACTTGTTATACCAGCTGGGTCAGCTTAATATGTTCAGTATGAGACTTACAGATTTGTACCAACTGTTACGGGAAAAAGATTAGCCAAGGAAGAGAGTAATATCAAATTGTCCCCAAACCACTTCCTGCAAAGCAGACTCACCAGATGTGTCATGGAACTAACTAATAATTAAACACAAAATTTGAATCTCACAACTTTGGAGTAATAAAATTGACCACAAAAAGCAGTTTCACTCCAGCAATCAATTAACATATTTTATTGTTTTCACAAGTCTTAATTTGAGTTCTCTTTTTTGTATTAGAGTTTGTTGTAAGATTTGGACAAATTGAAAGTGTACAGGCAATATTTGGAGAATCACTACTACATAAGGGTGGTTTCAGAATCTTGTGTTTTTGTTCAATATTTTCAATTCAGAGATCTTGTGTGAGAGAGATTCCAATTTTTTTGTTGGGCTGAAATATCAATCTGGTGCAACATGAGTCTTAGTCATCTGTTCACAGATTCTGGAACCTTACACTTAGTCCTTAACAAAGTCAAGAGCAGCTGACTATCTGTAACAACAGTCTTGTGTATGCAAAGCCCACTCAGATGAGCATTACCACTCCATGCACTGCAATGTCAGCATGTTTTCAGTTCTTTTCCACATTGCAGGTGGGCTTCAATTGCAAGGCCTGAGCTTCAATCACAAAGACTTTGAAGAAGCAGTATCACCATAAAAGACTAAAAACAGAATTGCACACAGGCTTCTGCTAGTTCTCATGTGTAGAAGAAAATTTGTTGAAGTGGTGAAGAATTGTTGAATCTTGGGTCCACTGATTCCTCCTACTCTGCTGGTAAAACAAGTGTTGTAGCTTGACAGTGAGATTTCCCGATTTTAAAGAGCTTATCTGGATGTCGAGGATTGAGGGATCATAGATAGTGTTATGCAGTTTTGCTGCTGCAGGACTCATCACAGTTCTGCTTGAAAATGAGCTGCAGCTGCAACACTCTCTCCCCTTGAGTCCCCATCTTTGAATGGAGCAACAAGGATGTGCTTTCTGCCAGGAATGGAGGAGGGGATGGAGATAGCATCAAAGAGGCAGCTAAATTGTCTGGCACAGCTCAGACCTCCATCTCCAGCTCCATTAATTTTGCTACCAGACATGTTTTCAGAAGATTGTTGGAGAGAGATGGGTAGTCTTGCGACAGTGAGTTGGGAAGATTGAGCGCATGAAGAAGGGGGAGAATGCAAAGGGTTTGATGGTGGTATGTGGAGCCTCAGGGGCAAGAGATGTCCATCAATCATTTCCACCTCTTGCAGGCTCTGTTTCTACCTGCTCCCTATCTTTAGCCACAACTGATGAGCAGCTGCAATTTTTTTCTGGAGAGGAGAATTCTGGCATGAGTATGGCTCCATCATTCCAATTCTTACTAGTTCTGGTTATTATTTTTCCAGGACAGAAGAGGCAAGAGGAATGATAAGTGTGGACCAGAATAATGATTGTGGTAGCAGCCTTCCCAGTTACTGTGATTGTCTCTCATAGCCAGCAGATTCGATGAGCAACAAGCTAGCATACTTTGATGTCCAAGGATATCAATTGTACTCTAAGAGCTTCAGATGCACCATTGTGGATCATGAGGCACCCTTGCAGCAGATGACAGGCAAAGCTCCTTTCAGTGTCATGGAGGTTGGTTTGATACATCATGGAAGTCATGGATGGCATTGCCAGGATGCAGGGCATGCACCCATCACTTCTTCCATGGCACCAACTGTTGGTTTTTCTAGTAGCTTCACATGAAAGGAGCCAGGAATTGAGCATCATCAAAGCAGGATCCAAATCTACTGAAACTCAAGACTAATGCAGGTGGTGTCCTGGCAAAGTTCTAACTGGCAGCTTTTGCAGGCCCCAATTCCTGCCAGTGAGAAACCTGCAGATGGGAGTTGTAAAGAACTAAAATTCCAAATTCTCAGTTGATAATTCTGAATCTGACATTAAAGTAGTCTGAGACCTCTTGCTTTTGGGGAAATTAAGCAGCAGGGACTGCAGCAGGTTCAGGTTCCTAAATTCCTGAGGCTTAGTGTGTACAGTTCCTGTCTGGATCACTTCGATCTTTCCTCTGCACTATGTTGTTGGAAAGCACTATTGTGATAATTTGATGTCAGACCCCACCAGCTGAGCTCATGTGAATGGCAGAGGAGCCTGCATTGTGTCAGGTCAAAAGATACAAATATAACAACTAAGCTTGAACCCTAAACCTTCAATGGAAGCTGGCTCAACTGAAGATGTAAGAACCAAGATGAATTTTCATCAACGTGTTCCATCTATACTCTTTCTTGAGGGTAGTCAGAATTGTCATGCTTTATTCAAAGAAATCTCATCCAAGACTGGTTGCTCAAAGCATATATATTTTCTAGTGTCACTAGATATGGGTTCACACAATTTGTTCCCAGTTCTCACAATGTTTTCTTTTCCAATTATTCTCCATGGTGGTCTAAATTTGTTGCTGCTGCTGCATCAGAGTCATGTTTGACATGTCACTCATGTGATGGTGCATTTGGTGGAATTGCATCCAGAAGGAGAACTCAGAGTGCAAGAGAGTAACCATCAAAACATAGTCAAACTGTTCAAGCTGAATCTGTTGTCAATTCAATCTGTGCAGCCAATGCTTCTTCCACACTAGTGAGATCATCTTTCAGTCAGCAGGTTTGAATCATGCAATGCCCTGCTTCCCACAGAATGTTCATTCAAAATTGAAGCCAGAAAATTATGGGTATAAAATTACTTGCCAAAACCAGTCATCAGATGCTTTCATCTCAGTGAAGCTTTCAAGCTGCTCTTTGAAAAGAAAAGAAGTGGTTTGTTCAGAAAAGCTTAATTTGTATATGTAGACTTGCTAATTTGCATAGGTGCACTTCATGACCTTTTCCAAACAACCAGAGCTTGATTGTGAATTGAGCTTCATTGAATGTCTGAATCGGGTGACTGGGCAAATATCATATCAAGATCCATCTACCCATTTGAGACTGAACTAGGGATTAAGACTCAGAGTATGGTGCAAAGGGTTCCACAGCTAGGTTTAGAGCTTAGGTCTTAATACACTTTGTTGATGTATATATTAACCTTAAATACACTAGAAACCATATCTGCCTCTTTTAGGTTGTCACATTCATATTGACATATAAAACTTTCCTTGCAACATCATCACTTTGATCAAATGTCCATCATTGAAAGTTTGCAATTAATGGAGTCTATTACCAAACACAATTGAGAATCTCCAAATTAATGTGTTCCCATGTGATGCTTTGTCAAAGACTAAATGGTACATTTTATAAACACTCTCTATTCCTCTTGTGGTTCGTTTTATTGCGTTTGCAATAGTGTTGTGCTGGTATTCATTTTGAAAAGAACATATGGTCTTGGGTATTATATATTTTATAACTTTGATTACCTTTTCGGGTAAAGTTTTGAGGTTTTACAAAAATGTTTTAGAACCTTTGGGTACATTTTTATTTGGTTTTCTCATCTCATGGTAGTTATCAAGTATAGGGTGTAGGGTTGTCGAAGTGAATCTGGGTTTGGATATGGTTAAGATTTAGGGTTATGATTTCAAAGGTTCTTATTTCACTCAAATTGACATGAATTTCACCATCTAGCTTTCCTACGAATCACACATTGTCACAAAACTTACAAAAAAAACAACAAAAATACAATAAATTACATATTACATATGTGCACAATGAAAGGTATGTTTGTAACCAAAAATGATATAGATGTTCCCATATGTTTTAGCCTCTATATGGTTACAAACATACCTATATGGTTGTAAAAATTATTATTATTTTATTTATATAATAATTAATTAGTTGACATTCTATGTTTTATTTATGAACTATTATTTTATAACTTATAACTAATAAGTTGGTTAATTAATATTTATTTAGTTAATATTTTAATCATTTATTTTCTATTTTTGAACTAATAATTTATAATTAATATGTTAATTAGTTAGTTATTTATCTACTTAGTTATATAATTTATAAAGTTAAAAAAGGATAACAAAGCATATGAAATTAATTTTTTAATAGTTGCAACCTAATTTGTAACTAACTTGCAATTTTAAATTTCATTATGTATGTTTTGTCTTCCATTTCCATCTTGAAAATTATATATCGAAAAGTTTTTGTCCTACAATTTCATATAAAAACACATGCCATAATGGGATGAATCAATCAAAAGAGCTTAACCCTAAAGATCAAACTTAAAAGAAATTTTTAAAATCTACTTACCGACCTTGTAATTTACCTACCTCCTTAACCTACCTACTTAGTCCAACATATCTATATACCTAATTGTTCAACCTATCCATTTTATTTCAATCTATGACCCCATAATCTTAAACATCTAACAAACCAAAAAAAAAAACATGTAGAAATTCCATTGCATGTTGTGTCCACCAAACCAAGGGGTTTTTATCATGTATAGATAATCATTAAAATAATTGTAATTTATTCTTCAAAGTTGGTGACGCACTCCCAACTCCTTGAAGGACTCAAATGTGAGTCCAAACTGAAAACAACGAAAGAGTAAGGAGTTGAAGCACGTTCCCTGACTCGCAGCACTTTGGAAGGGTAGAGGAGCATGTTGGAGCTCAAGATGGGATTAGGAAGAATTGACAAGCTTCAACTACTCACACGAACCTACACAAAACCAACACAAGTTGGTTAGTGCATAGTTGGAACACTTTTGGTGTTAGGATGAACCACGGGCAACTCGAACTCACAAGATTCACTACGGCCCGAACTTGGGGGAAGCTACCACCTTCCCCCTTGTAAAATACTATGTGCCTTTCCAGGAGGCCCACATCCAAATGACATTTTGTCCCGGGACTCCCAAATGGAAGTCCCAAAATTACCAAAGTTGGGATTCCCACGACTTTGGGGGCCCATAACTTTGCTTGCAAACCTCAGATTAAGATGAGGTCTGAAGCAAAATTATAGCCTTTGTTGAGAGCTTTTCAACGGTATGTTGCACACCACCTGAATGCAAGTAAATCAGGTCAATTCTTGACTTTTAGTGGTCGGGAGTCAAACTGCCAATTCGACTCCCGGCCTTTCTTTTGCCCATAACTTGTGTTTAAGATGTCCAAATGAATCATGTGAGCCCATTTTAGACACCTACGTTTCAATAAATTTTCAATGATATAAAAAAACTTCTTAATACATTGAGTTTTGACCCCTGCAATTTCTCTCTGAACATTCAGGAATCCACAGGGACTCCAACTCCCAATGTGGGAATTCCCTTGGGAATGTGAGGGTCTATTCTCTCACACTCTCTTGCACTCCCGAGAGCATGTGGCTTAACTCCTGGGCTTCCTTCTTGGCCTACAACCTTACAAGCCCTTACTTTGGTTGCAAGCCCAAGGCTAGGGTTGTGACAGTTGAAATTATTACATCATCAACCAACACAACTTGACAAAATAAATAATCATCATTTTTAGTTGTCACTAACTTTGCTGGTTTTTTTAATAAGGTTCAAATGATTATACACCTATAATAAAAAGAGGACACATAATCAAAAAATCATAGTTTACAACAATTTTAGTAGCAATTGAATTGTCCACAAAATTTTGTATACATTTCATGTGTTTGTGACAAGTGTGAAACGTGATTGCCAACATTAAAATATTTTAATGATGTGGACCTTAAAATGATTGTAAACCATTGAAAAGGTCAAGAATGGCATCAATGTCCTCACAACTTGAACCATTTTCTTTCACTTAAATTCCTACAATTTTAAATCAAAATCACCAAAGATTAGTGGTTGATCTTCAAAGCTTCAATGTTGGTCACACTAACTTTCATACCCATGTACAAAGTGAAAACAAAAGTAAGAACATTTCATAACAACCAATACCCTTGGGCTTGGTTTTAAACACATTACTTGACAATAGGAAGCAATTTCTTAATTGTTCGAACCCACTACAATGTAGTCACAAGTTTAGCCCATTGGTATAGTAGAAGACAATTATAGAGCATGTTACCCATCCATAACATATTGAGATCGTATTTTGGTATTCAAAGAGTTTTTTAGAACAAAATAACTCATAAGGCAAATTGTGTTTTCATGGGAGTTTTGAGCATCCTTGCTAGTAGCCCTTCAATGATACAAACATCTTTCCATTGTCCCTTCCCCAATTTTAAATACAAGTAATATTTTTTGCAATGATACTTAAACAACCTTCATAGACTTTGGGTCATCTAAATTGTAAACCTAAAGGCTAAACCTAATAGCCAAATATAGAAGCCAAACCTAAAATTTAAACTTAGTGGTTAAATCTAGAAGATAAACCTAAGGGTAAAACAAAAAGGCTAAATTTAAAGGATAAACAAATGGCTAAATTTAAAGTTTAAATATATGGCTAAAGTAAATGGTAAATATATGATTAAACCTATAAGCTAAACATATGGGTAAACCTAGCTGCTAATTAATGGTTAAACATAAATTAAATGTAGAGGTTAAGTTCTTAAGTTAACCAAAGGTAAACTTTTAAATTGACCATGACAAAACCAAAATGTTAGACCTATGTTAAACAAAACCCAAAAAAAACCTAGGCTAATGCTACAAAATTCAAGCTTTACACCTAGGCTAAACAAAACCTAAACAATACTTAAATTAATGATAACAAAATTCAAGTTACACCTAGGTTAAAGTTGGCTAAACATATGTTAACCTAGGCTAAATTCAAGCTAATCAAGGTTAACACAACAATAAATTTAAGTTATTTGCAAGGTTAAACTTAAGGTAAATATAAGTTAAACCTAAATTAATCAAAGGTAAAAATTGGCTAATATGGATTTTTCTTGTTTTTTTAATTTATTATGGAATAAAATACAAAAAAACCTTAATAAATTTCACAAAATAATATATATGTTGACATCAGGGTGAATACATGGTATAGTGACTAAAAAATGGTAGAATCAACATTCCATATAAATCCATACAAAATCCATAAAAATGTTGAAATGGACATGATTGTTATTTTCTTAGATGTCATTATTGTAATATTTGACTAATAAATGTTCACCCACTTATGAACATTCCCAAACCTAGGTCAAGTCTTACAACAAAAGATGTTAAATTTATCATTTTCCAATTTTGAAATTCTAAAAGGAAAACCCACAAATCCATATGAACAATGTCCCAAGTAAAGCTTTCAAAAAATATGATTTTAAGAAAAAAATTGAAAAATTAAAACTAATTCATATGAATTTATGAAAATATTATGGTCCAATTTTAACCATTCAAAAGTCCCAAACTATGATTTGCTAAGGTTAACAAGGAAAGGGCTCTTGATATGAGTTTATCATTTTGTGATATAACACATATTAAGTCAATAACAAGAATTTAGAATGAAAATCAATAAAAAAAAATCCATTTTCTAACATTGTAGTGAGATGACCATTCCATAATTTTATACTTCAAAAGTCCATTATTATTAGTGGACAAACTATTTATCAAAAGATAATTTGACATATTTGTTCATAATCAAGTTATTAGTCTAAATTCCAAGTGTATTCCAAGGACAAATTAATCATCATACACATTTGGTCAAAAAGTACCCATTAAAAAAACACCATTCTATCACAAAAGTGAACCACCATACCTTCCATTTACCCATTGGTGTGTGCATGATGCCCATATTCAATTTTATCCAACTTTTGTAATTGGTCAAACATGGTGAAGGGGACACATATTCTCTGTTTTCTTTTCTAAATGACTTCTAAGTCATGTAGTCATAATTGTGGTCATGTATATGATTATAGTCACACAAATGTTTATGACTAATGTCCATGGACCATATATGACTACATGACCAAATTTAGTCACTATTTGCAAATGACCTAGTCATAAAAACCCATGTTTTGGCATAGTGAATAAATCTTATTGTGTTGGATCAGATTTATATAAGGTCTATTCATGATTACC
>Ga0116230_10004390_pt1 | contig 13823 bp, 8 predicted proteins | sample S1TSphfallax_3_FD_88678 | JGI IMG/M metagenome (GOLD analysis project Ga0116230, IMG submission 88678) | Host-associated microbial communities from peat moss isolated from Minnesota, USA - S1T2_Fd - Sphagnum fallax MG | ecosystem: Host-associated > Plants > Peat moss > Unclassified | place: USA...
CATGTAAAAACAAGTACAATTATAACCTTATGGTTGTCATTCACAAAGTGTTAATCCATCACCTTTTATAGTAGTGATGAACTATCATGATTAATTCCTAATTGACTTGATCATTATGACTTGTGCCTTAATATGAGGTGCATGGGCTTTACCTAGTGCCCACATAACAATATTTTCACAAATCTTGAATAGTGTGGTGCAAGATGTTTGTTCTAAGGGTGATTTGTCCTTTTGATGAAGGAAAGTTTGATGTGGCCATGGCAGCCAACATAAGGTATAGATTCTATGTCACTAGTTGGCACAAATTTTAAGAAACAATTAATAAAATATGATTGCACATCATATCAAACCATCAAACGATGTAATGAATCACCATAGTTCATGCAATTGGACACATGTAGACTTTCCTTGTCTACAAGCAAATGGGATATTGTACATTTATGTCATAGTTGCTAAATAAACAAAATTCAAATTGCCCAAAGATTGATTTATAAATTTTAGTAGGAACAACATGATAGGCTATATCAAAGTGTAGAACATCACATTTTTAATTTGGATATGACGCAATAGGTAGCTTGAACCTTTCTTCCTTTTCTAGGTGACACCCAAATTCAAATTGGGGATAGAAGATTTGTAGTCCTCTGCCTAAATTCACTTGGCCATGTCATCTTCCCCCATAACCTCAAGTTATATTCCTATTTATACGGTCGTATATTGAACTAATAAAAGTTTCATCTTAGTCATAATGAGTGACAAAATAATCTATTATAGAACCTAATCATCTCTTAATCAAACTTTACTTGATCAAGATTGGGATGCAATGAAAAAAAAAGGTGGGATACACATCATTTTTGATAAATAAAATTATTATTTAATAATAATAATTTCTTTCGTACAATTAACTAATATGATTGGATGAAATGAAAAAAGAAAAAAACAAATAAATTGTGTCTAATGTAGTAGGATGAATAAACCCTAATTTTAAAAAAAGAAATTATGAAAATGTTTGTACTACTTGAATTTGGAAAAATACAATTTGAAGGATTTCATCGCTTCATTCAAAAAGGTTTGATTGGAGAACTCAATGATTTTCCTAAAATTGAAGATCTAAATCAAGAATTTGAATTTGAATTATTTGGTGAAGAGTATCAATTGGTAGAACCCATAACGAAAGAAAGAAAAGCCATATATCAATCTAGTATGTATTTGTTAGATTTGTATGTATTGGTTCGATCAACTCAAAAAGGTGGAGATTTTGCATAGGTGGAGATTTCACATTTTTCGAATCTATGCATAAAGAATTGTATTTTTTTTCCCAACAAAGATGTGAATTAGGAAAAATTGGTTGATTGAATCTAAATAAAAGACTCGATCTAAATGTATTTGAAAGTGAATCTTTTCTATTACCACAAGATGTTTTAGCTGCTATGGATTAGCTAATGAAAACAAAGTTTGGCATAAGAATGCTTGATGATATAGATCACTTCAAAAATCGTTGTATTTGTTCTATCATGGATTAATTACAAGATCAATTTAGATTGGCTTTAAATCATTTGGAAAATATGGTGTGACAAACCATGCGAAGCAACAAAATGTGAATGATTACCTATTCCTAAAAGTTTAGTAACTTCAACCCCATTAATAGTTTAATAAATAAATAAAATTGGTTAGCATCCATTGTCATAATTTTTGGATTAGACTAATCCATTGACGAAAATAGTTCATAAACAAAGATTGAGTTCTTTAGGTCCCGAAGGACTAATGCAACAAACAACTAGTTTTCAAGTATGAAATATTCATCCTAGCCATTATGGTTGTATCTATCCCATTGAAACATATGAAAACATGAATGTTGGACTTATTGTATCACTAGGTATTCATGCAAGAATGAACACTCAAGGATCCCTAGAAACTCCCTTCTATAAAATATCTGAAATATCTAGAGAAGAAGGAATTATTCATTTATCAACAAGGGAAGATGAATATCACCAAATAGCTACATCAAAGTTTTTGTCTATGGATCAAAGAACTCAAAAAGTATAGGTAGTTAACTCACTATTGACATGAATTTCTATCTATTGTTTGGGAACACATACATCCTTGAAGTATTTATTTGTTTATAATACCTCTTTGTTGGGGCTTCCTTTATTCCTTTTCTTGAACATAATGATGCAAACAATGCTTTGATGGGTTTTAATATGCAGCATCAAGCAATTCCACTCTTAGAATCCAAAAAATGTATTGTAATAACAAGTTTAAAAAGTCAAGCAACTTTAGATTTTAGAAGCGTAGCTATAACAAAACAAAGCAAAAAAAATCATTATACTAATAATGGAAAAATCAATTTATCGATTAATAACAATAAGAGAGTAGATATGAATTGGATTATATATCAACATTCCAATAATAGTACTTATGTGCATCAATAATCCCAAGTTAATAAGATTTTTTTTAAAAAAGGACGACTCATAATAAACAGTGCAGCTACTTCAAAAGGAAAATTAGCTTTGGGAAAAAATATTTTAGTAGCATATATGCCATGGGAAGGTTGTAATTTCAAAGATGCAATGTTTATTAGTGAATGTCTAATCTATGAGGATATTTACACATCTATTCATATTTTAAAGTATAAAATTGAAGCTCGCACAACAAGTTGGGGTCTTGAAAAAATTACTAGGGAAATAGTTCATTTGGAAAGTAATATACTTCGTCATTTAAATAAGAGTGGACTCATATTATCAGGATCTTGGGTAGAAATTGGAGATGTTTTGGTGGGAAACTTAACACTTCAAGAAGTAGAGGAATATTTATGTGCCCTAGAGGGTAAATTATTACAAGTTATATTTGGTATTGAAGTAGTTATTACAAGATAAACTTGTCTCAAAACACCTTCAAGTGGAAAGGCCAAGTCATTGATGTGAAATGGATTTATCAGAAAGATACTTCTATTAATCATGAAAAAAATTTACATGTTTATATTTTACAGGAACAAACAATACAAGTGGGTGATAAAATAGTCTGAAGACATGGTAACAAAGGTATTATTTCAAAAAAAAAACCCATACATGATATGCTTTATTTACAAGATGGAACACCCATAGATATGGTATTAATTATGTTGGGTGTACCTTCACGAATGAAACTAACATAAAAACATTTATGCAAGTGACCAAATCTACACATTGAAATGCCCAACCTTCCTAAGCTTGAAGAAGAAGACATTAATGTGTGGTAAATCATTGTGGCACAATGAATTTTTGCTCATAATAGAGTTGCCAAAAGTAATTGCCAATCTTCAAAGGTCTTACATACTCAATTGTGTTTTCTCAAGGAATGCCCTCCTCCATCCATGCATTGGATCAAACTTCAAAAACAAATATTTTAATACATATGTAAATTATTTATGATTTGCTAAAGCTTTAGTTCCAAGATATAAGGATTTGTACTTTAGTGGGTTGAAGATAAGTTTTAGACTTACCAACATGAAGTTGTGTGAGAACCAAATTGGATCATTAATTGGATGATTCAATAAATGGTCAAAGTCAAACAAATTTTGTAGGCAAGGGAACATAAATTTTGCACACATTAATTTCCAACCAAGTTTATCCCATATCAAACACAAAATCCCAAGGAGATTTCGATACAATATCACAAATAAGATAATCAATGTTACATAAACACACCTCAAACTTCAAACCCATTAAATCATCAAACTTTCGTCTTTTCTTTATAATGTTTTTCTCGTTGGAAATGGTGTAGTTGTTCAACTTACTTGTCACCTTTAAATTGTCGATGAGTGTCATAAAAATACTTTGCACCTTGGGGTGAATGCATGTTATGGTGTAGGCAAAAAATTGTCATAAAGTGGTAGTTTTTAGTACCTACCTAGATTTGATGGATCATGGTGGATATTTGGTAAAGATTTTGTGATGAAAATTTGTAATTAATTGTGGTTTACATCCTAATCTACCATTATGTTATGAAATTGGTGCACAAATGAGAAATTTAGTTATGAATTTGAATACATTTTTATTTTGCAATTAATGTTGGCACAACATTGCAATAATAAAAAAAGACAAAAAAAATTAGCTTCAATGATAAATTTTTTATGAAGTTTTACACATACAAGAAAACGTCCATAAAGAATAATCATTTTCATCAAGATTCAATTTGTCTTGCAAGGATAGTAAAATTTTTAGAAAATGATTCACTCAAAATTGAATTTCTACATATGCCAATTTCAACATAAATACAAGACAATAGATTCAAAATATTAAAAAATTTCAAATTATGATTTTTCTAAAATAACTTTAATACTAAGTACATTTGAAATTGTACTAATCAATAATATAGTGTTCTTTCATACTTTTACATTAAAAGTTGGATACATTTTGACTATAATATAAAAAAGTTGAAAGTCCACAAGTACATTTTAATATATCATTACCTTTAAAAAAATATAATATATATATATCATTTATTTGCATCTATTTTGTAAGGTTGTGATGTCAACTTAAATATTGAAATTTATTTTAAATTACTTTAAACATGTAGTTTTAGAATATAGTTATAACAAAATCAAAGAACATGTTCATATTAATCATTGAACTAAATACTATTTTTACTTTCTAACCATCAAGGCCTACTTGATGACTACTTTCCATTTATTAAACAAAGTAATTTGATTATTCGCTTTACCTTTGAAATCATGGAATTTAAATAAAATGATATTCAAATATTCATTAGTACATTATGTTATGAGAATGTTGATGAGTATGATTTTTTTTTGGTTGTAAAATGTTCTTCCATAAAAGATGTATTTGGGTCACATGTCATTCTTATCATTTTACAAAATGAAAGTGGAATTTGTAAATGAATGAAAAATGGTAAAATGTTTTCAAATAAAGGGTCACTTTAAAATATTTATATAATTATTGGTGTACATTTATACAAAGGCGCGTTTATGAATCAATTGCATATCCATGAGTTTTATAACTTATTTTTATTTTGAGGCCCAAATTAGTTATATGTGATCTCTAGAATAGTCTGAAGCGAATGAAATCTTTACTTGTTAATATTTTTGATATGATAGGTAGTTTTAAAATCATTTACATCAACCCATGATTTTACCTTTTGAAACAATGAAAAAAAATAGTAATATTACATCTGTAAAAGACGTGAAAACATTGACAAGTTGGAAGCCTTGTTGAAAAGACATTTGGTTAAACATCCAACAAAAAAAAGGTCCTAGTTTAATGATATATCCACCTCAAGCATGACAATCACATGTACCAAAAAAAAAATCACTTTTTGATGCAAGGTGATAGCTTAAGGATCATTTGATTGAATTATAATCTTATTTCCTTCAACACAAGGTGTTTTGCCCTTAGTTGACACATGTGGAAAACACAAGCTTAATATCAAAATACAACATCATCATTTTATTCACCATATCATCTTTAAGTATAAACTCATCATAGCCAAATTCAATGAGAATTAACATATTTTAAAAGTAAAATTTTTAAAATATAAAACCATGGTGTAAAATCTATTTGAAATTTTGAAAAGCTACATTTTGTTGGAAACATGTACATGAAGGCAAGGAGTGTTTTCCTTTTTTGAAAGATGGAGGCATGTTGTTATGGACAATTTAAAGGTTTCATACAAAGTGAAAATGGAGTTAATCCACATATTGGGAATAACAAAGACAAATAATATGATGTTGATGGGCTTCACAACACTTGGCTAACCAATTCTTGGAAACAAATATGTGACATATAAATATAATAATCATTTGGGTTGTAAATTATACATTACAAACTTCAACTAAAAAAACAATCACACAAGTTTGATTGGTTTCATAGTTTAAAAATAAAATTGTAAAACCGTCATATTTAGTGAGCTAGTTCTTAACATGTTCACCAAATGTTAAAGGGTGAAAATGCGACCCTTTAGCATTACCATCCTCATGAAGGCAATGTTAGGGTAATCAATTGCAATTTATTTCTACCTTCCAAAAAATTTATTACCATTTAATAACTCTATTACAACTACTTGGATAATAATATATAATGGTTCATATAGAAGGTAATGAAATAATAATTTAAAAAAAAATCTCTTCAAAGGAGAGTCCTACCATTTATAATTGTCATTAAATTAACTAATGAAATTTAGTAGTGTAATTCATCATAAGAACAAGTGCAAGTGAAGGGAGGGCTTTAAAATGTTTGCTTTCCAGAACTTCCAAAGTACTTTCAAGCACATATAATCCAGATTAGGGGGGCCTACAAGTCTTTCACCAATACTATCTCCCATTTACGATATCTACAAACCTCTTGCGTTAATCTCCTACCGTCTGAACCACTCACATACCCTCTATGGAAATTTCTTATTATTTGTAGCCCCTACAAACATGTTATGGTTGTTGTTTACTATTTACAACTTTTCCTTTTATCATGTAACTTCAAACTCAAAATATATTACATCCTTATTGTCCTTTACTAGTAGCTACCATCTTAAAGAACATAGACTACACTTCTATTCCTCTTGTAAAAGGGATGGAAGTCTACTACATAAAATATAATCCAAATACATTATGCAACCCTCCAACATGTTGCCTTATTTCCTTATCTAACATATTATAAGTAGAAAAGAACACCAACACAACAATATATTACTTCCTCAACCATAATCCAAGCACAACATGATTCCATATTCTCCTCTTCTCTTTGAGGTTACACACATATTTTCCATTCAAGAGTAATCTCTTAACAAAAATTTCCAACTAGAGTACAATAGAATAATCCTTCTCCCAAGTTTTCCTCTTCTCCCCCTTCTAATCCCCTTTGAAGCAAGTTGTTGCATGAACTTAAAGCTTAAGCCTAAAGCCTAAAATGGGAACTTAGGATGGTAAAATGCCTTTTCCCTTATACACATGCAAGCAAAACCCAAGAATTTAACCACAAGATGAATATTATATAGGTAAACCTAGAAGCAAACATAGGGATGAATGTAAGTATTCATCTTCATTAGGGATGAATGATATTTTCATTCATTTAATGTATGAATGAAAAAGTTTGAATTTATATGTTTTTAATATATAAAAATTCCATCAAAATTATGGGAGAATGTTTTTTTTTTCCATTAAGTTCCTATCAATGAAATTCCCCCTCCCCATAATTTTAATTATCTAGAGCTTCATGAAACACAATTTAGTTTATATGATATAACATTTGTTGAATAATATAATGTAAATTCTATTATGAATGTATTTGATGGCTATGGTTTTAAATGAATTATTTCCAATATGTATTAATTATATTATTATTATCATGCTAACATTCACCCCATAATCATTGTTTTGACAAATAATTATTTAAATTTTATTTTTTGGGCAAACTAAACTAGTGTTGTTGATGACAATGGGTTTTTTTCCCTCTCCAAATGTGCCACAACTTCCCTCAAACCTATTTATAAGTGTCATGGACAATAATGGGAGTTGAATTTGTTTAAATTCTTTTTCAAAAGTGCCACAACTTTTATCAAATCTACCTAATGTTGTTAACAATGATGGGTTTTGAATGCTTTATATATTTTTAAACTACCTATTCTCATTGATGATAATGGGCTTTTGATTAAAATTTAGTTTCAAGCACCTTAATTGATTTCCTTCAAACAACATATTATCATAGATGACAATGAGGTTGTTTCTAATAATAATTTATTTTCAAGGTGTCCTATTTTTTTGCAAAATACATATACAATGTTGTTGAAAACAATGGGGAGGGAGTTACCACTCATCCCATGAAAACTTTATTTTAATTGCTTAACATTGTTGATGAAAATGATTTTTTGGAAAAAAGTATTTTGGTCCCATCATCATGTATTCTCCTATAATCACCTTATCCATCATTATTAAATGACACTCAAATTTGAAATATTAATACTTGAGCACTTTATTCAGTGACTTTGCGGTCGCCCTAACAAATGAAGATGGATATAAATAATTTTCAATTTATTTATCTTGCAATCATGGATGAATTTCATCCATTTAAAATTTAATTTATATCCAATTCATAAATGAAATTCATCCCTACAAAAATGACATTTATCCATATGAAATCCTTCATCTATGGACACATTCATCCATGTATGTGGATTAAAATCACATTAAGCTTTAAGTTAGAAGCTCAAGCTTTATGTTCATGCACAAGTCATCATCAATCCCTTTTCTTTCAAAACCACACAATGTCCATCTTATTCCCATGAAAATAAAATTTCATTATAATCTTTCCTAAAAATCCCTTACGTGATTGGATGGAACACAACTAACTAATCATTTACATAAATTGACTAATCTCATTAGTTTCATCCTCTAGGTAAAGGACTTAAGTCTACCATTAGTTAGTGACTAAGATGATTCATGATACTAATTAGTATAGCGATTTGTACCCTTAACAAAAATCTATGATTTATTTTTAAGTACCATGAACATGTGCATATATACGTCAACATTTTAACACATGCATTTTAAGAATATATGTTAAACCTCACAATCTTGTAGAACTACAGTAACCAAAAGAAAGGGGTATGAAGAATATCTCCCCATCATAAATCCAAATTTTGTACTTGCGATTTTTGCAACTTATATCCTACCATTCAGGCACTGTTACAACACATTGGTGCTATTGTCCTAACATAACACAAATATTTATACCCATATGAGATTCCAGGCAGCACATACATGTTAGTCCCTTCTAGATTTCTATATTGGTATTCGTCAAACTATTGTTCAAAACAATTCCACATATTGTGAATGTATGAATTAGTGGGATTTGGCTTGAGGTTAGAGTCCTCAGTGTTCATTTGGTCTGTTATGAGTTGTTAATCCATCGCTTTACCCTATGAGATAATGTAGAAAGATACGTGGCTTGGTTCTATAAACAAGATGACTTCTGGTTTTGAACTAAGGATGAACAATATATGCCAAATTGGCTTGCCACAACTTGGTAAAAGTAGAGTTTTGTTCAGAATATGGGTCTATGGATATTTTTTGTAATCTCTTCCATTCTGTACCCACGTTCTGCCCAACCCAAGGATACCCTTGAAGGTTTCTAGCTTTAACTCATCGCATATGCGTGCACTATTTCAGGAATGGACCAAGGTCCCATACAAATGCATCCCTTTACATGTTTTTAATTCTATAATGCAGACCTCTTTTGTGCATCATCAGTCTTCAACATCAACCCCTTATAGAGCCTAACACTAACAAGAACACAATGCCTACCATGATGTAACTGCTGGCGCAATGAAAATCAAACAACTACTCACTTTTGCAAGCTCTTGATTTTATATGATCTACCACATATGCAATCCAAAAACCACAGACCTATCCTCCTTTGCCTTTGAACTCCCCTTCTTATCTTTGTCCAACCACATCTTACCCCCATTTCCTTTGCATGTTTGAAACGCCCTTGGCCACCCATTGTATGTTGCCAATATGTTTCACATAACACACAAACAACAAAGTTTCCTACTCACAACCACTAATAAACAATAATGATATAAACTTTGCCGCTTGCACAAAGAAAGTTGACAATTGTTCAAAACAAAACCTAAACCCTAAAATGAACTAGTGTTCACACAAGAGAAATCCAAGTGATTTCTTGTTCGGTCACACTGCAACACCATTGAATGGATGACAACAATAACTAAGAGGGTGAGATTTCAAAAAAAGGTGAAATGAAGAGCTTTGAGGACCAACATGTTCATTATGAATCTTGTGCATAAGTCGATGCCATGATTTAAGGTTCATCCATTTTTCTTGGTATGACTAATGAGATCTTCTAATGGTGTCTAAGAAAAAACAACAATGTGGTTGAAGTTTGAACAATTTTTTGGGGAAAGATTAAAGGAAGTCCTTTGTGCTACATTTATCATTTGCATATTTGAGAATGTCTCCTTTAGACTTTGCATGATTTGTAGAATCTTACATTGATGACCACAATGAAGAGGTGGTTTATTTTCAAATTATCAATGGACTTGCTGATGTAATTCAACATTATTAAAACATGGTGTTCATGTATTTATTATAATACGCAACCTTCCCTAGGTAGAGCATGGTAATTGAACATTTTGAGGTCTTAAAACTACATTCAATTTTTTATTTGCATGTAGATGTGTGTACATGTTTTCTTTCATTCTTTTGTATGGATCTCCATTTTTTTTGGGAAAATTTAATTATGCTAACTAGTTTTAATAAAAAAATAAACAAAATTTTCTCAAATTTACACAAAAAATGAGAAAAAAAAACATTTATAACATAATGTGAAAATTCGCCCCAAAATAACACATTGGTGTGGAATTGGGAATTTGAATTTTTTTGAATTTCCATATGCCATTCTTTTCTTACAATATTTTATACTTGGGTGGGAAAAAGTTCTTTAGTAATATGAAGAGGATTCAAAACATTTTTAAAATTTTTTTTGCGAGTCAAAACAATTTGGAGAAATAAGTGTGCAAGATAATAATTTTATGTGTAATTTAGGTCAATTTTTTTTGCAAAGTGAAATGTAATAATATAATTTAATGTACATGTGCACTTTTGTTGGGTGAAAAGTTTAGTTGGTGATTTATGCTTTGTGTAACATAGTAACTATGGAGTTCCATTTCGATTTGGTACAAAATGATGTTTAAAATAGTAGTAGATTATAATTAAAATTTCAAGCTCAAGATACCCTAGTTATTTTTTCAAACCTAAATTATATCAAACAAAATCAAGCAATTATAATTTTCAATGATGCCCAAACCACATAGAAATTCAAGTTTGTCACTAAAAACTGAAATTGATGTTAATTTGATTCATATTTTTATTTTATTTTATTTATTTATAGGTGCAAATGATTAGCCATTTGATTTGGTTAATTGCTTCTAACAACTTCGATGTGGATAAATTTCATACATTTTACATTGCTTATGATGCATGTGACTGAATTCTTCAATCAATTGATTTGATTCAAAGTGTATACCTTAAGTTACATTATGACTTAAAGTGAGATTTGTGACCATGTTATTTATCCAAGTGAAACATAATAAAAAAAAACTATGAAAATTTTCCCTAAAACCAAATTATTGGTTGATGAACTCATTAATGATCAAGTCAATGATGAAATTGAATGGGCATTTCCTGGATTTGACTTGGAGGAGTTGACATGGGGTTTTCAAATCAAAACAAAAATTAGTCCCATTTTTTGGTTTCATTGCTTTAAAACCATGGTTGTTATTGGAAAAGTTTTTCAAGAAGATTTTCTTTTTGTCATTAAAAGCTTTTTCAAGAACAAGGAAGAACTACAAATTTTTGGAAGTAGTCACATTTTATGGACTAAATAACATTTATGGAGAGGCATGTTACCAATGGGTAATTTGTCCCCAGTAATTGTTGAACCACCATAGTGGTGAAGGAATTAGAAGGGACATGTTACCCATTGGTAACCCCCTTTTGCATAAATGTTATTTTAATGTAACTGATAACATTCATGTGTGTAGATGAAGTGTTTCATAATCTTTTTATAAATGGATGAAAAATTTCATAACCTTTAGGTTGTAGATGGATAAAAAATTTCACAACATTCTTATAGATGGAAAAAAAAGAGGGACAAGTTTTGTGTTGTGAGAAATAAGGAGAAGGCCAATTAAAAGTTTGAAAATGTCTAAACAAAAGTTATGTGTACAAGATTGCAAACTATTGCACCTAAATTGCTTTGGTTTAGACAAGTCAAAAACTTTCACATTGATTTTTGTACATGTAAAAACTGACTATGACTATATAAGTGGAATGCAATGAAGGATATTTAAAAAAGTAATTCGTCATATGATTAATGTGGAGTGCACAAGTTTAACAATCTTTGAAACAAGCCTAAAAGGTTTTAGTGGATTGCAAATCTTGGTGATGTTAAATTGGGTTAATTATAAGGTTATACATGCATCAATCCAATTTAAACATGTCATGTCATGTTGATATTATAGTTCATAAGAATATGTAAAAATAATAAAATTATATGAATTTTTTTTGTTACCATAGAATGAGCTAGTATTTTAAATACAATGAAATATAATGTACAAGTCCATTTTAAACAAGCAACCATAAAAATATATAAATTTAAAATAAAATAAAAAACTTGAACATAAATTAAATGAACTACAAAGCTTTTAACAAAAAAAAACTTAACATATGATGATAACCCACATATGCATGATCAAAGGTGAAAAACCAAATAAATGAATAAATAAATAAATAAACATTTCACATGTGACCATAACCCACATACACACAACCAAAATTGAAAGTGAGAAAAGCTTGAAAAATGATTTTAAAAAAAATTTAGGGATTTTTTTTCCATTTTTGAAATAAAAATAAATAAATTGGCCACATGTAAACCAAGGCATTTCCTAAGTTGTCAGATGTAGCACTTCTGTAAAATTATTGGAACCCATTTAGGACAATTGTCATTTAATACTAATTAATGTTAGGGATCTTCACCAATGGACCTACTTGAAGAATTTGAAAAATATTTGCATGTGACCATAACCCACATAAACACAAACTAAAAATTCAGAATGAAAAAAACCCAAAAAATAAAATAAAAATCATAACATTGAACATAACCCACATACACACAACCAAAAGTGCAAAACTCCCAAAAACAAACAAAAATTTAACATGCCACTATAATCCCATATGCACATGACTAAAAGATGAAACTTGAAGAAGCCTTCCAAAAAAAATAGGACAAAAAAATCAAAAAGATAAACTTAACATGCTATAGTAAAAATTTAATCACAAAATTTTAAAAAAAAACATTTTTCTCTAATATTTCAAAATGCACTTGTAAATAAATTGATTAATACATTTTATTTTTTCTACATGTGACTAATACCATTTCTATATGAGCCCATAAATATTGAAATGTTTCTTACATGCAATTGTAAATAAAATGAATTAAAATTTTACATGTGATTGTCCTTGGCAACAAGATCATCAAATGTTATGTGAACATATCTAGGGTTTCTTTAAGGCACATTCATTCATTCACTCATTCATATGCATTGCATGAAATTCCACAATAGTAGAGTTATTGATGCTAGCGTTTGGATCAAAGAGGAGGAGGAGGAGGAGGAGGAGGAAGTACCATAGCTGATGAGGTTGCATAAGGGGCAGAAATGGGCAGTTTGAAGATTGTCATTCAGAGTGCCATTCTTAATCTGGCAGAAAAGAATGCTCCTGGAAAATTAATTCTCCACATATTCATGTTCCATTTCGGGTATCAATTGAATATCACAAGAGGAATGGTGACAGCAAAAATGTGCAATTGACAGCAAACCAAATGATGGCACAAAATGCAAGGGATGATGACTTACAACTGAGAAATGGCCAGGGAGTCTTCATGTCCATAGGCCACATTCAACTCTGAGAACCCTACAACACTCATGCAACATCAGTATTTCTCAGGCAGACCACCCATAAACTGGAATTCTTGGCAACATACTCACCACTGGACTTCAATTCTGCCACAGATATTGATTCCCTAATGACCCAAACATGTATCCTTTCCCAAGTGCCAACAATCCTTTGCAGAATTCATTCCCATGTCCAGAGAGACAGATGGAAAATTATCCTTACAGCATTTTGCCTCAACTTTGCCCACTCTCCAAATCCCTCTTTTTGCTTCACTCAAAACTACTGACAAACTTTTCCTGATTCCTCTGCAAACCCCACAACAACAGCACAATGACCTCACTAACTCCCCTTCATGACTTCTTTGAGC
>Ga0116230_10004391_pt1 | contig 13819 bp, 12 predicted proteins | sample S1TSphfallax_3_FD_88678 | JGI IMG/M metagenome (GOLD analysis project Ga0116230, IMG submission 88678) | Host-associated microbial communities from peat moss isolated from Minnesota, USA - S1T2_Fd - Sphagnum fallax MG | ecosystem: Host-associated > Plants > Peat moss > Unclassified | place...
CGCGTCCGCGACTTCCGCACGATGGTCGTCAACGGCGTGCTCACCCGGTACCACTCGCAAGCGTGGCGCGACAGCATGCTCAAGCACGGCTACTCGGGCGTGCTCGAATTCGGCGACATGTTCAAAGCCATGCGTTCCACCGAGGCCGCCCTCGGCGACACGATCTCGCCGGAACTTTGGAAACGTACGGTCGAAGTGACGCTCACCGAATGGGACCGCATCGCCGACGCCAACGTCCACAAGACGCGCGAGATGGGCGAGATCCTGCTCGACACGCGCAAGCGCGGGATGTGGGAAGACGCGGAACTCGAGCAACAGCTCAAGGATCGCCTCAACGAACTTGACTCCGACGTCGAGATCGCGGCCTATCGCAAGCAACTCGCGGTCAAGAACGGCTAGGAGGGCCACCGGATGTCGCTCGTTTGTCTCGGTCTCTCGCATCGCTCGGCACCCGTGGAGGTGCGCGAACGGCACGCCTTCCCGGCCTCGCGCATGTCCGAAGCGCTGATCGCGCTGCGCGATTATCCGGCGATCCGCGAAGCCGTGATGGTCTCGACGTGCGGCCGGCTCGAAATCTACGCCGAGGTCACCGAGATCGATGGCGGCATCGAGCAACTCAAAGAGTTCTTGATCAATTTCCGGCATGCGACGCTGGGCTACGACATGGAGCCGTATCTCTACACGCTCATCGGCTCCGCCGCTACGGAACATCTCTTCCGGGTGACGACGGGCCTCGACTCGATGCTCATCGGCGAAGCCGAGATCGTCGGTCAGGTCAAAGACGCCTATAACCAAGCCCAGCACGCGCGCTCGATCGGGCCGACGCTGCACAAACTCTTCCGCGACGCGCTCAACGCCGGCAAGACCGCCCGTACGCAAACCGAGATCGGCGGCGAGTCGGTGAGCATCGCGACCGCCGCGATCGAGATGGCGAAATCGCACGTCGGCGACGTACGCGGGAAGAATATCCTCTTGATCGGCGCCGGAAAAATGGGCCAGACCGCGGCCAAGCGCCTCAAACTCGAAGGCGCTGAGAAGATCGTCGTGATGAACCGCACGCACCAGCGCGCGCGCGATCTCGTCAACTCGCTTGGGGTCGGTGAGACGGCCGAATTGCCGACGCTCGCCGAAGAACTCGCCAAGGCCGACATCGTCATCACCTCGACCGGTGCGTCGCACTTCATCCTTACCGCCGGCACGGTCGCCGAGGCGATGCTCGCGCGCCCCGCACAGCCGCTCTTCATCATCGACATCGCCGTTCCGCGCGACGTCGATCCGGTCACCGCGCGCGTGCCGGGCGTCAAGGTTACCGACGTCGATCAGCTCGGAAAGGTCATCGACATCACGATCGAGCGCCGGCGTGAAGCGATCCCGGTGGTCGAAGAGATCATCGCCGAGCACGTCTCCGGGTTCATCCAATGGTACGACGAACGCCTCACCGTCCCGGTGATCGCGACGCTCGCGCAAAAGGCCGAGTCGATCCGCGAAGCCGAGACCGAACGGCTCTTCTCCCGCTGCCCCGAGTTCAGCGAACGCGACAAGACGCTCGTCACGGGAATGTCGCTACGCGTCGTCTCACGTCTCTTGCACACCGTGATCGCGAAGATCCGCGAAAAATCGACCACCGACGATGCCGCGGCCTTGGCGCACGTCCGGCTCGTCGACGAGCTCTTCGATCTGCACCTCGGCGACCTCGCGATGCAGGCCGCACTCGATGAGTTCGTTCCGGATGCGAGCACCGTCCCGCGCAATCACCCCGACAATATCGTCGTCGACAAACCCGACCCCCACCCGTCGGCGTAGGGCCGCCGCTGCTTGACGGCGGAAAGACGGGGATGCGTCTTTCCGCTTCGCTGATGTTGCGCGCCGCCGCCGGGGCCGCGCTGGTTGCCGTTCTGGCGTTTTCACACCGGCCCCCGGCCGTGCATGCCGCCGCCTCGCTCGGCGAGCCGTTCGATCCGGCGGCGATGGATACGTCCGTGAACGCCTGCTCGAATTTCTTCGAATACGCGACCGGCACGTGGCGGAGGGCGCATCCGATCCCGGCCGCCTACTCGGAATACGGCTACATCGAAGCGCTCGTCGATCAGACGCGCGACATCTTGCGCACGACGCTCGAGCGGGCGCGCGTGCACCCCGGGACGCCCGGCAGCGACACGCAGAAGATCGGTGACTTCTACGGGTCGTGCCTCGATACGGCCGCGATCGAACGCGCCGGACTCGCGCCCGTACAGCCGGTCCTCGCGCGCATCGCCGCGATCCGCGATCGCGCCGCGCTCGTCTCGACGATCGCGTATCTGCGCACGATCAACGTCAACGCGACGTTCTCGGTCAGTTCATCGCCCGATCCGAAGAACGCCGAGATGATGATCGCCGAAGTCGATCAGGGCGGGCTGGGGTTGCCCGAGCGCGATTACTACTTGCGCACGGATGCCGCCTCACGCACGCTGCGCGCGCAGTACCGCAACCATCTGCGGACGATGCTCGCGCTGAGCGGCGACCCGGCAGCGACCGCCGACGCCGCGTCCGCGTACGCGATCGAACTCGCGCTCGCGCAGGCATCGAAGCCCGCGGCCGATCTGCGCGATCCCTACGCGCTCTACAACCCGATGCACCTGACCAAGCTCGCCTCGCTGGCGCCGCATTTCGGGATGCCCGCGTACTTCGCCGAAGCGAAGGTTCCCGCCGGCGGGATCATCACCGTATCCGAACCCGGCTACATTCGCGCGCTCGACAATCTTGTCGTCGCGGAGCCGCTCTCGGCGTGGCGCGCGTACCTGCGCTGGCGCTTCATCGACGCCGCGGCGCCGATCTTGCCGAAGCGTTTCGGCGACGAGAACTTCGCGTTCAACGGCCGCATCCTCAACGGCACCAAGGAACAGCTCCCGCGCTGGAAGCGCTGCATCGCGCTCGAAGATCAACTGCTCGGCGAAGCGCTCGGCCGCGTCTACGTCGCGGAGACCTTTCCCCCGTCCGCGAAAGCCGCCGCGCTCAATATGAGCGAGCGCATCCGCGCCGCGTATCGTGCGGAGATGGAAGCGTTGACCTGGCTCACGCCGACGACCAAGCAGATCGCCGTCGCGAAGCTCGATGCGATGGTGCTCAAAGTCGGCTATCCCGATCACTGGCGCAGCTACGCCGGCTATCGCGTCACGCCCGGCACGTACGCGCTCAACGTGATGCGCGGCAACGTCTTCGCCTACGCTTTTGACAAGGCGCAGATCAACAAGCCCGTCGACCGTTCCCTGTGGGGCATGACGCCGCAGACGGTCAACGCGTACAACGCGATCAGCCCGAACGAGATCGTCTTGCCGGCGGCGCAACTCCAGAAACCGTTCTTCGATGAGAGCGCACCGGACGCAGACAACCTCGGCGCGACCGGCGCCGGGACCGTCGGCCACGAGATGACGCACGGGTTCGATGACGAGGGCCACAAGTATGATATGCACGGCAACCTCAAGAACTGGTGGACGCCGGCCGATCTCGCTCAGTTCGACAAGCGCGCCAACTGCGTGATCAAACAGTTCGACAACACGGTCGCGATCGGCACCACGCACTACCAAGGCCGGCTCGACTCCGGCGAGGCGATCGCCGACCTCGGCGGAACCGTCATCGGGTACCGCGCGCTGGAAGCGTCACTGGCCGGCAAGTCGCACGATACGATCGACGGCTTCACGCCCGAGCAGCGCTACTTTCTCGCCTTCGCGCAGTCGTGGACGGAATCGGTCCGGCCCGAGGCCGCCAAGCGCGAGGCGTTGACGGACCCGCATCCGATCCCGCGCGATCGCGTCAACAACACCGTCGCGAACGTACCGGGCTGGTACGAAGCCTTCAACTGTCCGAAGCCGCCCAAGCCGATCTGCGACGTGTGGTGAGCCAACCAAGCGGGGAATAAACCACCGGTGACTTTGCTAGGCGCGACGTTCTCGCGCAGTGCTCGCGGCTACGACCTGCGCCTTGGGAAGATGCGCGTTACGCAAAGCACGTATTTGCTGATCGCAGCGCTGATCGTCGGGGTCGGCGGCGGATTCGGGGCGGTCGCTTTTCGGGCGCTGATCGCCTTCGCCACCACGCTCGCCGGCGATCTGACGCAGCTGCTCGGGCCGCTCGGCCCGTTTGCGCTAATCGTCACCGTCGGCGTCGGCGGCGCGCTCGCGGCGTGGATTGCGGCCCGCTTTGCGCCGGAAGCGCGCGGTCACGGGGTCCCCGAAGTGATGGCCGCCGTCGCGCTCAAGGGCGGCGTGATCCGGCCGCGCATCATCATCATCAAAGCGCTCGCATCGGCGATTACGATTGGCTTCGGGGGCGCCGCCTGCCGCGAAGGACCGATCGTCCAGATCGGCAGCACGATCGGTTCGCTGCTCGGCCAACTTGCACGAGCACCGGCACCAATCGTTCGCACGCTCGTCGCATGCGGCGCCGCTGCCGGAATCTCTGCGACGTTCAACGCGCCGATCGGCGGCGTGTTCTTTGCAAGCGAAGTCATCCTGGGCGATTTCGCGCCGCGCTCGTTTGCGGTCATCGTCGTTGCGAGCGTCACCTCGGCCGTCATCGGCCGCACGCTGCTCGGCAACCGGCCGTCGTTCGATGCGAGCGCGTTCTATCTCGTCTCGCCGAACGAACTCGTGCTCTACGCGCTGCTCGGCGTGCTCTGTGCGTTTTGGGCGACGGGCTTCGTGAGACTTCTGTATTTCTGCGAGGACAAGGCCGACGCGATCAAAGCGCCGGCGATCGTGAAGGGCTTCGCCGGTTTCGCGGCGGTCGGCGCGATCGGGGTGTTCTTACCGCAGATCCTCGGCGTCGGCTACGGGGCGATGCAGCACGTCCTCGACGGGCACGTCGATGTCGCGCGCGCCGGGCTGCTCGCGGTGGCGAAGCCGATCGCCACGTCGCTCACGCTCGCCGCAGGCGGCAGCGGCGGCGTATTCGCGCCGTCACTTTACACGGGCGCGATGCTCGGCGACGCATTCGGGCGGCTCGCGCATCTCGCGTTTCCCAGCTGGACCGCGACCGCCGCGGCCTACGGTCTCGTCGGCATGGCCGCCGTCTTCGCGGCCGCCGCTGAAGCGCCGATCACCGCGATCATGATCGTGTTCGAAATGTCCGACGACTACACGATCATCTTGCCGTTGATGATCGCAACGGTGATCGCCTCGATTCTCGGACGCCGGCTGCTCGGCAGTACCGTTTACGAAATGAAACTCGAACGGCGCGGGATCGATTGGCAACACGTGCGCCGGCCACATGCGCTTGCTGAAGAAACCGTTGCCGGGATCCTGGCGACGATCGACCGCGAAGCGTTCGCCGGAGATGAGGAAGCCGGCGTCGCCGCCTTACGTCTCGGCGAACGCGACGGCGTCACGATCATCGATGCCGGAACGGTGATCGGGACGGTCTCGGCGGCATCGATCGCGCACGCGCTTGCCGGCAACCCGCGTGCGCCGCTCTCGACGCTCACGGTGCCCGTCACCGCCACGCTCGGCCCCGCCGATTCGCTCTCGCGAGCGGCCGATCTCTTTGCCGACGCGTCCGTCATCGTCGTCCCGGTCGTTGACGCCGACGGAACGCACCTCGGAACGATCCACCGCGCCGACGTCCTCGACGCCTACCGCAGCGGACACGCGGGCTGACGCGCTTTCTGCTTGACGTCATTATGCTACCCGCGGTAGCATAATCCTACCAGAGGTAGCACGATGGCCATCAAAGAGAAATTTTCGGTGTCGCTCGATCGCGACGTCCTGGCGTCGATACGAAAGATCGCCGGAGCCGGTCGCGTTTCCGAGTGGTTGAACGAAGCCGCGCTCCTGCGCTTGCAAGAAGGCATCGTCGCGGAACTCGAGCGTGAGTATGGTCCCGTTCCGCCCGAGATCGCTGCCGAGATCGAAACGGCATGGCCCGCCTGAAGCGACTCGTCCTCGATAGCGGAGCGCTATCGGCCCTTGCCGCCGGCGACCCTCGCATGCGAGCGTGGGTGGCGATGGCGACGAAGCGCCAAATGCTGTTGGGTATCCCGGCGCCGGTTCTCGCCGAGACCCTTACCGGACAACCCGCCGATGCCGCCGTTCATCGGGTGATACCGGCGCCATCCTCGGTAATCGACACGACGAGAGATATCGGTCGTGAGGCCGGGAGGCTTCGCTATCGAGCGAAGCGACCGGATGCGACGATCGATGCGCTCGTCCTCGCGACCGCCGCAACGCTGCCGGGCTCGATCTTGCTAACCGGCGATATCGCGGATATGACGGCACTCGCCGCCGAACTCGCTCCGACCACGACGATCGAGGTTCGCTCGATCTCGTAGTTATCTCGCCTCCGCCGCCTCGAATGCACGCAATTCGCGCTCGAGCCCGTACTGCAAACGCATCTTCACGTTCGTTTGTAAGAGCGCAGCACACGCCGGTGCCGGCTCATCGGAAAGGCCCGCGCAGGCGGCACGGGGCCGCGCGTAGTCGTGGTCGGTCCACAGGCTAACGCCGGGAACGAAGGCGTACTCAAGACTGTTGCGGACCATCGTTTTAATCGTTGGGTAGTCCAAGCCGTAGTCGCGCTCCGCGCGTACGAACTCATTCGTGAGGTCGATCCGTGAGACGCCTTCATCGTCGGTGATCAAAGCAACGGGGACGTGCGCGGCAAGATACGTCGGCAGCGGATGGTCCGCTCCGCGCACGCCCAGGATCAGGTCGTTGCTGGTGAGGCCGATCTCGACGAGGATATGCTCCGCCGCCATTTTGGCGAGCAGCTGCGGTGCGTCGTCTTCGTAGGCGATGTCGACCCCGTGCCCGATGCGCTCCGCGCCGGCGACCGTGACCGCGGAGGCGATATGGTTGCGCAGATCTTCGCGCGGAACGAGACCGAGGGTCAATTCGCCCGCGTGAAGCGAGACATGCACGGGCCGCGCCGAATCGCGCAGCGTCGCGACGAGGCGCATCTGACGCGCGTAGGTTGCGAGCGTCGCCGGGTCGTCTTCGGGTGCGACGAAATTGACGCCGACGATCTGCGGGTCGCTTTGCGCGAGTGCGAACGCGAGCGCCGCTTGAGCGACGACCTGCTTGTACGGCAGCGAGCGGATCACTTCGACCATGAACCGCACCGTCGGACGGCAGGCCGGGTCTTGCGGACGAACGACGCACAGCGCCGAACGCCCCCGATCCATCGCGTCGATGCGCGCGCGCTCGTGCGCGATCGCCGCCGCGAGCGCCGGCCGCACGGCGGCGAGGATGGTCGCGTCGTCGTCCGTGTCCTTGATCTTCGTGAGTTCGTTCGCGAAGAACGGCAGCGCATCGAACACGGGCACCATGAACTCAACGTAGTCGAGCCGGTCGTCGCCCGCGTGCCGCGCCGCATCGATCACGCTCTGCGCGGGCTGGTCTTCGAACATTGCACCGAATTTGGGGAAGGTCGCAAAGAAATGATCGTGCCCGCTCGACCCGCTGCTCGGAACGAAATCGTGCATCGTAAACGCATCGATGAGACGCGTGCGTAGCGCACGGTCGTCGGCCCGGACGGCGTGGCCGTCCAGACACGGCGGCGGCGATAGGATAAGCGAAGCCGGATCGTAACAGAACCCGGCTTCGGCCGCCCAGTCGACATAGCGTTCCGCGTCGACCGCGCCGTCGACGTGATTGTGCAGATCACCGCCCTTGGGCATCGCCGTGAAGAACGCACGCAACGCGACGGGATCGTGCGCGATCGCGGCGAGTCGCGCCGCGGTCGCGCGCTCCGCCGGCGTTTGCGCCGGGGCGGCAGCGACGAGAACGAGCGCTGCCATGACGGCCGCGAGCAGACGAGACATGCGCGTCCGTTGCTCCCTCCGGCGCACGGGTCCCTGGCTGCGCGGGATCAGTAGTTCCACGGACGCCCCGCGCCGTCGCCGGACCGTATCGTCAGTGCAACTCACCACCACCCCTGAGGTTGCACCGAAATGTTCGTTCCGCCGTACGTCACGATCCCGCTCTCCGTTGCGGGAGCCGTCATCGCCACCGATTTCATCACCGGCGTCCTGCACTGGGCCGAGGACACGTGGACCGCGCCGGGGCGCAATGCGCTTCTCGATCGCTTCATCGTTCGCGATAACATCCAGCATCACAAAACGCCCGGCTCGATCCGCGCCGGTGCCTACTGGACGACGAACTCCGTCTGCATAACGCTCGCGCTCGGCGCGGCCGTCATTTGCGTCATCGCCGGGGTTCACGCGTGGCCGGCCTATCTCGTGATCGCGCTCGCTTCGCAGTCGAATCAAATCCACATGTGGGCACACACCGCCAATCCGCCGCGCCCGATCGCGTGGCTGCAGCACATCGGCCTGCTGCAATCGACCAGGCACCACGCACAACACCACGCACGTCCGTACGCATCACGCTACTGCACATTCACGAACTACCTCAACCCGGTGCTGGATCGGATCGGATTCTGGCGCGGCCTTGAAGCGATCTTCGTGCGCTGCGGCGCAACGGTCACGCGCGCGACGCCGGCTCGCGGCGGCTACTAAAGAAACAGGAGCCGGAGCGCGCTCCCGGAAACGGCCACGCTTTCCGCTTCTCATCGAGGACTCCACGTTGAAACGCATCGCACGCATCGGGGCGGCCGTCGCCGGTCTCGCCATCCTGGGCTCGGGGCTCCTGACCGTCGCCCGCGCCGCACCCGGTGACGATCCGTTTCTGTGGCTCGAGGACGTCAGCGGCGCGCGCGCCACGGCCTGGGTGAAAGAGCAGAACACACGCACCCTCGGCGTGCTGCAAAAAGATCCGCACTTCACGCAGTTTTATACCGATGCGCTGAAGATCGGCGAAGCGCAGGATCGGCTCGTGTTCCCCGAATTCATCAACGGCCGGCTCTACAATTTTTGGCAGGACGCGACGCACGTGCGCGGCATCTGGCGCTCGACCACCGTCGAGGAGTACGCCACCGCAAACCCGACCTGGACGACCGTGCTCGATCTCGACGCGCTCGCGAAGACCGAAGGCAAGAACTGGGTCTGGAAAGGCGCGGATTGCGATTCGCCAAGCCGGACGCGTTGCATGATCTCGCTCTCCGAAGGCGGCGAAGACGCAACGACCATGCGTGAGTTCGATCTCACGACGAACGCCTTCGTCCCCGGCGGCTTCGATCTGCCGCGCAGCAAGCAGAGCACCGCGTGGGAGAGCGACGACGTGCTGCTCGTCGCCCGCGAATGGCAGCCCGGCGACGTGACCGCGTCGAGCTACGCCTACATCGTCAAACGTCTCAGGCGCGGTCAGCCGCTCGATGCGGCCACCGAGATCTTCCGCGGCGCCAAAACCGACCTTGCAAGCTCGCCGGGCGCGCTCAGCGATGGCTCCGGTCACCGGCTCATGATCATCGGGCATAGCACGTCATTTTTCGAAAGCGAGACGCTGCTGCTGACGCCGACCGGGCTCAAGGCGCTTGCGATCCCGAAAAAGGCGTCGCTTGCGGGAATGATCGACGGTCACGTCCTGATCCAGATCTCCGAAGATTGGACGACGAGCGGAACGACCTACCATGCGGGCACGCTCCTCTCGGTTGAACTTGGTGCGATGGAAGCCGATCCGGCGCACCTCGCGCCGCACGTGATTTTCGCGCCCGGGCCACGCCAATCGATCGGCGAAGCCGGCGCGACGCGCGATCGTCTCATCCTTTGCACGTACGACAACGTCCGCGGCCGCGCCGCAATCTACACGCCGGCGGCCGACGGGAGTTGGACGGCACAACCGCTCGCATTGCCCGATAATTCGTCGCTCGGCGTAATTACGGCCGACACCCACGGCAGCCGGATGTATGTCTACGCGACCGGCTTTCTCACCCCGACCACGATCTACAGCGGAGACGCCGACACCGGTGCGCTCGCGATTGCCCGAACGGCACCGGCACGGTTCGATGCCTCGCGCGACGTAGCCGAACAGCACGAAGCGATCTCGAGCGACGGCACGCACATCCCGTACTTCCTCATCCACCCGAAGTCGATGGTGCTCGACGGCAGCAACCCGACCATTCTCTACGGCTACGGCGGCTTCGAAGTCTCACTCACGCCGAATTACGGCACGACGCTCGGGAAACTGTGGCTCGAACGCGGCGGCGTCTACGTGCTTGCCAACATCCGCGGCGGCGGCGAATTCGGCCCCGCCTGGCACGAGGCAGCGCTCAAAACGCATCGCCAGATCGCATACGACGACTTCACCGCGGTCGCGCGTGATGTGATCGCGCGCAAGGTGACGAGCCCGCGGCGACTCGGCATCATGGGCGGCTCGAACGGCGGCCTCTTGATGGGTGTGGAATTCACGCAGCATCCCGAACTCTTCCACGCGGTCGACATCCAGGTACCGCTGCTCGACATGCTGCGGTTCGAGCACATCGCCGCCGGCGCATCGTGGGTCGGCGAATACGGCAGCGTGTCGATCCCCGATCAGCGCGCGTTCCTCGCCAAAATCTCGCCCTACAACAATCTCAAGCCCGGCGTCGCCTACCCGGAACCCTTCATCTGGACGACGACGAAGGACGACCGCGTCGGCCCGCAACACGCGCGCAAGTTCGCCGCGAAGCTCGCGGCAATGCACGATCCGTATCTCTTCTACGAAGTCACCGAAGGCGGCCACGGCGCCGGAACCAACATTAAAGAAACGTCGTTCACAAGCGCGCTCGAGTACACGTACTTTACGGAGAAGTTGATGAATTGAGTTCGTGATCAAATCGGGTCGCAAAAAATCAATGTTATCCACGATCGCGGCGTAACGCACCTCGTGACTGCCACGCCCATCCTTCGACAGGCTCAGGATGACACTGGTGATTTCGCGTCTTGTTGATTAACTAGACGTGCTCCGGGATCCCGGATGCTCGCGATTCGCCGGCGAGCTGACCGTCGAGCAGGTGAATCGTCCGTTGCGCCTGTTTGGCGAAGCGCGGGTCGTGCGTTACCATCACGATCGTCGATCCGTCGGCGTGTAGCTCAGCCAGCAAATCCATGACGGCCTGGCCGTTGACCGAATCGAGATTCCCCGTCGGTTCGTCCGCAAGCAACAGCGCAGGATCGCCGGCGAGCGCGCGCGCCACGGCGACGCGCTGTTGCTGTCCGCCCGAGAGTTGCGCGGGATAGTGCCCCGCCCGATGCGACATGTTGACGCGTTCTAAGACGGCCGCGACGCGCGCCGCGCGCTCGCGGCGCGTAAGTCCGGCATAGACCAGGGGGAGTTCGACGTTCTCCGCGATCGAGAGATCGCCGACCAAATTGAAGTTCTGGAAGATGAAGCCGATCTCGCGATTGCGGATGCGCGCTCGCGCGTCTTCGGAAAGTCCGGCGACCGGCTTTCCTTTCAGACGGTACTCGCCGGAGGTGGGTGATTCGAGCAGACCGAGAATCGCGAGCAACGTCGACTTCCCGCAGCCGGATGGCCCTTCGACGGCAACGTACTCGCCGCGGTCGATCGCAAGACTGATCCCGCGCAGCGCGCGCGTTTCGATGTTGCCGCTGGTATAAGTCCGGCCGAGGTTGTCAAATTCGATGAGCATACGATTCCTAACGTAAGCGAACGACGGGGTGCTCGGCGAACGCCGAGATATCGGAAACGATGATCGTATCGCCGGGCGCGACACCGCGCACGACGCGGACGCGTTCATCCGTCCCGCGACCGAGCCGGGCCTCGATCCGCTCGGCGCGCGTCCCGCCGTCGCTGACGCGGAAGAGCGTGACCGGCGTGTTGTCGGCGGCACCCGCGGGCCGCGCGATCGAAACCGCGTCTGCGATCGTCGCAACGCGAATCGCGGCCGAGACATTGGCCGAGAGCAACGCGCCGGGCGGCGGACCGCTCGGAAAGGTGACGTCGACGCCGACGGTCCCGCTGTGTGCCTCCGGCGCGATGCGGGCGATACGGCCGATCGCATCTCCGGCACCGCTCGTCACGCGAACCGCCATACCCGGTGCGATCGACGGCAGGTCGCTCTCCGCGACCTGGACCACGGCTTTGAGGTCGCGAACGTCCGCGATGCGAGCGATCTCCGTGCTCTGCGCGATGCTGGTGCCAGGATCGACATCGACGCTCTGCACGACCCCGCCGGATGCGGCACGTACCCCAAGACCGGCAAGCTGCGCGGCATCGGCCTCGACTTGCGCGCGTGCATCATCGACACGCGCTTGTGCAGCCGCATCTTTGGCACGCGCGTCAGCGGCGGCGACGAGCAGTTGCTCGCGACTCTTTCGCAGGTCGTTGCGACTCCGATCGGCTTCGATCACCGCTTTTTCGTACGGCAGTCGGCCGAGGTATCCGTCGTGCAACAGCTGCGCATCGGTACGCACGTCGAGTTCATCTTGTGCCTGTGTTGCCTGGGCGTCGTCCACCGCGGTTTGGCTCGTGATGAGAAGCGCGTGTGACTGCTCGCGTTCGCTCTCGAGGGTTGCGGTCTCGACCGCGAGCGCCGCTCGCGCCGCGCCGAGTGCACGCACGAGCGCCGGATTTTCCAGCTGTGCGACGAGCATGCCGGGGCGCACGACCGTGCCGTCTTTGACGAAGATCGTGTCGACCACCCCGGCCTGCGGCGCGGCGATTACCCGCACGCGCTCCGCAGCGAACATGCCCTGCGCCGGTACCGTCAGCGTCAGCGGACCACGCGTCGCACGATCGGTGATGATCGTCGCGCGGTCGATCGCCGGCACATTGCCGCGAACGTGCGAAAGCGCCGCCAGCGACCAGGCCGCGCCGCCTAAAGCCAGCGGGATCATCGCGGCCCACACGATGCGGCGCCACGGCAGCGCGTGGCGGACCGGGGTGCGTACGACATCCACGACGCCGCCGATCAGGCCGGCAAGAGCCGGCGCGAACGGGCGAGTGCGACGATCGCTTCGAGCCGCAGGGCTTCCGCCTGCGCGATACGGCGGCCCCACGGGGTGATGCGATAGTGGCGACGGCCGAGCGCATCGTCGTCGTCAACGTCGATCTCGGCGATCCAGCCATCGGTGCACATCTGGCGCAACTGCCGGTAGAGCGTCCCCGACCCGAGCCGAATCATGCCGCCGGTCGTCGCCTCGACTTCTTTCGTAATGCGGTAGCCGTGCCGATCGCCGTCGGCGAGCACGAGCAAAATCTGAAACGCACTCGCCGCAAGCGGCAAGACGGCGGCGGGATCGCGATTGCGGTGGAGCATCGGTGGCCTCGGAGGAATCGGAGCGGAGCCGTAATAACCTGTCGAACTTATATATGTCGAACTTCGACTGGTTGTCAAGATGCGCGCTGCTGCTTTGTCCGGGTGATTTCCGGCGCGGCTTTCGTGCGCGATTCGCCGCTGAAGAGAGCGCCGGATTTCACTCCGCAGCCGACATCGCATGGACCGGCCTGCAGTTACGCGCCGAACTTCTGTGGCGCGACGTCTCCCACGCGGCGCGTTCGCTCGTACGAAGCCCACTCTTCAGTGCCGTCGCGATCGCGGCAATCGCGCTCTCGACGGCGTGCAACGTCGTGATCGCAAGCATCATCGGCGGCGTCCTCTTTCAACCACTGCCCTATCCCGATCCGCAACAGCTCGTGGTCGTGCAGGCAACCAATAGCGGCCACTCGCTCACCTATCCCGAGGGAACCGCGCTAGCCAAACGCATTGCCACGGTCGGCGACCTCGCGCTCTCAGTTCAATAGCCTCACGTGGACGGGACCCGGGCGGCCGCTCCACGTCCAAGCCGGTTCCGTGACCCCGAACTATTTCGCGACACTGGGCATTCGCGCCGAACTCGGCCGTCTGCTCGGCCCCGCATCCGGGCTCGCCGATATCGTCGTCTCCGACCGCTTCTGGCGAGAACACCTGGGTGCTGCGCCCGGCGCGCTCGGGCAAACGCTGATTCTCA
>Ga0116230_10004394_pt1 | contig 13816 bp, 15 predicted proteins | sample S1TSphfallax_3_FD_88678 | JGI IMG/M metagenome (GOLD analysis project Ga0116230, IMG submission 88678) | Host-associated microbial communities from peat moss isolated from Minnesota, USA - S1T2_Fd - Sphagnum fallax MG | ecosystem: Host-associated > Plants > Peat moss > Unclassified | place...
GTTCCATGTGTTCCATGTGTTGTTATGATAACATTGAAGGTTCAATAATAACTCAATTATTGAGTAATTAGAGCCTTTTACAATCACTCTTTAAGATTGCACAAGGTAAATGACCTAAAGATGTTATCTTGAAAGTTCAAAAGTAACTACAAAGGTGCAGGAGCAATCAAAGGACTCAATCCAACCTATAAGTACTCGCACTAAAGGTGTAGAGACTCGTAGCATTAATGAAAAAATTAACATGGTACATTTTTGTCCACTTTGATTGTGCAATTTTGAAAGCATTTACATTTTGGTAGCTAGGCACTAGATTTTTATGAGAAAAGCCAACCATTTGTATTGGTTGTGTAGCCATATGACAACATTTTTGTAGGAATAATTTAATTGTAGCTTACATTTCAAAATTGTAGTCATTTGGTGACTTGTTTGTTACAATGTAAGGAACATGGGAATAATTTTGTTGGGGTTTCCTTGTATATGGCAATGGACTGCCACTTTGTACCCCTTTTTGTAAATGCATAACCTTTTGTAACTTATATTGTTGGAATCAAACATGTATGATGTGGGTAATTGGTAAGCACTATATTCTAGAAAATAATTTATTAGTCGGTATGAAATGTTTCATGTCCATTTATGTATTCTAAAACTTAGCATTTCACATGTTTAAGCAACATTTTCATTGATCTTCATTGATTATAATCAATGTGACTATGTTAATATTCACAGATTCAAGATAATGGTTTCACTAATACCACCACCATACACTCTTTGGGTTATATATTTGGACAATGGCTTATCATCTGATTTGTCATCAGAATTTGATCCATCATGAAGGTTTGATTTTTAAAATTTAGGCCCATCATTAAAGTGATTAGTTTGATTTGTAATAACATCCCAAGCTTTCATTTTCTTAGCCGCATGGTCACCAATGGGCCCAATAGGTTTGGTCAAAGGTTTTTGCTTGGGTGTTTTGCGCTTCATCCCTTGTCATTTTTGGTCTTTGGATGGGGTGTTTTCAACCACATCCATTGTTGCTTTGTTTTGGGCTAGACTACCTTTGCTTCTCTTACATGCCACCTCTTTCAATCGATCTTTTAATTATGGGTTGGGGGCCTTGACCCTCGTTGGGCTATCCTTTTTTTGTTAATGGTGGCTTCTATTTTATAGGGCTATCCTTTGTTTTTTGCACCTTCTCCTTCAATCTATTGTCCTTGGTTGTTTGGGCTACCACATCTTTTGTTGGTGTGCCTATGATTGTTCGGGGTTCCTTCCCCTTGATTGCATTGTTTTCATTTGCATTAGTGGGGTTTTCATGGGTTTGGACACCTTTGTTTCCTTGTTGTCGCAACCCTAGCCTTGGGCTTGTGACCAAAACAAGGGCTTGCAATAGTGTGGGCCAAGAATGAAGCCCGGGAGTCACATTTCATGCTCCCGGGAGTGTGGGAGAATGTGAGGGAATGAACCTCCACACTCCCAGGTGGGCTCCCACTTTGTGGAGTTCGAGTCCCGATGGACTTCTACATCTTCAGAGAGCAATTGTAGGGGTCAAAACCCATTAGATTGAAAAAATATTTATGTCATTGAAAAGATCTTGGAACTTAGATGTCTCAAATGGGCTCGCATGGCCCATCTAGTAATTAAAACACAAGTTATGGCCAAAAGAAGGGTTGAGAGTCAAATTGGCAATTCAATTCCCAACCATTAAAAATTGAGAATCGCCTTAATTCCCTTATGTACAGTGGCATGTCACATACCATTGGAAAGCTCTTGACAAAAGCTAGAACGTTTTTTAAGACCTCACCTCAATCGAAGGTCTACACACAAAGTTATGGGACCCCAAAGTCATAGGAGTCTCAATTTTGGGAATTTATGGACTCCCACTTGGGAGTCCCAGGAAGTGGGAAATGCTCATTTGACATGGCATGGATCATTGATGAACATGCATTCAAATAGAGTAATGCTTAAAAAAAGGCGTGATTCATTATATGAAATACGCCAACATAATAGTTGGATATGCAAAGATCATATAACCTAATTGACTACAAGTTGATTCGGCTATGACTTTTAAATCGTTCTGTAATATTTTAGCCACAAGCTTTATAGCCTTTCAAGCCTAACTAATAAAGAGTCGCATGTTTATTTACATGACGACGGCACTAGACATTTTTTTGGCAAGATGGGCCAATTGGTGACAAGGAATTGATGATATTAACAAAAAAAAAATCTAGATTTTTTTTTCATATTTTTGAACATAAAGTTAGAGACTACACATGGGGTGCATGGTCTGTTATTGATTGGGATAAAATGACATTTGAGTGTTGGTCCCATGGCTAGGCACAAATTATACTATAAAGGGGAAGGTGGTGGATTCCCCCAAGTCCGAATTGTGGCAAGTCTTGTGAGTCCATGTTTGCCCATGGTTTGTCCATGCACCAAAAGTGCTCCAGCTATGCACCAACTAACTTATTGTTTGGTTTGTGCAGGTCTGCATGAGTGATTGATTTGCTTGTCACTCTTCTTAGTCCCATTTCGGAGCTCTAACACGCCCTTCTACCCCCAAAGTGTTGTGAGTTAGGGAATGTGTCCCAACTATGTTATTTTCACCTTTGGACTTGCAGTTGAGTCCATCAAAGAGCTTAGGGGTGTGTCACTTGTGGTGTGCCTTTTTCCCTGTTTGGAGTGCTTTAATAGGTACATGTTTAGATGGGGTACGCCCCAAGGATGCATCCAATGACATGCCTAGTTTTGGGGGTGATTATGTGGAAATCCAACAGTTTATGATTAGAATATGGTAGTGAATAAAAAAACCAGACAATAAAATAGGTAATATGTTAAATCATTGGAGATTTGTATGTGGTGTGATACTGGTCAGTTTCTTTTTAAGTTACATTTTGTAAACCCATCCTTCAATCTAAGGTCCTTATTAACTTATATCAAATTTAATTGCAAATGCCATGTGTTACCCATGTTTACAAATAAATCTTAAAAAACAAAATCATATAGCCAAACAACAATCACATAATCAATGCATGCAAGTAATTTACCCCAAACACAATATGTTGGAGGGTCTCCAATGTTGGGTTGTTTTGTAAAAATGGAAGTTGAGATTATGTCATGTTGGATAGCCCCAAGCTATTGGGCATCCTTATGGTCTACACCAACACGCTCACAACCATTTAATTGACCCCCTGAAACTTCCTAACCATTGAAATAACTAGGCTACACCCCCATTAAAAAACCAAATAGTTGGATAACTATATATGGGAAATAGATTACCATGGATGTTTTTAGTTGTTGTAGAAGGATCTTGGACCTCCTTCCCAGCAATGGAGCATGTGGTTGGATTGTTAATTGGGCTATTGACATAATTTTTCCCCACATTCATGTCTGCCATAATCTCGTTGTTTTAAACCATTGGCTTGTTAAGAGAGCCTTCTAGGTTGTCATTAGTTATGGATAATCTAGCAGACCTTGGAGAAACCATATTTAAGGATGGCATTGGGCATGATGGTTTTGCACTACAAGGACTAAGTGTTGGATTGTAGGTGCTACTAATTAGCATGCTTGACATTGCACCAACTAGGGTGAATATTCGTTTTTCATTTGAAGTTAATCCAAGTCTAGTCAACCTAGGTTTTATGTCCAAGTCTTCACCTATACAGACCACTATTTGGGATGATGAAAAGTCATAATTTACCATATGCAAAACTATAGAAATGGTTCAATTATGACATGTATTCATAAACATGCATTGAAATTATTGTTGCAAATTAAACACTAACCTGGGAAGTCATGCGCATTGACCTTTCCAGTCTCCTTCAATTCATTCAAGAGTCGAACCCGTTTTCCTTCAAGACTCATCTCTTGTGCTATAAAAAAAAGTCCTAACTAGACCACCAATCAAAATGTAACCATTGATTACATACCTTGCATCTATTGTTTGTCTTCAAGTGCTTCCCTAGACATGCTGGATGGTAGGTATATAACCAAGAGGTGACAACAATGTCACCATAGTGGTACCATTACCCACATAAGCTTACAACCACTCATTGATGAACTCCAAGAAATATGGCAACCTGGTGTTCCAGCATGGGATTTATCAAAACAACTTAATGACCAATTGTTCAACCTACGGGCAATGGTCATATGGACCATTCATGATTATCCAGGATATGGCTTGCTCTCGGGGTGTGCATACCAAGGATACAGGGCATGCCCATTGTGTGGGCCAAACATAACATCAAGGTATTCTAAACCACTTTAAAAATGTGTGTATTGCGGGTCTCAAAGGTGGTTGCCAGAGGACCACCCTTATCGACATCCTCAAAACAAAAAAACATTTTGACAATAAGGTGGAATACAAATCACTTCCACTAATGCCAACAACTGAAGAAATATTATCATGGGCCACAACAACAACAACATGGATTGATAGTGGATTTGCATATGGGGCACAAGGCGACCCCTCAAAGGACCATGGTGTGAAAAGAAGGTCAATTCTTTATGACATTCCTTATTTTGGGGTGAACATACTACTTTTGTTATAGATTTTATTTAACTTATTAGTTGAATTTATTAGTCTACTATTATCTACAATGTGTAAATTTTTAATTACAATTATTGTATTATGCTTAGATTTTGTTTAATATTAATCTTGTTAAAGATCAACAATTCTAGTAAGCATCTGCACCAATGCAGTAAAAAGTTCAACTACCATAGTTGGAAAATGTAACAAGCAAATAGGCAACATGTTAATTTTTACAATTCCCATGAGATATTTTTCCATGATTATGTAATTGATGATGCACATTGTTTTTACACTACTGAGTAATCTATTGAACATGGGCTCCTTCTAAAACATTGTTTAGATGTCATGCACGTGGAAAAAAACATTTGTGAAAACGTTGTGCAAACAATCTTTGGGATAAAGGACATTATTGTTGTGTGACAAGACCTAAAGGAGGAGGGAATAAGACCTCATTTATGGTTATTTCAAGACCAACATGTTTTTAATAGGTGGTTAAAACCAATGGCTCCATATGTATTAAAGGAAGATGAACTTATTGTGTTCATGGATTGTTTGAAGTCTTTGAGGGTGCCAACCGAATATTGTAGTGCGCCCTTGAAACATGTTCCCAAGAAAAAACTTTTAGCCATGAAAGCCCATGACCGGCACATATTCATGCAGCAATTGTTGCCATTATGCCTTCATGGATTGATGGATCAACGGACTAAAATTGCGATCATGCGCCTTAGTTGCATCTTTAGGCACATATGTGCCAAGGTACTAGACCCAGCTGATATGGGTACCTTGAGAGAAGATGCAACCATTACAATGTGTATGCTAGAGATGACAATGCCACCTTCATTTTTTGACATAATGGTTCACCTAATTCTTCACCTAGTGGATGAACTAGATATGTGTGGACTTGTACATACAAGGTGGATGTATTGTGTTGAACATTTAAACAAAATATTAAAAGGGTATGTATGGAACATGGTTCAACTAAAGGCTTCAATGGCAACTAGATACTTAATGGATGAGACATTAGGGTTGATCACCGAATACATGGATCAATTCCAACCATCAAAGAGGCGAATATGGGATTTGGACGAAGAGGAAAGTATTTGTGGGGAGGTTCTAGAAGGTGCATCCATTCAAATAGAACTCATAATTACACAACGAAACATGGCACGCAATTATGTTTTCAACAACACAAACATCATGGCCCCTTGGGTGAGGTGAGATAAACATTTAAAACCTACACACCACATGTTTAGTGTTTTGCAGTGCAAAATTTTACTCCTTTACAACTACATTGGCCATAAAAAAGTCGGCATGTTTACTGTATGGCAATTGTAGTAAGGACCAATGATATGCAAACATACCTAGTTATAGATGGTATGAATACATTGAAATTTTGACATCAATATGTGCTATAGGAAATATGAATTCAAAAGGGCATCTACCACAATACATGGCATTCCTACACTTGCAGTTCAAATAACCAACGTGGTGTGAGAACATCGACTGGCAGGGGGCACATTTGATGACTAGGATGTGGTTGCTTTGGCCATTCCACCTAGCACAAAAGCATGCAACTACAAAAAAATCAAAGCATATGGGAGCCATTTTCGTGTGGATGACCAAACAAGTGTTGGATGTGTGACTTATGATAGCGGGGTGGCATCATTTTTCAGCCACGACAATGTTGATGACAATCACCATCCTTCAAGACAAACTACAATATGTAGGTGTCTTGAAGGATATTTTGCAACTAGATTACGAAACAATGTCCACCACCCCCACTGTCTTGTTCCGATGTGATTAGGTTCGAAATGCTTCGGATAATCATGGTAATCCAACATATAAACAAGACGATGTGGGATTTTTAATGGCTAACTTTAGGCACATGTTGTCGGAGGATATTGAACCATTTGTATTCCCTTCCCAAGTGCAACAAGTTTTTTATGCTAATGACCAACACACCCCATGGTGGAAGGTCGTACTACATGCGGAACCACGAAGTATGTGTGTATTTTTTGACACCTATGGGGAGTACATAAATACAAATGAAGATGGCAATGCATTGGATGCACCATACACCATGTTACATGCCCCAACAATCCCTAATAGGATTGGTGCAGTCCTCCTCTCTAGAGTGGAATCACTTTTACTCAATGAAGCAAAACAACTTTGTGTTGAAAGAACATAAATTTTGAAATTCGAAGCCAAGACACATGTTTGGGACACACCACAAGGTAAGGAATAAACACACAATAAAAAGTGTACATGACTATACCATGCCAAAAGGAACATGGACCTTATGAATGGGGGATAGGTGATATTTACTGAAAATTGTGACCCTGCTCTAAATCTAAAATGTGTACCAAGTGATCGTTCTATTAGGGATGGTCTAGATCCATGAAAGGTAGTTAAGAACATGAACTTTGAATCTATCATTGGCTGTGCAATGGCATATATATGTCCAAAATCATATGCAAAAAACTTAGGTGTTTTTTTATCCTATCACCAAGATTATATTAATATTTTAATATATAATATTTATTGTATAGATTATACATACATTATATATATTTAATAAAATATTTTGTGTGTATTGCAGACTTTGGCATGTCTTGAAATTCATCAAAATTATGTGCACACAGTGGAAAAACAAAGAAGAATTGCAATTTTTTTATTTTACATGGAGTAATGTTTAACCTCTATGGCCTTTCCATTGGGATTTTTTCAGAAAAATTGATATCCATGGATATGATTATTGTAATAGTTTATAACATTAGCCCAATTCATATTTTTTTAACAAATGTTAAATTTCAAAAACAATTTGTCTCAAAATATTTTTTCCAAAAGTCAATTTAGTTGTGGAATTTTGAATTAGTAATGTTTTGGTGGTCTTCATTATCATATTAATTAGTTATTGAGATTTTCAGATTTTAGTAGTCAATAATTATGATGGTTTCAACAACTAAACTTCCTTTTTTTAAGGAAAAAAGAAAGAAAATGTGTTTACAAAAGCATGATCACATCCTCCATGGAACAAAATGGAAATAAATTAAGAAATGAAAGAAAAGAAATGTCAATTTCAAGTCTCAACATTTCATTTTGGACTTCAAAAAATGACAATGGATGTGGGCTCACCAATGTCCAGATGTTCTAGAACGCCCATAAAGCTTCGTCTTCAAAAAGTTTTATTCCCACTGTTAGGGGCTTATGAACCTATTTTGAGCTTAGAGATTGACATTGATGATGACAATGTTAGGAAATATTTAAATCAATTGAAATTTTGATATATAAAATGTTTTATGACATTTTAACATCCATATGTTCCTGATTATAACATGGTTGTAACTAGTTGTACATGGATTCAATGTTGATATTCTTGATGATAGTTGCCACTTGTTTTCATTAATGGCAATCCATTAGTTGAAGTCATTTGCATTCATCTATTATCTCCTTTATGCAATCCATTTTTTGTTTCATCCAACCCTTAAACACAATTTATCATCCATTTGTTAGTTGATGGTGTTAGTAACGGTAGTTGAATATTAAACTAGTGAAGTTAACACACATGCCAAGTTAGGACGTGCTTCCTAGTATCCACTAAAAGTGCAAGCTGTCCAACTTAAGAGATTTTGTTGATGTTAGGAATATTCGGCGATTGTCCACCCAGTTGAAACTGTTTTTGACTATTTACCAATTATGTAGACATGTCAACTTAAATGGGAATCGCCATTATTATTATTTTTAATTAAGAAATCCCAATTGCAAACAATGTGCAATCAATGACATTTTGGTTAAAAAGGGGCACTTTTCTACTAGTGAAGCCACATTTGTTAATGATAATCATATTGAGATCATCACCTTGGGGTCTATTAGGATGTAGGATGGGCTTAGGCCAGAAGGACATCCCACCACCTTTTTGCATATGTAGCAACTATGTGGAGATTGTAACTTCCTCCCATTCCAAGTTTGTTAAGTTTAAGTTTGTTGCAAAAACATCATGTTGTAGCTTGATGTGCTCTAATTGTGCTTCATTATATGTTGCACCCCCATGGTGGATCACTTGATCTTGTCCTCCAATATCATTTGTTTGAGTTCTAGTTTTTGCTCCTAGCACACATTGAACAATTATACAATATTTTTTACTAGGTCACATTGAATACATGTTATTACATGCCTAGCTACTCGTCCAAACTACTCCCACAATGTATAAGGACAATGCAACAACATCAAAGTTCCACATAGACCTTTTGAGGCAAGTTGTTGGTTGTGATTAACTGTAATGAAACATGTAGGAAAAAAAATTCTAAAAAATGTGCTTGATGGCATACAAGTTCCATGGTAGGTTGGACTTATTGTTGGGCATTAGATAAGACCTATTTAACCTTTGTTAGTTATGCATGTGCTTCTTCCATTGTTGACTTCCTATCTTGAAAATTAAATTTTATGCCCAACAACTTTTTGGACATAATGTTTTCATCCACTTTCAATGACCTAATCTTCGACTTACATAAAATATGTAGCTCATTTTTCAAATCCAAGAGCTTTGTAACTTTTTGGATATCTTCAATTGATACCCCACTAGGGCACTTGCTCATTGCATAGGATAATTGTCCCATGTCATCTTCAAAGGGTGAAAAAGAAGCATCCTCCAACCCTAGGTTATCTGGTGCCAATTGTGATACTTTGACCTTTATATTGGGAATCATGCTCCCATTGCTCTATGAAATATTTATTGTTTATTTTCTCTTCACTATTCTTAGACGCCCGTTGCTTTTTAATTACCTCATCCCTACGTGCCTTTTCCTTTGTTGTTGATTTAGCTACCTTAACCTAGTTGATATCAATGCCCTTTGATTCAACAATGAAACCTCACACAATCTAGCCATACATTTCATGATTTGTAACAAATGTTGTTCCAAAGAACCTCCAATAAATCTCCTCCATACTCACCTTGTCTTCGAATTTCAAGCCATGGGATTTCATTTTCAATTTCCTAGCTCCCCCAAACAAAAACCAACAATCTTCTACTGTGGCATGTTTATTTTCAAGGTTGTACTTTGGATCAAGGCCAAAACCTTTTAGCTTCATAACAATGGCAAAAAACATAGCGTCTTGTTTCTTGATGTCCACCATTGGCCAATTTGCCAAAGGCACCTCCTTCAAACCATGTTCAATCTTTGGTTCCTTCTACATGGTTGCCCTACAAGAGCAAAAAAACAAATTGTTTTATTGAACTAGGTTCATGTCATAATTCATGTACATCAACCATGAGTGTATATTTCTATTACTTGTTAATGATTATGCAGCACCTTATGTGCTTACAAAGTAGTTACACCTTATATCAAACCTATGTACGTCCTTTTTCACTATTGGTTCACATTTCCAAACCGCTAATGATGCTTATAGATAGGAGCGATTAGTGGTTTACAAGTTCCCACTACAAAACTTATAAGGATGCTACATTTTTTTCCAAATGTTAAATGTCCATTTCCTACAAGTATGAGCATGAAACTTTATACCTAAACCCAACATTAATCTATGGTTAATTATGTGTGAAAACATAACATGTGTAGTTCAAAACACACAGAAAAGAATTAAGCCATTACTTCAACAATAAATTGATGGCATTACATGGAGCACCAGCAACAAGAATCTACCTAATACACTTATAGTGGGTTCAATATTCAAATCATTGTAATCATACAATGCATTTTTTGTCCAAAAATGGGGAATCCACAAACACCCATCTAAATAAATCTACAATCATTAGATTATTCAATAATGATGTAACTATTCAAGGTGTCATGTGTTATTAAAAATACCAGTGGGGAACAAAATTATATTTAATTAACAACTACAATATCAAATGGAGACAAATGGTACTAAAATTCAAATGAAATGAATGACCAAAAAAAGGTGTTGATGGACATGAAATACTTGTAGAGAGTCTCGAACCCCAAACTCTTGTGTTTTTTATTAAAGATCCCAAAACCTTTAGTCCAAAGTGCTATACATCCAACACCCCATTGGAAAGGCATTATAGTCCACACATTAACTTCAAATATTTGATGGGGAACCAATGCACATGTAACCTATATTATTATTTGTTTATCACAATTAATATCCACCACTGCCATTTAAATGTGACCTATGTATAATCATTGACCAACATAATCAAATTTAAGCCTAGTTTCATAGTGCTTCCCAAACATCTTCATTGCTTACCAAGGAACCCCATAAACTACCTTAGCCTAGTGCTTAAAGTGCTTACCCAAAATAGTGGTTAGCACTTTTTAACCATTCATCTATTGTTAATACCATTGACCTTCCTTCACAAACAATCTCCTTACTTGACTTTAAATTGCTCACCTTAATTATCATCCACATTCCCTCCGTTCCAACCACTCACCTTACTATGCAATCATTCTCCCTATTTTCCAATCACTCACCTAATTTACCAACCACTCTCCATACTTCCCTTCCAACCACACCCCCTACTTTCTAACAACTCTACCAACTTGCCTTCCAACTACCCCCCTACTTTCCAACCACCCCCCCTACTTTGCAACCACTACTTAGTTGCCTAGCCCAAACCTCCCCTCGTTTCCCAACCACACACCCTCCTTTCCAACCACACCTCCTACTTGCTTTCCAACCACTAACCCAACATTGCAATCACTATCCTTAATTGCCTTGCAGCCACTAACCCTACATTACAACCACTTTCTTTAATTATTGTCCAACCACACTTTTCATTTAAATCTTGAATGGTTCAATGGAGTTGAATGACATGGCAGTCTTAATTATAATGTTTGAATTTTTAAACATATACAAAATGTCTACCAAGGTTGCTATTAACAAAATCCAAGTTTACTTTTATTAAGACCTTGAAGCAAGTTGGAAAAAAATCCTCATTCTTATATTGTCAACCTCCCCACAAGGTCTATTCGTATGCACCTTGGCCTCCAAAATGTTACATTCATTACATCAAACATGTTCACGAGTCATAATTTAATTATTATATGCCAGTGAACCACACCAAATTTTAATATATTAATTTTTATAATAGTGGAGAACCCAACCACTTAGCAGATTCAACTAGGAAATAACTTATAAATATTTAATTGTGCTACTAAATCCAAACGTTTTGATTATTTAAACCCAAAACCTTGAAACATTTTGTTAAGGCATTTACCTTCAATCCAAAGTATTACAACCTAGAGGATTGCATAAGTACTTTCCCTTCATTTCAAAGGTTCTACCAATCATAACTTAGTGAGTCATCACTGTCATAAAATTCATCTTCTAGTGAATCACTTCTAGCACTTTGTTCTTGTAACTCCTCCAAAGTTTGTTGATCAAGAGCCATCTCCAAGGACACCCATATAAAGTTATCCCAATCGTAACTACTACTATTTATTAAGGTCTTCCAAGCCTTATTAGTAACACGCAAATTACACAATACTTTGAGTTTGGTTAATATAGGCATAATTTTGAGAATGAGGGGCCATATGCACTTTATGATTAGTTCATTAGGGAGGGAGCTTGACAACATAGTCCACATTTTTCTACTCATGGCCTAGATCAAATTTTAGTATATCGCTTCCTAGATCCAACTTGAAGCAAAAAAAATTGAGAAAGTAGGAAAAAACCCATTAGACTAGCATATGTACTTCTTTTCAGAACTAACATGTATATGTTCTTTTGTTTTAAATTACCATAGTTAAGAAGATTGACAAATCCATCTTGTCTGAAGTATAGACTATTTGTAGAACATTGCTTAGGAATTGTGATTTTTTACAATGCATATATGCTCATGATTAAATTTGCTAATTCATGGAATTGAACATGTGGGAAACATAAACATGACTAAAACACATGGTGCATATGGCATAAAGTAGAAAAAGGTAGAAAAATGTTAACCTAAATATGAGTTCCAAAGATGATCTTATGTTTACTGCATTCAACGAATAAACCATCAACAAATTGCAAAACATGTTGTTAATGGAAATTAATTTAAATGAAGCATAGGTGACAACAAGTGTAATTCACAACGCCAACTATGTCCATCAATTAGCAAAATAGACTTGCAAAACTAGAGGATGACTGATACATGCAAAATCAAGGATTATAAATATGCATAAGACTTGTTATGTTAATGAATGCTCCACATTAGCAAAATCAAGGATCAATGATCTACGCTCCACCTTTACTAATCATCGATCCTACTGTCATAGTTAAGATCAAAAACTTGATGTGGAAGGTGCAATAGAAACATTCTAATGAGAGTTGCAGAAAAAAGTAAGAGAACATTTTGTTGAAAGATTATATTCAAACCTACACACAAATGATGTTGTCATTATCGTTGCAAGTTCCATGGATCTAGGCACAAGGGTTGAATAGTGTCTGATGCCAACTTTGGAATACATTCCATGGATCATCCAAGCTTTGTCGTAGTGCATATAACCCATCACCTGTAGCAATAATACTTGCATTTTCTACAAATAATCTACACAAACTTACAAAATCAAAGACAAAGAAATGTACATATCCTTCCAAAATCAAACATTAACATTCATTCCAAGTTTTAAGGAGGTTACTTATTCACTAGTGCTTGGGCAAAAAAACCTCCTTAAGATCTTGTGTAGTTTCTTTAAAACACCCACAAACTTTGCAAAACAACTTTGTGAGTACTCCTTCTCCCTCACTTGCTTCTCAAACCTTCTTCGAAATGATGGCGATGGTGATGATGCTCGTTTTGAACACAAATAACCTAAAAGAAAAAAAACACATTGATGGCAATGTTGATTATTTGTTACAAAGAACTTGAGAGACAAAGAAGTAATATGATGGTGATGGCAATTACTAACCTTGAAGAACATGAGAGAACAACGGTACATACTATCTACAAGCGCAAATGAACACATGCATTAGGGTTTAATTGTGTTACACATAGTTCATCTTGTGTAAGTCTAAAACCAACTAATTAAATCTTGTCACATGGTAGTGAGACTTCTAAGCACTATCCCAAAGGAATCCACTATTTTTCCCCGAGTAAACAATTTAGTTCATTTCTTGGCATTTTTCTTCAAGCACACTAGATCACAAATTTATAAGCTTCATGGGTTTGTTTCAAATTGTGCGAAATATGTTATTTCATAGGTTTGTATTTGTTTAAACACGAAAATGTGCACGATTTTCATATGTAAAAAACATATAACATCTATGTTTAAATAATATGAATATGCATATGACATTCATGTCTAAACAATGCACACGACATCGATA
>Ga0116230_10004396_pt1 | contig 13815 bp, 14 predicted proteins | sample S1TSphfallax_3_FD_88678 | JGI IMG/M metagenome (GOLD analysis project Ga0116230, IMG submission 88678) | Host-associated microbial communities from peat moss isolated from Minnesota, USA - S1T2_Fd - Sphagnum fallax MG | ecosystem: Host-associated > Plants > Peat moss > Unclassified | place...
TTCACTTGGGGCCGACCGGTTTCGACATGGGTTACGAAACTTCAGGTGCGTACCGAGGTGCAGGTTCCCTCGTAAAACCAACTTGCAAACTTATAGTTGCCAACGAAGACAACTACGCTCTAGCGGCTTAGGCTGCTGAACCCTGATCGGCTTGTGCTGATGCGAACGGTCAGGGGTAGCGCACATCAGCTAGCGGGAAACACGTGCCTGGGGTGTTGCCTGCGAATCGCTACCGGGCTGGCTGCACACTTTCCCTGCCCGTCGGGTTAGTGAGCGGTGAGAACAATAGACGTGGCTACGTACGTAGATCTTGAGGCGTAGGGCTTGTGGACGGGGGTTCGATTCCCCCCGGCTCCACCAACACGAGAAAACAAACCCGCCATTCGAGCGGGTTTTTTTACGTCCGAAGACATGTAACGCATAACGTCAAGGCAAACCGCTTAGCTTCGATGACATCGCGGTGCAACTCAATCTTCATGGATTCGTCATAATCTTGTGACCGAGAAATAGTCAACTGGTGTCGACCGAAAACTAATCACAGGGAGTGAGTAGCCGTGACTAAAAATATCGTCGTTAAATCCTGCCCTATCGCATTGGGTGTTCTCGGAGTTGCATTCGGGGCCATGCCAATAAGTGCCAAGGCTGATACGGTTGTTTACGACACCATAACCGGAGGGAGTTGGGAGGGCGGCGGCGACACAGTGGGTCCGTACCCCAACGGAAACACTGGCGCCACGCAACAAGAGATCGATGGCATCGAGTTCACCGACACTACCACGGGCTACATAAGCAGCCTAGCCGCGTCTATCTCTACGGGGGGAACCTCGAGCAACTCCTTAACTTTCGGAATCTATACCAGCAGTGCGGGTCAGGTTGGCAGTCTTGTCGAAAAACTGAACGTTACCAGCGTAGGTTCGTACTCATATACGCCCGCGACCGGAACGTACACGAGTGGCACGGAGTTACAAGCCGGGCAATCGTATTGGGCGGTCGTTTTAGGATCTCCGGTGCAGGCGGAATGGAACGGAATAACCTCCTTGCCGACTTATTTGACCCAAAATCAGTTCTACGAGGCTTTTGCAGGCGGCGACACGCTCGCACCGGGGGCCTCTTCACTTCAGCCAATTCAATACGACACGATCCTGCCCTCATACGGTTATAACTATGGACTGAAAATCGACGTGGCATCACCGGTGCCGCTCCCGTCCGCCGCATGGCTGCTGCTAAGCGGATTGGGCGGTCTAGGTGCGCTGGTGCGCCGTCGAAGCGACGCGTGAAGTACGTCTTGAGGCGGCATCGAAGTTTTCCGGGCAAAGAGCGTTGATGCCGAAGTGATCCGGGGCGGCGCGTTTGCGATGAAACACATAGATACGGCAACGCGAGCAGAAGCAGTGCTTGGCGATGGCGAGCCCCGCGCCTTTCTTGACGTACACCGTCGAGGAACTGCTGATGCCGATGCCAAACGCCCGAAGCGATCTCGAACCCAGCATGGACACCCCCCGTTCAGTAGCCGACGCCAATGGCTCCGCCAGCGACCCGGATGGTTTCACCGGAGATCCACCGGGCCTCCTCAGAGGCGAGAAATACCACCGCCGGGGCGATATCCTCTGGCAGGCCCAGCCGCCCGAGAGGAGTGCCGGCAACCAACACTCTGACGGCGTCCCCGCTGAACAGGCCCGTGGCCATCACTCCCTCGGTTTGTGTGTGGCCGGGATCGATGCCGTTGACGCGAATGCCTCGCGCACCCAATTCCCTCGCCATGGCCCGGGTGATCGCGTGCACCGCAGCCTTGGAGGCGGCATACACGGCGGACATGGCGGGCGGCTCGGACCCCGCAATCGAACCGATGTTGATGATGCTGCCGCCGCTTGCGCCAAAATAATTGACCGCCTCGCGTATCACCAGGAGAGTGCCGAGCACATCCGTGTCAAATTGGCGTCGATAGCCCGCTTCGGTGAAAGCTTCGATCGGCGCAGCCGAGAAACGTCCGGCATTGTTCACCACAATGTCGATGGCGCCGAACGCGGCTTTGCCCGCCGCGAACAGGCGGCTCACGTCGGCAGCGACGGACACATCCGCCCGCACGGCAAGCGCTCTACCTCCCGCCTGCACGATGGCATCGACCATTCGCTGTGCGGCCTCGGTGCTGGTCGCGTAGTTGACAATGACAGACGCACCGGCGGCCGCGAGTGCCTTGGCAATGCATGCGCCGATGCCTTGCGAGGCACCGGTCACCAACGCCACCCTGCCGTCGAGTTTCATTGACTGATCATAGTCGAGAATCCGCAGGGGCGTGAGCTCGAGTCACATTAGCCTTGAGTTCACGCTGTGCTACCCTGCACGCCGATTCGACCCATCTTTTCCCTTAACGGCAAACGCAAGGTTTTCGCCCGACATGACGCGGATCGAGGTTCCCAATGCCGGCGCCAGGCGCCGCTCGTCCGGTCGCTTCGGCCGCTGGCTGCTGGGCTCAGTGCTGCTGTTCTTCATCGGCTTCGGTGCGTGGACGTGGCTCACGCTCAATTGGGCCTATGCGGAGGGCGAACGCGCCGGCGTACTGCAAAAATTCGAGCGACGCGGCGCGGTATGCAAAACCGAGGAAGGCGAGATCGCGCTCTACTACGGCGGCGGCCAATACCTGGGGCCGGGATCATCGCCGCAATTATGGGATTTCAGCGTGCGCGACCCCGCAGTCGCCGACCAATTGAACAAGGCGGTGGGTCACCGCGTGCAGTTGCATTACACGCAGCATCCCGGCATCCCGAGTACGTGCTTCGCGGAGACCCGCTATTTCGTGGATCGCGTGACAATCACGGACGGCGAGCCTGCGACCCCGCCCGGCACACCGCGTGAAACGCCTGCGCCCAATCCTTAGGCAAATTTTCGCATTGAATCCGCGACCTGCTCGGTGATGCTCACCGCAGTCTTGAGCGCGAGCAGGCCGTCCTCGCCACTGACCGCGGGGTCGGCTCCGGTTGCGGCAGCGTGGAGAAAGGACTCGATCTCCGCCTTCAGCGCATCGCCCTGTTCGTAGGTGGTCTCAGCGATGGCGACCTGGGGCATGCCATCGGCACTCATACCGGCCGATTTGCGGATCACCGTCAGCACCTTTTGATGCAGGTCCACCGAGACGTAGGCGTCGTCCTGAAAAAGGCGCAGTCGGCGTTCGGTCTTTAAACTGACGCGGCTGGCAGTCGCATTGGCGACGCAGCCGTTGGCAAACCGCAATCGCGCATTCGCAATGTCGATCTCCTGCGAGAACACGCTGCTGCCGATGGCATCGACCGAGACCACGGGCGAACGCACGATGCTCAAGATCAAATCGATGTCATGGATCATGAGATCGAGGACTACATCGACTTCGGTACCGCGGTGCTTGAACGGCGCCAAGCGGGCCGACTCGATGAAGCGCGGCACCTTGAGCAACGGTTGCACCGCCTGTACCGCGGCATTGAAGCGCTCCAGATGGCCGACCTGCAGCACACGCTGCGCACGCTGCGCTACCGCGACCAGAGCGACGCCCTCCTCGATGGTCACCGTCATCGGCTTCTCCACCAGCACATGCGCACCCGCCTCGAGGAACTCCCTGGCGACCGAAAAATGCAGTGGCGTGGGCGTCACGATGCTCACGGCATCGACTCGGCCGAGCAGTTCCCGGTAATCGGCATGGCCCGGCACACCCAGTTCGTGCGCGACCGCGGCGCAAGCCCCGGGCGACGGATCGGCAACGCCGACCAGGTCGGAATTCGGTAATGCTTTGTACTTTTGGGCGTGGAAACGCCCGAGATAGCCGACCCCGACGACCGCCGTGCGCATCAAGGGCCCATCTTGCGGCGCCACTTGCTGCGCGCGCGGTAATCCTGTCGCAGCTGCAGGATGACGCCGCCGACGATGGCGAGCGCCGCGCCGCCGAAGCACAGCAGGCTGCGCCACACGGTCCACAACCCGGCGGCGAGCGACCACCCCATCGTGCCCACGGCGACGATCGCACCAACGACCATGAAAACCCAAGGCTTGGTCTCGTAGATGGCTTGTGGTGTCCAGATTCTCATCCCCCGATTCTACAACCTAAGGGCCTTGGAACTAGGCATTTCGTTTACACTTTGGCACCATGAAATCCAGGATTCTGCAGGGGCTAGGTCTCGCGAGCCCCTGGTCACAAGAGGCCGTGATGGCCTTGATCGCGCTGGGGTTGGGCTTCGGTGTCATGCCAGTGCTGATCTATCAGGCCGGCAGCACGATCCTGGGACGCTACGAGGGGGCCAGCGCGGCGCGGATCTATGACACGATCTACCAGGGACTGTATGGCGGTTCGGTGGCCTCGGTGATCGTCGTATTCGGCCCCTACGGCCTTTACTTAATCTTCAAGGCGCTCCGCTTATGGTGGCGGGCGGGCGCCAAACCGGGCTGAAACCGCGGCGTGGAACCCGTAGCGAATCACAATTCAAGTTTTGTGCGACGCGGACGCTAACCTAAGACAGACGGGATGGGTCCGTTGGTCGTTCGTTGGAGTTTTTAATGTGAATCCCGAACTCGAGGCACACCTGCGTCGACTCGTTAATTTCCCATCCCCGGCGGGCGTGGCGACCCATATCATCGATCTCGCCCGCGACCCGGACATCGAGATAGGCAAAGTGGCCAAGGCCTTGAGCCTCGATTCGGCGCTGTCGACCAAGATTCTGCGCATCGCCAACTCCCCTCTGTATGCGCAACGCCGCAAGAGCGAGAACCTGCGCCAGGCGCTGGTGCTGCTCGGCTTGAATGCGACGCTGACGCTGGCCTTGAGTTTCTCCTTGGCCAAGTCGCTGCGCTCCGGCAAGGCGAACGGCATCAGCTTTCCGTTCTATTGGCGGCGTGCGTTGCTGGCGGCGACTGCGGCCCGCGCTCTGGCCGACGCCTTGCACCACACCATGGCCGAAGAAATTTTTCTGGCTGCCTTGTTGCAGGATGTCGGCATCCTTGCGCTCGACAAGGCGCTGCCCGATTTGTATCGGGGCGGCGAAGCGCTGCAGCATGATCACCTGGCACTGGCGCAAATCGAGAGGCAGAGCCTGCAGACCGATCATGCGCAGATCGGCGGTTGGCTGATGCGTACCTGGAATCTGCCGGAGCGCCTGACGGTGGCGATCAGCCGCAGCCACACGCTGGAGCTCACCGTGACGACGGATCCGGCGTTGTTGTTCCAGCGCTGCGTCGCCCTGTCGGGCCTGGTGGCGGATCTGTTCTTGCTGGATCCTGAACAGCGTCAGTTCGCGGCCACCGCGCAGAGTGCGCAGCGCAGCCTCGGCCTCGACAAGATGGCTTTCGGGCGGGTGCTTGCGACCGTCGGCGCCATGATCCCGGAGACCGAAGCGATCTTCGATACCGATCTGCTCGCCAAACAGCACCCCGAGTTGATCCTCGAACAGGCGCGCGAGGTCCTGATGTTGCGCAGCCTGCACGCGCTGCGTGAGATCAACACCCTGCGGGCGGTCGCGGAGAGTTCCAATTCTCGCGCGCTCGAACTCGAGGAGGAGACCCGCCGCGATGCGATGACCGGCGTGTTCAATCGTGCGTACCTCGACCAGGTGCTGTCGCGCGAATTCGACCAGGCCATCCGGCACCGGCAGCCCTTGAGTCTGGCGTTCGCCGACCTCGACTTCTTCAAGGGCATCAACGACCGGTTCGGTCATCAGGCCGGCGACCGGATCCTGCAGGCCACGGCGCGCATCCTGCGCGGCAATACGCGCGAGTCCGACTTGATCGCGCGCTACGGCGGCGAGGAGTTCGTGGTGTTGCTGCCCGGCACCGACGCGCACGTCGCGCAGATGATCTGCGAACGGATCGTGGTCGCGTTTCAGAACACGGGTCACGTCATCGGCTCGGATAATGCCCGCGTCACCATCTCCATCGGCTGCGCCACGCATACTGCCACGACCCCGTTCAGCAGCGCGGCGGATTTGGTCAAGGCTGCGGACCAGGCGCTGTATGCGGCCAAAATGCGCGGCCGCAACCGCAGCGTCCCGTTCGACCGGGAGATCCCTTCGTCGCTGGCCGCACGCCTCGCCTGAGCGCTGCGTCGCATCCAGTCCTGCGTGCAGCGCATCAAGTCGTGCGCCACTTGACTTAAGGGTCGCGGCGGGCCGGCGCGCGTCACAAATCCAGAAGCCTGCCCTTCATCCTTCGCGCCAATTTGGGAACATTGCCGCCACGCAGTCATTGCGATCCAAGAGGACCAGCACGATGAGCGACCAGCGGTTTTTCAATCATCGAGACAAGCCATTGCCGCCCAACCGGCCGCGTGTGGGTGTGACCGACGATCCGTGGCGCAAGCAGCCAACCGAAAAGCCCGGTGCCGATCCCTACAACACTTCCGGCAGTTTCGATCGAAAAAACAACTGGGCCAGGGTCGGCAAACGCTAGCTAAGAGCCGCAGCAGGAGCTACTCGGGGGCGCCCTCCGCGGCGGGCGGGCCGGCGCGAAACTCGCTGTTGGGATACCAACGTGGATAGTGCCGGCTGCGCGCGAGGCGGTTGCCGACTTCGTAATACAGGCGCAGATCCTCCAACGTGCCGCGCACGTCCCAATCCGCCGAGTATTGATCGCCGGGTTGGTGATAGCGATTCGCCAGGTAGTCATCGATGCGCGCCTGACCCCAGGTGGGACCGCGCGCGGAGTCGTCCGTCCCGGCCTTCGCATCGAGCGCCGGGACGCCGCTCCGGGCAAAGCTCAATTGATCGGATTGATAATAGCCGCCGCGCTCCGGGTTCGGATCCGGATGCAGCTCGCGGCCTTGCAGCTGCGCCGCCTCGCGGAAATAGTCCTCGAGTTCAGAATTACCGGCGCCGATCACCATCACGTCGCGGGTCGGTCCGCCGATATGCAGCTCATCGAGATTCAGCACCCCCGCCGTCTCGCGCAGCGGGAAGAGCGGATGCTCGACGTAATATTGCGAACCGAGCAGTCCGGAGTCGCCACCGGTGAAGGCGATGAAGGCGATCGACCGGTCCGCCGCCGGTTGGGTGCGAACGAAGGATTGCGCCAGCATGAGCAGCCCCGCAACCCCGGACGCATCGTCGACCGCGCCATTCATCAGCGCCCCCCCGGCTTGCGCGGACTGACGCCCCAGATGGTCCCAATGGGCACTGTAGATCACGTACTCATGCTTGTGCCGGGCGCCGGGCAGAACGCCGATCACGTTCGGCGAACTGAAGCGATCGATGGTGTCATGCACCGCGGCATCGACTTTGAGTCCCATGGCGATGGGCTTGAAACCGGGCTTGGCGGCGGCCGTCAATACGGCGTTCAGGTCGAGACCGGCTTGGGCGAACAGCGCGCGGCCGGCGGCGGCGGATATCCAGCCCTCGATCGCCGCCCGTCCGGCATTGTCGTCCGCGGTAGCGGCCTCGAGCTGTGGCCCCGTGCGCTCGTTGACGACCACGTTCCAGCCGTAGCCGGCGGCACCCGGGTCATGCAGCAGCAGCACGCCCGCCGCGCCGTGGCGCGCCGCCTCGTCGAGCTTGTAGTTCCAGCGTCCGTAAAAGGTTTCGGCATTCCCCTTGAACATCCTCGGGTCTTTGGAACCGTACCCTGGGTCGTTGACCAGCACCAAGACGGTCTTGCCGCGCACGTCGGTTTGAGCGTAGTCGTCCCAATGATATTCCGGCGCCACGATGCCGTAGCCGACGAACACCAGATCGCTGTGCTCGACGCTGGCGGCCGGCACCACGCGCGGGGTCCAGATGACCATGTCCTTCGCGTAGGTCAGCGTCCGGGTCGCGCCCCGCCCGGACACCGCCAGCGACGCATCGCCGTCGATGAGAAGCTGGACCATCGGCACCTGTTGCAGGTAGCTGTCGCCGTTGCCCGGCTTCAGCCCAAGCTTGCGGAACCGTTCGACCAGATAGGTGACCGTTTTGTCGGCCCCCGGCGTGCCGGGCTTGCGGCCCTCGAACTCATCCGCGGCGAGCGTGCGCACGGCAGCACGGAAACCATTTTCGTCGATGTCGGTGGACGGCGGCGGCCCGCGGTGCGCGGCGCAGCCCGCCGCCAGGTTCATTGCGATGCAAATCGTGGCGGCGCAATTTCCGCGGGCGCGACCGCCGCTCTTGCCAAAAAGCGCAACCACCGCCGTCAGCCGCGTCGTGGCCAGTACAACAGCACCACCGCCGCGAGCGTCATCAAGGTCGCCGCATGCGCCCAGCCGCGCCACGACCGCCCCTTGGCTTGGCCGACGAAACTTCCGGCGCTGACCGCGGTCAGAACGCCGAACGCCAGCAGGCTCAGCAACAGCTGCGGCAATTCACGCGACAAATCGAATTCGCGGGACAGAGCCGGGTCTTTAACTGCCAGGATGCAGAAAACGATCAGCACCGAGCCCAGCCCGAAGCTGATCGACGCGGCAGATCCTAATACGATACCGATCAAAACCGTGAACGGACGCATAACCCCGTGCTCATATACAATTGGGCAAATCGCATTGACAATGAGTTTACAGGAGAACGGCTACGGTGATGACTAATAGGCCATGGGCCAAACGCTCCCGCTGGATTACGGTCGTGGCGGTGTGCGCGAGCGCGGTCGGCCTGGCGGCTTTGCTCGGCGCTGCGATGACCCCGCCGGCCGCCGTTCCGGCCGCCGCGACCGTACTCGCCCCGACCGACCAGGAGAACTATGTTGCCCGCCGGGTGAGCGACATCATTGCGCGCGAGCATTATCGCCGGGCGCCGCTGGACGATCGGCTGTCGAGTTTGATCCTCGACCGCTACCTCGATTCGATCGATGGCGGCAGAAGCTATTTCTACGCCAGCGACATCGCCGAATTCGAAAAGTACCGCTACGAGCTCGACGATGCCATCAAGTCCGGCGACGTGGAACCGGCCTTCGTGATTTTCCGGCGCTATCAGCAGCGTAGCCGCGAGCGCATGAACTACGCCATCGAACTGCTTTCGAAGAAGCCGGATTTCGACATCGACGAGTCGTTCAATTTCGACCGTGAGAAAGAGCCCTGGCCCGCCAACGCCGCCGAGATGAACGAACTGTGGCGCAAACGAGTCAAGAACGATGCCCTGTCGCTGGTCACTGCGGGTAAGCAATGGCCCGAGGCGGCCGAGATTTTGCGCAAGCGCTACGAACGCGTTGCGAAGCGCATGGACCAGAGCAAGCCGGAGGACGTGTTCGAGGCGTTCATGAATGCCTTCGTGTTGTCGCTCGATCCGCATTCGAACTATTTCTCGGCGCGTAACTCCGAGGAATACAACATCCAGATGAGCCTGAGCTACGAGGGCATTGGCGCTTCGCTGGCGATGACCGACGACTACGTCACGGTAGTCGACGTGATCGCCGGGGGACCGGCGGCCGTCAGCAAGCAGCTTGCTGCCAATGACCGGATCACCGCGGTGGGCGAAGGCAAGACCGGCGAACTGGTCGATGTGATCGGCTGGCGCCTGGACGACGTGGTGCAGAAGATTCGTGGTCCGGGCGGGACGGTGGTGCGGCTGCAGCTGCTGCCGGCCGGGGCGGCGCCGGGTTCGGCCCAAAAGGTGATCGAATTCACGCGTAACCGGGTGTCTCTGGAGGCCCAGGCATCGCACAAGTCGATGCGCACCGAGATGCGCAACGGCCGCGAGATCAAGGTCGGCATCATCACCGTGCCGAGTTTTTATCAGGATTACGACGCGAGCCGCGCTGGTGCAAAGGACTTTCGCAGCACCACCCGTGACGTGCAGCGACTGATCGGCGAGCTGCGCAAGGACGGCATGGACGTGCTCATCATGGACTTGCGCGCCAATGGGGGAGGCTATCTGCCGGAGGCCGAATCGCTGACGGGCCTGTTCATCGACAAAGGACCGGTGGTTCAATTGCGCGACACCACCGGCCGGGTCGAAGTCGATGACGACCCGGATCCATCCATCTTCTACAGCGGTCCGATGGTCGTGCTGGTCGACCGGTTCAGCGCCTCGGCGTCGGAAATTTTCGCCGCCGCGATCCAGGATTATGGCCGCGCACTCATCATCGGCCAGACCACCTACGGCAAGGGCACCGTGCAGAACGCGCATCCGCTCAACTACACGATCTTCGGCCGCAAACCCGAGCTCGGTCAGTTGAACGTGACCATCGGAAAGTACTACCGCATCACCGGGGAGAGCACCCAGGATCGGGGCGTCACTCCCGACATTCTCCTGCCGTCGCTGATCGACGCGAACGAAGTCGGCGAGAGCACGCGCGACCGCGCGCTGCCTTGGGATCACATCGAACCGGCCGCGTTCAAGGTGGAGGGAGACCTGAAATCCATCACCGCGACGCTCCAAAAGGAGCACGACGAACGCACCGCGAACAGCGCGGACTTCCGCTACCTCCGCGACGACATCGCCGCGTTGGACGCCATGCGCAGCCAGAAGACTCTGTCGTTGAACCTCAAGACCCGGGAGGCTGAGCGCAAGCGTCAGGAAACCGAGCGTTTGGACCGGGAGAATGCCTGGCGCGCCGCGCACGACGTCAAGCCGGTCAAAACTCTGGAGGAGATCAAGGACGACGCCGCCGCCGGCATCATCCTCGACGAGGCTGCGCAGATCGCGGCGGATCTGGCGGTCGCGCAAGCGCCGCACACGGGCAAGCCGGTGCAGGCGCGACGTAGCAACTGAAAGGTAACCCTAGCGCAGCAGTACCGTGTAGAGGTCCCAGTAGTCCTCGGCGAGCACGTTCCATCCCGTACCGGCGGACGTCAACGAGTCGGCGGTCGGCACGGTGTCGGCCGAATTGCGATACTCGCAGCTGCTGCGCAACCGTTCCAATTTCACTTTGAGGGTGGCCGTGAGCTGTTTCTGACCGGCCACGGCGGTCTGCGCTTTCTGCACCCGCTGCATGTAGCCTTCACAGTCCGATCGGCTGCCGAAAGTCATCTCGTGCACCCGCCGCGCGACGGCCTCCTTGGCCTTGGGGGTGAGCCCAAAGGCATCGACGTTCTCGCACAACAGCTCGGCATAGCTGATGATGGCGAGATTGATGGTGCGCCGGGCGCCCAATGAAATGCCGGGAAAGCCGATCAGAGCCTCCGCTTCGGTGGCGCCGCGTTCGGCGCGCAATTCGGCAAGTTCGGCATCGGCAGCGAGCACCGCCTGACGCAGCGGCACCAGCGATTTATTGATTTTTCTGCGCTTGAAGTAATGCCAGAACGCCGACAACCGTTGCACCTCGTTCTGCGCGTTGTACAGATTCTGACGGTGGCCGTCCGCTCGCGTGGTCGCCGCCAGCAACCGGCGGTCGACGTCGGCCAGCCGCGCGGCCTTGGCCGCCTCGCACTCGGCGACATGCTTGGCCGTCTCGCGCGCCTCCTGCGTACGCGTGAGGTCGGCGGCGAACGCCGACAGCTGTTGGTGACACGTCTTCCACAGGCCGCGCAACTGGTAGAACACGAGCGCGCCAAAACCGGTGTTGGCATCCGCGAGCAATTCACCGAGCGCGTCCAATTGCTCCTGCACGCGGATGGTTGCGCCCTCCTGCTGCTTCAGGCGATCGCGTAATAGATGCAATTCATCCTTGAGATCGGCGTAGGCCTTCTTCAGGCCAGCCCGATTCTGGAAGAGCTGCATGAGGCGCTCTTCGTCGGGACTGACGCCGCCGCCGTCCGCACCTACTTTGAGAAAACTCAGCTTGTCGATCAAATTCCCGACTCACCCTTCAATGAACGCAGGCGACCAGCCGGTTTACCGCTAGAAGTGATGCCCCCGCTCGGCACAATATTCCAGCCACTTATTTAACATCATGTTGCGGGTCCAGCGCTGATCCAGTTCACGATTGAGTCCGAACTGTAGCTTGGAAAGGCTCGGATGCCGTTGGAAGCCCCGAAAGCTGCGTACCTCCGCAAGTCGCGCATCGTGGTAAACGCACACCTCGAGATCCGGATCACGAACGGACCCCGCGAAATCACCGAACTCATAGGTCAGCCGGAACACGCTGGTATACCGCGACAGCTCGACCGGCGTGAGATGAAGGTCACAGTCGGTCTCGACCCTGGAGACCACGCCGCTCGTGACCGCGCGCAAATCGCGCACCAGCCATCCCAAGCGGACGAAATTGCTTTCGTACAAAGTCATGAGACTGACGAAGCTGCCGGGGCGCGCTCGCCAGGATGTTTTGCACCATTGATCGGCGATCATCGCCCGACTATACCACGCACATGCTGCATGTCAGGGTCTCAGCCGGCGCTCGATTCCCGTGCGGTCGAGAATCCTGCTTGAAATTTCTTCGATGGAGCATTCGGTGGCATCGATGCAGGGTATGCCGTGCCGTTCGAACAGCGACTCGGCTGCGCGCACCTCGAACGCCACCTGTTGTGCGGAAGCATAGCGGCTGTCGGGCCTTCTTTCATTGCGTATTTGCTGCAGACGGTCGGGCTTGATGGTCAGGCCGAACAGTTTCGCCGCATAATGTTCCAGGGCGGCCGGCAGTTTGCGGGACTCCAGATCCTCCTCGGTAAGAGGATAATTTGCGGCGAAGATCCCGTATTGCATGGCCAGGTACAGACAGGTCGGCGTCTTTCCGGAGCGCGATACGCCGACCAGCACGACGTCGGCCCGCTCATAATCGCGCACCACCGATCCGTCATCGTTGGCCAGCGCGAAGTTGGTCGCATCGATGCGCATCGCGTACGCATGGGTATCCGCCATGCGGTGCGTGCGCAGATGCGAGGACTGGGTCTTCAGCTCCTCCTCCAGCGGCGCCAGGAAGGGGTCGAAGAAGTCGAGGAAAAAGCCGGCGCTTCCGCGCACCACGTCACGCACGTCCTCCTGGACCAGCGTGCTGAATACGATGGGCCTGATCCCCTCTTGCTTGGCGACCAAATCGATCTTGCGGACGGCTTCGATTGCCTTGTCAACGGTTGAGATAAATGGCACAGTCAGTTGTCGAAATTCGATGCCGTCGAACTGTGTCATGAGGCTATGGCCCATCGTTTCTGCAGTGATACCCGTCTGGTCTGAAACAAAAAACACGGTTCGCTTTATCACGGTAGCCTCTTTTGTCGGCGCGTCTTGGCCGCGGAAGTGTTTCACTTAACCCAGCGCCGGACAAGCAATCAGTTATGAAGCCATACATCATACCGTTCGAAAAACTCAAGAATAAGGACGTCGAACTGGTCGGCGGCAAAAATGCGTCGATCGGCGAGATGATTTCGGGCCTGGCGAGTCTCGGGGTGTCGGTACCCGGCGGCTTTGCCACCACGGCGCATGCCTATCGCGATTTTCTCTCCCAAGGCGGACTGGACGAGCGGATTCGTGCCGCGCTGGCGCCGCTCGATGTGGACGACGTCGAGCGGCTTGCGGTGGTGGGCAAGGAAATCCGCGGCTGGATGCTGGAAACTCCGTTTCCGGCACGGCTCAACGATGAGGTGCTCGAGGCCTGGCACAAGATGGGCCAGGGCAGCGAGTTTGCCGTCGCTGTACGCTCCTCGGCGACCGCCGAGGACCTGCCCGAAGCATCCTTTGCTGGCCAGCAGGAAACTTTCCTGAACGTGCGTGGCGAGAGCCACCTCCTCTCCTCCATGCATGAGGTATACGCCTCCCTGTTCAACGATCGCGCGATTGCGTATCGCGTCCACAGCCATTTCGACCACAACGCCGTCGCCTTGTCGGTGGGCGTGCAGCACATGGTGCGCAGTGACTTGGGCGCGGCCGGCGTTATGTTCACCTTGGACACGGATTCCGGATTCCGCGATGTCGTATTTATCACCTCGGCCTACGGCTTGGGCGAGACTGTGGTACAGGGCGCGGTCAATCCGGACGAATTCTACGTCTACAAGCCGGCGTTGCGGGCGGGCCGGCCGGCGGTGCTGCGCAA